>Ga0187893_10006615_pt1 | contig 19676 bp, 17 predicted proteins | sample MA1701074metaG_FD_139574 | JGI IMG/M metagenome (GOLD analysis project Ga0187893, IMG submission 139574) | White microbial mat communities from a basaltic lava cave in the Kipuka Kanohina Cave System on the Island of Hawaii, USA - MA170107-4 metaG ... | reverse complement strand
GCCTTCGCCCGCTCCTCCGACTCGGCCGCCGCCGTCTCGAGCTCTTCCCGGGTCATGTCCTCGGGATAGAAATTGGCGCCCTCGGGCTTCTCCTCGAACCCTTCCACGAAAGGCTGGTTATCGTCGAGGCGGTCCCAGGGGCCGTAGTTGATCTCGGCGTAGCGGCGGTCGGCTTCGCTCTCGAGGGAGGAAAGAAGGTTCTCCTTGTCGCCGTAGGCCTGCTGCCAGTACGTACGCTCCATTTCCGCCGCGGCCCGGATGAGGTGGGGAATCATCTTCCGCTCGGAGTCGGTGAGCGCTTCGACGTCGGTCGTAATCCGCACCGTGGTGTAGCGGCCGAGCCGAGCGGAGGCGTCCGCCGGCGGCTCCTCCCGGCTCTCCTCCGGTGGCGAGGCGGTCTCGCAGGCGAGAGCGCAGGCGAGAACGACGATCGAGCTCTTGAGCTTCACTTCACCCTCCCATTCAAATAAGCCTTCCGCAAAGTGCGCGCTTCCATCATGGGCCCCAATACTCCCACAGAAATCCCTGGACCGTTCCCACCAGTCCCGCGGTTACGGGAAATGACAGGAGTGCAAGAGCGAATCGCAGCAGAAGGCCCGCGCGGCCTGGCCCCAGGACGATCGCTGTCTGCACCATCGCCATCGCCGCGAAGGCAACGGCACCCGCGGCGATGGGATGCGCGCACCAGGGGCAATGAGGCGGGGCCTCGCTGTGGATGTTACAGGCTTCGGAGGCTCCTGCCCAGAGGGAGCGGCAGCCGCAGCCGAAGACGAGCCCGCAAACGTCGATGAAGAAGACCGACGAGAGAGCGAAGAGGGCGACCAGTAGGAATGCCTTCCCTCGCATTGGATCAGAAAAGCCGCAGTTGAGTGTCCAGAATCTCCCCGACCGACGTCCCTTTCAGGCGGAGCAGAGAGTCCGCGGCCGGGGCGAGCTGGCGGTCGAGGTAGTGCCGGTAGTCGAGCGGACGGGGGTCGTTCTCGACGGGCTCCGGTCCCCGGGTGGTCACGACGTAGCGCACCCAGCGATCGACGCGTCCGCCCGGGGCCGACTTCGCCCGCTTCAAGGCCGCCTGCACATGCGGGGGAACGTTCTTCTCGTAGTCCTCGAGCCTGCGCCGCAGGCGCTTCCGGTACACGAGGTCGCGGTCCCGCCTTCCCGCGAGGAGGTCCGCGACCGTCCCGCGCACGTAGTCCTCGAACGGCTCGTCGAAGAAGACCCTCCGATAGAGCTCCCGTTGGAACTCGCGCGCGAGCGGGGTCCAGTCGGAGCGAACGGCCTCGAGGCCGGTGAACTCGAGGACCAGCTCACCCTTACGGCGCCCGAGCCCGGCGTAGCGTTTCTTGCTCCCGAGCTCCGAGCCCCGGATGGTTGGCATGAAAAAGCGCAGATAGTGGCTGTCGAACTCGAGCTCGAGGTAGGAAGCGATCCGATAACGACGCTCGAGGTCTTCCCGCCACCGTCGATTCAATCGCTGGACGAGCCCTTCACCAACCTCGCGGCATTCCGCCTCCCCCGGCCCCGGGCCCAGGAGCACGAAGAGAGAATCCGTGTCCCCGTAGATGACGCGATGGCCGTCGAGCTCGATCCACTCCTTGCTCGTCCTGATGATCTCGTGGCCGCGAAGGGTGATGCTGGCGACGAGCCGGGGCTCGAAGAACCGGCAGCCGGGCGTCCCCAGGACGCCATAGAACGAGTTCATGATGATCTTGATGGCCCTCGACGTGGGCTCCACTCCTGCCGCCTTTGCTCGGTCGCGCGCCCGCCAGAGATCTTCGATGAGGCCCGGAAGGATGTTCCGGTCGCGCGAGAACCGGGCGCCCTCGAATCCATCGATCGCATCTTCGCCCGCTTCGACGAGCCCCAGGGGATCCACCCGGAACGTTCGAATGATGCTCGGATAGAGGCTCTTGAAGTCGAGGACGAGGACGTTCTCGAAGAGACCGGGCTCGGATTCGAGCACGTAGCCCCCGGGACTCGCGAGCTCGCCCTCGACTTCCTGCACATCCCGGGCCACGCGGCCCCGCCGATGAAGGCGGGGAAGGTACAGGTTGTCGAACGCGGCGACGGAGCCGCCGGCGCGATCGAGGGCGAGGCCGGTGAGCTGCGCTCTTTCGAGGACAAAGTCGACGAGCCGCGCTTTGGCGAAGATCGCCTCCACCAGCCGGCAGTCTTCGGCGTTGTAGCGGGCGAGCTCCCACGGCTCCTCGCGATAGAGGCGGCCTATCTCGCGGATGCGGTCGAGGGCGCCCTCGATGCGCTTGCCCCGTCCGAGGAGCTCGCGCGCGACGGCCTCGAGCGTGAAGTCCTCGAAGCTCCAGGTCGCATTCTTGAGCGTGTCGATTCCGTCGAGCACCGCCCGTCCCGGGATCCGGGCCACCCTCTTTCCTCCGGGCGCTCCCGGCGCGAGCACCGCCGCGCGGTCCCTTCCCCGCCCCATCGCGAACGCGAGGTCGCAGCGAAGGCTCGCACGCTCCAACACCTGGAGGTCGAAATCGACGACGTTCCAGCCGATGAGGACATCCGGGTCGGCGCCGGCAAGGAACGCGAAGAACTCCTCGAGGAGCGCGGTCTCGTCGCGGTGAACGGAGATGGTGACGTGCTCCTCGTCGTCGAGGCGCGACCCGTGAGCGTGGCTCCACTCGGGGGAGCGGAGGAGGAACACCCTCGCTATCCCATTCGTGGAGGCGCCGATGGAGTAGAGAGTCTCGCCGTCCCCGTCGGTCTCGATGTCGAGGGAAAGGACCGCGAGCTTCGGGCTGTACACCGCGGGGGAGATTCTCGGGTTTCGGTACTCGCGAAAAGCCTCGTGCTGAACAAAAGCGCCTTCGACGCGGAACGCCCCGGTCACGAAGTGCTCCATGAGGAAGCGGTCCGCGGGCTTGAGGTCCGATTCGAAGAGCTGGACGCCCCTCTCCCGCAGAGTTTTTCTCGCGTCGACCAGCACGCGCTGGCTCTTGAAGTAGAGCGCATCGACGGGCGCTCCTCCGAACGTGCTCAGCTCGACGGGCCGGATGCGGCAAGCCAATCGCTCGCCGCGCACGCGGCCTCGCTCGGCGAACGCCACCGCTTCCCGGCGGTCGAGACGGATGCGGATCGGGCCCGACTCGGCGCGGGCCCAGAAAACGACGTCGATCCCAGAGGCGGCATCGCGCCACTGGCGAGTGAGGAGGAATGCGTTCTCGGCCGTCGTCTCCAAGATCAGCGCCGCGCAACCCACCATACGTCGGCGCCGCCGAGATCGCCACTCGCGGGGGCCGTGCTTTCCGTGCCACTCACCGTGACCCCGAGGCCCGCCAGGAACTCCTCGAGCACGCGCGCCCTCCGGTGCGGGAGATCTCCGGCCGTCGAGGGATCCTCGAGGAGGCCGCGGCGGGCCGTGATCCAGACCTCGGAAACGCTCCGCGAGAGGGCGGTCAACGATTCCCGCGCTTCGCGGTCCAGACGATCGGAGCCGCGCCGAAAGCTCACGGCCGTGACCGTCGCCCCTCGGGAGCGCTCCCGCGCCGGGAGGCTCCTTTGAAATGCGCGATCGGCGAAGAGGGGGACGAACCCCGCTTTCGCGATCTCCGCCTGGCCCTCGCTCGAAAGAAGGCAGTTCAGAAGGCGCTCGAGCCCTTCGTCCGCGCTCCCTCGAGTGTAGAGCCGAAGTACACGGCCCCAGGGATATTCACCTCGCTCCACCGAATCGGCCGAGGGAGCCACGGGCGCGTCCGACTCCGCCCCTTTCAGCGGAACGGTCCTCACGCTTTCGCGATCGACGCTCGCCGACACCAGTCCCACCGCCCCCGGATCGGCGGCAACGGTGGAGACGACGGCGGCGGAAGTCCCGAAGATTTCGGCAGAGGCGGGGAGACGGAAATCCGCTCCGGAGGCGAGCTCGCTCAGGGCCTGGTACTCACCGGATGAGGGCAGGGGGGCGAGCAGGCGAACGGGACGGTCGCTCCCGCCGAAGCCGTACCAGCCGACGATCTTTCCGCGGAAGAGCGATTCCACTTGGTCGAGCGACAGACTCTCGACCGGGTTATCGGGATGAACGACGACGGCGAGAGCGTCGAGGGCGAGAACGTGCTCGTGAATCTCGAGAGACAGTTTCTTCGCAAGGACCCGCTCACGGGGATCGATGGGGCGGGAGCTCAGCAGAATATCGGCAGACCCTTCGAAGAGAGGGGCGAAGGAAATCCCCTCTTCGTAGGCCGCCCAGGCGACGCCGAGCTGGGGATGCCAGTGCTTGACTGCCTCGATCAGCTCAGAGAACCGGTCGAGAACGTCGGCGGGACCCCGGACCGTGATCGGGATGGGAGTCCCGGACGTTTGAAGGAAGAGGGCAGCCGCGAGAAGCCGCATGGGTCATCGAAACTCGATGGTCAAGCGCGTCCAGGTAGGCACGGTCTCGCCTTCGCGCTTGCCCGGCTCGAACCGGTAGGCGCGCACGGCGTCGAGCGCCGCCTTCTCGTACAGCTCGAGTTCGGAACGGGAATTGACGACTGCTGCCTCGGCGACGCCTCCGTTCTCGTCGACCAGGACGCGGCAATCGATCTTGGGACGGCGGAGACTCGTGGGGAGGGGCGTCTCAGGCGGCTCTCCCTGAACGATCACGGGCTTCTTGTCGAGCAGAGGATCGGTGAAGAACTTCTCGTCCACGGGAACGGGAGTCGGGCTCACCTCGCGCCGGCGGACGAAGTCGACGGGCCAGTTGATCTCGATGGGGACGGGAACGCCCTCGCGGAGGGCGGGAGAAAACCTGTAACTCTTGAGAGCGTCCGCGGCGGCGGCTTCGAAGGCCGCGAGCTCCTTCTTTGCCTCGCGCGGCCCCTGCGGATAGACGTTGCCTTCGCGGTCGACGCGGATTCGGTAGACGACCGTGGGATGAACGGCCGGGTCCGCATCGGCAGGAGCGACGGCCGGGCCACCCGAGAGAAGGATGGGGAGTGCGTCGCGTGGGCCTCCCAGATCGGACTGACGCACGATCTCCCGGTGCGTGGCCGAGGAGAACATTCCGGTTCGGACGCCGGCGACGACGAGCGCCGCGACGACCGCGACTCCGAGCGGCAGGACCCAGAGAAGAGTCGAGCGCCGCTTCATGGTCGAGATCGGAGTCTCGGGCTCCGCGAAGAGGAAATGCCCCGTGGCCCGCCGGAGGGCTTCGGCTTCCGGGCTCTTCCTGGCTTCGTGCGAGCGCGGCCGGGGAGGCGTCCTTCGAGTGGTTCCCGCCCCTCCCATGGTGACGGCCACGGGCTTCGGGCGTCTCAACGCGCCTTCGTCGAACCGCCGCATGGCTTCCAGCAGGAGCTCCTGCGCGGTGAAGTTCACGGTTTGCGCGGGGACCTCGCCCGCGGGCTCGACCTGGAAATCGACGGCCTCCTCGGTCACGAGCAGGTAAGCCGCGTCGGCCGCGGGAAGCTCGCCGTAGGCCGCGTGCACCACTCGCCCCCCGCGGATGAAGAGCAGTCCGTCGCCCGCGGGGCCCGCCAGTCTCAGCCGATAGTTCCCGGGATCGTGCGCTTTGACCAGAATCAGATCCGCGAGAGAAAGCTCCCGTGTGTTCCCGGATAATGCCATGTTCGAGCTCCCGTCGTGATTTGGGAGGCACCCTCAACCCAAGGGTGAGTTTCCGAGGATTGTATCAGAGAGTGGCTCGCGCAAGGCCCGTGTTATGATGATCATTCATTCGGCTCCATCGTTTCCAACTCGTGCGCCTTCGAGTCGTCAGCTACAACATCCACAAGTGCATCGGGGGTATCGATCGGCGGTACGACCCGCTCCGGGTCGCGCAGGTCATCGCTCGCTACGAGCCCGACCTCGTTCTGCTCCAGGAGGTCGACCATATGGCGCGGCGGTCGAACGCGGATCGCCAGGTCGATCTTCTCGGTGACTTCCTCGGCCTCCGGCACCGGACGTACTTCCCGAACGTGAAGGTCCGAGGCGGTGGCGAGTATGGAAACGCGATGCTCAGCCGCTTTCCACTGACCGAGACTTCGAATATCGATCTCACCGTCCCTCCCAAGAAGCGGCGGAGCGTTCTCCACGCGCGCTACCGGGTCCGGCTCGGCGAAGAGCCGGGTAAGCCCGCGCGCACCATCCATGCCTACAACCTCCATCTCGGGCTCTCGGGAATCGAGAGAAAGATCCAGCTTCGGAAATTCCTCGAAAGCCACCCTTTCGTCGGCCTCCACCACCAGACGCCCATCATCGTGGGCGGGGACTTCAACGACTTCTGGGGCACGCTCGGACGAAAGCTCCTCGTGCCCGCTGGATTTCGAGCACCGGGGCTTCCCGTCCCGACGTTTCCCGCGTGGGGGCCGATCCGCGCGCTCGACTCCGTCTACGTACGGGGCAACATCCGTCTCCTCCACGTCTACCGCGCCCGGCTCCGGCTTGCGAGACGCGCGTCGGATCACCTCCCGCTGGTCGCGGAGTTCGAGCTCGATTGATGGACTGGGCGCCGGTCCTCGAGGCCCAGAAGCGGTTCTTCCGAAGCGGCGCGACGCTACCTTGCGCCTTCCGCCGCCGGGAGCTCGAGAAGCTCGCCCGGCTCCTCCGGGACAACGAGTCCCGCATCGGAGAGGCGCTGGCCGCTGATCTGGGAAAGCCGGGCTTCGAGGCCTACGCGTCCGAGATCGGGTTCCTTCGCTCCGAGACGGGCTTCGCGCTGAAGAATCTCGCGCGCTGGATGCGGGCCGAGCGCGTGCCGTCCCCGGTGACGCTCTTCCCGTCGGCGAGCCGCATCGAGCGGGAGCCGAAGGGAGTCGCGCTCATCATCGCCCCCTGGAACTTCCCCGTTCAGCTCACGCTCGGTCCCTGGATCGGCGCCCTCGCCGCCGGAAACTGCGCCGTCCTCAAGCCGTCCGAGCTCGCGCCCCGTTCATCGGGCCTTCTCGCGGAGCTCGTGGGTGAGAATTTTCCGAGGGAGCTGGTGACGGTCGCGACCGGAGGCGCCGATGTCAGCCGGGCTCTCCTCGAGCTTCCCTTCGACCACGTTCTCTTCACCGGAAGCGCTTCCGTCGCGCGCGAGGTCGCGGCCGCGGCGGCGAGGTCTTTGATCCCGGTGACCCTCGAGCTCGGAGGGAAGAACCCGGCGATCGTCGACGCTGACTGCAACCTCCCGCTCGCCGCCCGGCGCATCACCTGGGGCAAGTTCATGAACGCCGGCCAGACCTGCGTCGCCCCCGACTACGTTCTCGTTCCGGAGCGCCTTCGAGGGGAGCTCGTCTCCGGAATCGCCGCGTACGTCAGCCGTTTCTTCGGCGTGGATCCGCGGCGGAGCGAGGACTATGGCCGCATCGTGAGCGCGCGCCATTTCGACCGGCTCGAAGGACTGCTTCAACACGGGCGCGTCTCGGTCGGCGGCGAGAGGAACCGCGACGAGCTCTACTTCGCCCCGACGGTGCTCGAAGACACAGAGGCCGGATCGCCCCCGCTCGAGGAGGAGATCTTCGGCCCCATCCTCCCCGTCGTGACCTATCGCGACCTCGACGAGGCGATCGAGATCGCGAGCCGCCGTCCCGATCCTCTCGCGCTCTACGTGTTCTCGCGCCGCAAGGACGTGCAGCTCCGTGTCCTCCGGGAGATCCCTTCGGGAGGAGCGGCGGTGAACGACCTGCTCGTTCAGTTCATGAACCCGGGCCTTCCCTTCGGCGGGCGTGGGGCGAGCGGCGTCGGCGAGTACCACGGCCGCTTCGGGTTCGAGCTCTTCTCGCACCGGAAGGCGGTGGTTCAGGGGTCGATTCTCGACATCCCCCTGCGCTACCCGCCCTACCGCGGAAAGCTGCGGTGGCTGAAGAAGCTGCTGCGCTGACGGAATCGTCCATATTCGAGCTGACCGGGGAGGATCGAGGCGCCAAATCTCGTCTTTGTATTGATGGACCCCAAAAAACGGTGGGCGCGTTGACGCTTGTCGCGCCCGGCAGTAGATTGGAGGCGAGGTTGGGTTTGATCCAGGTCAACGTCACTTTGAAAGTCCCCGGCAGCGAAGGCGTAGGGTACGAAGCGTCGTTTCTCGTCGACACCGGCGCTACAGACTCGATGGCTCCGGCCTCAGAGCTTCGAGCTGCGGGAATCGAACCTATCGGCCGGACGAGCTACGAGCTCGCGAACGGGGAGGTTCAGGAGTATCCGTTTGGGCTGGCGCAGATCCAGTTCATGGGCGAGATCACGGCGGGAAGGGTCATATTCGGTCCCGAAGGTGTAGAGCCCATCCTGGGCGTCACCGCGCTCGAATCCGTGGGCATCACGATCGACCCCGCGAACCGCACTCTGAAACGGCTTCCCGCGATTCCTCTGAAGTGAGCCAGGCGAGGCGAGAAAGAAGCTCGCGTTAAGCCACTTCTCTGGTATTGTCCTGTACGGGAATATCTGTTTCGTTTTTGCTCGAATTTGCATTGGAACATACCGTACGGTAATATATCGGTCCTAAGAACACTTTGGGCCTAAATTTGTACCGTACGGTAAAATTACACTGGAAATTGGACGATGGAAAAAGACTCCCTCCGCATCGAGACATCGGAGCAACTGGGGCGTTTCGCTCGCGCCCATCGAAAGAGTCGAGGCCTGACGCTCGAAACCGCTTCCGGGTTGGCGAACGTGGGCCCCCGCTTTCTCTCCGAGCTCGAGCGCGGCAAAGAAACGGCCGAAATTGGCAAAGTGCTCAAGGCTTTGCGCACTCTGGGGCTCGAAATCGTCATCCGGCCCCGGGCCGGGAAGTGATTTTCGCAACTCCCCTCGATAGCTTGAACGTCTGGTTCGAACGTCGCCTCGTCGGCCGATTGTGGCGTCGAGATCCGGGACTCATCGGATTCGCGTACGATTCGGTCTGGGTGGAGGAGAGCGGTTTCGCTATCTCCCGGACCCTGCCGCTCAGCCTCGAGCCCTTCTCGCCGGAGGACCCTGCCGCTCACAACTTCTTCGCGAACTTGCTCCCGGAGGGCGCGGTTCGCGACCACATCGTTCGCGATCTGAAGATCGCGGACGAGGATTTCGAGCTCCTGAGAGCCATCGGCGGCGAATGCGCCGGCGCCCTGTCCCTGTTGCCAATCAGGGAGTTTCCGACCGGGCAGAGTTCTTACCTGCCGCTCTCCCCGGAGGCGCTTTCCGATCTCGTGAAGAGGCGCGGCCACATCTACTCTTCTCTTCCGGCCGGCGAACGTCCCCGCCTTTCCCTTGCGGGAGCGCAAGACAAATGCCCGGTCCTGGTCCGAGAAGGGCGATTCTTCCTTCCCCAGAGAGAAGCGCCGTCGAGCCATATCCTGAAGTTCGAGCTCACGAGCTATCGGCACGTGCCCGCGTACGAGACATTCACGACGATGCTCGCCCGCGAAATCGGATTGCCGGCCGTCGATATCGATCTCATCGAGATCGCCGGACAGTCCTGCACGCTCACGAGACGTTACGACCGGGATGCGGACGAGCGCGGCGACATCCGGCGCTCTCACCAGGAGGACTTCTGTCAGGCGCTTGGTTATCCGCCCTACAAGAAGTACCAGGACTCCGGCGGCCCCACGTTCGCCGACTGCTTCAACGCCCTCCGCGAGGTCTCTACGGAGCCCGCGGTCGATTCTGAGAATCTTCTCCGATGGCAGATCTTCAACGTCCTCGCGGGAAACTCCGACGGCCACGCGAAGAACTTCTCCCTGCTCTATCGGAAGGAGGGGGCCGTCCGCCTCGCGCCCTTCTACGATCTCGTCTGCACCAGGGCCATCGAACGCGTCGATCGCCACCTCGCATTCGGCATCGGCGGAGAACGAGACCCGGGAAAAATTCAGCGAGCGCACTGGGATCGCTTCGCCACCGAGTGCGACGTTCGTAAGCAGTTCATGCAACGGCTCGTGCAGGAAACCGCCTCTTCTCTCACCCAGAAGCTGCCGCCGACCCTGGAGAGCTTCGAGAAGCGCTTCGGAGCCTACCCGGCGCTGCAGCGGATCGAACAGGTCGTTCGTCGGGCGTCGAAGCGCGCTCTCCAGGATTAGCGGGAGCGGTCGGAGACGCGAGCAGAGCGGAAGGTCTCTGCGACTCTCCAATAGTGAAAGAACACACCTTGAGGATGCTCAGTACTGGGAACTCCAACTCCTCGAGCCGGTCGAGATGAGAAGAAGAGTGGACTCACTCTTTTTTTGACGCTTCGACCGATGCTTGCTCCTGTCCGCGAGCTCCTCTGAGGATGTTGGCGACCGCGTAATTGCCCTCGTGGCATGCGTACTCGAAGATGTGATAGTCCGAGTTCCTGCTCAAGGGCATCGCCACCCTCCACGGTTTCGTGTATACCTCCGGGTCCTCGATCGCGACTTCCCAGTGGATCGTATCCGCGTCCACTCGTGTGAAACGTTCGACTACATGGAGAGCTTCGCTGGTTCCGATTCCCTTCATGCGTCCGGCAGCGGCGCTCGACGCGATCCAACCCCGGTCGTGGAAATTGCTGGTCTCGACAACGAGCGTATCGCCCTCCCAGCGACCCCGCGCATCCCCCATCCACAGTCGGATGCTCCCGGGGACGTGCGGCCGCCCGTCCAGGGGAATGATGCGAGCGTCGTGGATCATCTCGTACAGGATGACCACGTATCCGGGAACCTGCAAGATCCGGTAAGCGTTGTTGTAGCCGGCGGGAAACATCGAGCCCGGCACCCCCCGCGAGATACACCGGTCCCAGACGCTCATGTGCTCGTAGGAGTCCGTGCTGCGGGCGAAGTTGTCGTCTCGTTTCGCCTCTGCCTCCGGCCGGAGGGGAACTCTCCCATCCGGCGGATCGACGACGAGCGACGTTTGCCTCGTCGATAGGACCTTCGTTCCCGAGTCGAACCAAACCTGGTTGTAGCTCCCCACGATGCCTGGTTCGCGAGCGCGATCGTCTTCCGTGCGCGCCCGAGCGACTTGCTCTTCGAATTCAGAGGCTTCCTCGGCGGTGAGAAACGCTTTCGCGGCGAGGTGAGGGGGCCGTTCGAAGGGTGTGATGGTCTCGTTCGTCCACAGCCCCCGCAGGTCCGGTTGCCCATCCGGTGTGCGTGGAGATGTCCACGCGCTCGTCTCGGCTGTCTGCGACTGGCCGTGAGCGGGAACCGCCGCCAGCGACACGGCCACGACAACGGTGGCGAGAGCGCTCCCTGGAGCGGCGCCCCGGAGACTCATCGGTCGCATATACGCCCGGAAGTTCCTCGATGTCAAGACGGGCGAACGCGCCTGCCGTGCGGTGACGGACTCCTGGGAAAGCTCTTCCCCACCGCTCAGCCGGTGTTGCGAAGCCCCGACGCGATGCCGTTGATGGTCAGGAGAATGGCGTAGAGCAAGTCCTCCTGCTCTTCGAGGAGGGCGGAAGGCTTCGTCCGCGCCTTCCGATGCCGCGCGAGGAGCTCGACCTGAAGGTAGCTCATCGGATCCACGTAGGGGTTGCGGAGCTCGATCGACCGCCGGAGCACCGGGGTCTTCTCGAGAAGGAATTTCTGCCCCGTCACTTGAAGGAGCCGGGCCTTCGTCGTCTGGTACTCCTTTTCCAGCCGCCTGAAGATCGCTCTGCCTCCTCGCCCGGAGAGGCGCTCGGCGTAATGCCGCGCGATCTGGAAATCAGCCTTGGCGAGGGCCATCTCGATATTCGAGATCATGCTGCGGAAGAACCGCCAACTTCGGTGCATCTCCCGAAGGAGCGCGGGGTGAACCCTCGGCCGCTCGCCCGCGAACGCGTCGAGGGCCGAGCCCACGCCGAGCCAGCCCGGAAGGAGGTGCCGGCTCTGGGTCCAGCCGAAGACCCACGGGATGGCCCGCAGTTGGGAAAGCTCGGAAAGGGGCGTCGCACGTTGCTCCCTTCGGGCGGGTCGGGATCCGATGTGAAGATGCTGGAGCTCTTCGACGGGAGTCGCATCCATAAAGTACCGGGCGAAGCCAGAGGTGTGGGCAACGACCGACCGATAGGACGAAAACGCCGTTTGCGAGAGCTCCTCCATGACGTCGCGGTAGCGGGCCATCCGCGCGTTTGCGACCTCGCTTTCGGAATCGAGGCTCGCCTCGATGACCGCGGACGTCGTTACTTCCAGGCTCCTCAAGGCGATCTCGGGAAGCCCGTACTTCGAGGAGACCACTTCGCCTTGTTCGGTTAACTTGATGCGACCGCGGACGGTTCCGCGCGGCTGGGACAGGATCGCTTCGTGGCTCGGCCCGCCTCCCCGGCCCACGCTTCCGCCCCGCCCGTGGAAGAGCAGAAGCTCCGCCCCGTGCCTGCGGGCGGTTTCCGAGAGCGCCTCCTGGCACTTGTGCAGCTCCCAGCTCGAGGTGAGGATGCCACCATCCTTGCAGCTGTCGGAGTAGCCGACCATCACTTCCTGGAAATTTCCCTGCGCTTTCCACACCGGAGCGTAAGCGCCGTTGTCGAGGAGCTGCGAGACGACCCCAGGCGCCCGCCGCAGATCCTCGATCGTCTCGAACAGGGGCGCGACTCGAAGCCGCGCGGCAAGCCTCCGAGCTCCCACCGCCGGCTGGTAGAGCCCGGCCTCTTTGGCGAGAACGAGGACCGCGAGCACGTCGCTCACGTCCTTGGCCATACTGATGACGTAAGCTCCAATCGAGCGCGGGCTCAGCTCGTCGAGGGAACGCCGCACCACCCGAAACACCTCCAGCGTCTCCCGCGTGGGCTCGCTCGGGCGGGCGTCACTGCTGAGAAGAGGCCTCGGCGTCGAAAGCTCCGACGTGAGCCATTCGACCCGTTCCGCTTCCCCTAGCTCTTCATAAGACGCGAGGCCGAGATCGCGAGTGATCTCCGAGAGCGCATCCGTATGCCGCGATGCCGACTGGCGCAGATCGAGCTTCGCGAGATGGAACCCGAACGTCGAGACCTGCCGCATCAGGCGGATCACCAGGGACGCCGAGCGCGTCCCGTTCACACGGAGACTCTCTTCGATCGTCGACAGGTCCTCGTACAGCTCCGTCTCCGAGTGATAGGCGCCGGCTTCTCCGGAGCCCGCCGCCGTCCGCTCGAGACGCTCCCGGACATGGCCGAGCATCTGGCGGTAGGGCTCGTGAGCGTTTCGCAGCCGGACCCGGCTCGCGAGGCCGGGAAATTCCGCCTGGTAGCGCTCCAGGGCGTCGACCAGGCGCGGACGGGGCGAGCAATGTCGCTCCGATTCGCTCAGCCGGGCCCCGAGATCGTGTACCGCCTTTCGGTACTTGGAGAGGACGAGGGCTCGGTGGCGGTTCAACGTCTCCCAGGTGACGTCCGCGGTCACGTGCGGATTCCCGTCCCGGTCGCCTCCCACCCAGGACCCGAAGCGAAGGGGTGCTAACGGCTCGGGAAGTACGAGCCCGGGAACCAGGCGCGCGACGCGGTGGAGCTCTTCGATCAGATCGGGCGCCGCGTCGAAGAGGACCTCGTCGAAGTAGTAGAGCGCGTTCGAGACCTCGTCGAGCACCTCGGGCTGATAGTGCCTGAGCTCATCGGTCAGCCAGATGGATTCGACCTCCTTTTCGAGAGAACGGAAGACCTGTTCTCGCGCCCGAGGCGGGAGATCCCTTCGATCGAGCTCGGACAACAGATCGGCGATGCGGCGCTGTTTTTCCAGCACGCTTCGTCGCACCGCCTCGGTCGGATGCGCGGTCACGACCGGCTCGACCGCAAGGCCTTCGAGCGTTCGAAGGATCGCCGCGCCGTCGACCCCGGAGCGCGAGAGCCGCGTGAAGAGGTGCGCGAGCGAGCCCGGCTGCGGCTGCTTGTGAGCCTGGAGCGCGTAGTACCGCCGCCGCCGGATGCGGTGGTGCTGCTCGGCGATGTTCGTGAGCTGGAAGTAGACCGCGAAAGCCCGGATGACGCCGACGGCCTTCGTCCCCTCGAGGCTCCGCAGAACCGACAGGAGCTCGCGCGTGGGATCGCCTCCAGGCCCACGCCTTCGATGGAAACCACGGCGAAGCGACTTCGAAAGCGCCCGGATGCGCTCCTCGGTCTCGAAGAGCTCCTGCCCTCCGTGCCGCTTTATGCAACCGCCGAGAATCTCTCCGAGCTTTCGCACGTCCGCCCGCAGCGGGAGATCCTTTTCGATCATCGAGCACCTCAGGCGGATCGAGCGGCCCGAGCCGCTCGCGATGTTACCATCGCCCGAAGAGAAGCTGCGAATCGGAATGCTCCTCCGGCAGGAAGTGGACGCTTGCCGATACGCCGTGTCCACACCCTCGGTTCCTCCGAAAAGGAGGTCGAGCGAGTACCGTTTCTACACGTTCGCGAGTCCGAAGCGCAGCAGGAACAACATGGCAGCGAGAAAGGCGACGTGAAAGACAAGGCTAACGCCGTTCAGAAGTCTGCCGTAGGACTTCCCTTCTCTTCGAACGTAGATCGACAGAACGTAGTTGTAGCCAAGGCCAAGACAGATCGTCACGACGAGAAGGACCCACGAGAATCGGAGCGACTCTCTCTGGAGGAGGCTCTCCCGCGCGTTGAGAAACGTCACGGAGATCACGAACGCCCCCGTCGCCAGGTTCAGGATGGTTTGAACGTGCTCGCGGAAGAACTTGGATCGTTCCAGAAGCCGGTCAGGACCCGGATCCGACATCGTCCGCCTCGACGACCTTGAGGAATTTTGCCAGCTCGCCGATTCCGATCTTGTCTGTCTTCAACCGCTCGGTGATGATCCGATAGCACGTCGCATAGGGAACGCCGGCTCGTTGAGACAGCTCGCGAATCGAGTGCTCCGGCGCCTCCAGCCACCGCTCCACGTTTCCGCCCGCTTCTTCGGCCAAGCTGAGGAGGGACGTAAGGACGTCCCCCGAGGCTTCCGCCCGGCGGGCGCGATAGCTCTCGATGTCTTTTTCGTCCTCCGCAGCCTCGACTCGCTCGGCGAGAGCTCGCATGAACTCGATCATGGCGTCGAACTTCTCTCGCTTCAGCGTGACCTCCTGTTTGTCCGGGTCGTATTGAATGTCCGATTTCTCAAGGGGGAATCCCTTCGTCAACATCGGTCGACTCCTCACGGCCTGTAGTCTAAGAGCCCGCTGAGCCAATCGAGCGTTCTCCTCAACGCTCCGATGGGCTTGATGCGGACCAAGTCGATGTCCTGGCCCTCGTCGTTCACTCGGTACAGGATGCCACAGCTTCTCTTCACCACCGCCAACCACGATCTTGTAATAGTCACCTTGGACCCTCGTGCACCCGAGGCTCGCGGGCCGGGGATCCGTCTCCAGGATCCGAAGAGCTTCCTCCACCCGGCGCCGACGCTCCTCCGGCAGCTCGCGCAAGCCTTCACGCACTGGCAAGAAGTCCTGCCGGACCATATATGTCATCTTATCCATTTGTGAGTAACAGGTCTACTATCCGAATATGGATAGTTAGGGCATCATCAGGGCGGGTAATCCACCATTTCCTTGGCCGTCAGTTGGATACGCTGCTCTCCAGAACCTTCCAACGACTCAACTTACCGCATCACCCCTCCTCCGACTCGACGACTTCTCCGCTCTCGCATAACGCTAGGGAGAGCCTGCTTGGCTTCGCAAATCCTGCGCAATGAACCCTTCTGCCTGCGCCAACCGGCCGTAGACGCGGTCGGCGATCATTTTCGAGGTCCTATTCCAGAAGGTGAGCGCGAGCTCCATGAAGAGGTCATGAGGGTGTTCGAAAACGTGTGATACGTTCGCGTCACAAGGGAAGAATCGCATGGAGAAATCACGGCGGGAATTTCTTGTAGAAGGCGGTCTCGCTTCGCTCTACGCTTTCGGCGCCTCGAGGTGGGCCGCCCGGACGAGGGTCGCTTTGGTCGGTACCGGGATTCGTTGCCTCAGCCTCTGGGGAGCCGAATTGACGCGCAGCTATGCCGACGTTGCGGAAATCGTCGGTCTTTGCGACATCAATCGCGGGCGGGTCGACTTCGCCAGATCCCACCTCGGCCTCGACTGTCCCGCCTTCGTCGACTTCGACGCCATGGTCAAGGAGACAAAGCCCGACAAGGTCCTGGTGACCACCGTCGACAGCACCCACGATTCCTTCATCATCGCCGGAATGGAAGCCGGCCTCGACGTCATCACCGAGAAACCCCTCACCACGGATGAGACGAAGTGCCAGGCGATCCTCGATGCCCAGAAGCGGACCGGCCGGAAGCTCACCGTCACGCACAACTACCGCTACTCCCCGCAGCGCCTTCGCATGAAGGAGCTCCTGCAGCAGAAGCGGATTGGCCGGGTGACGTCCGTCGACTTTCACTGGTACCTCGACGTCTACCACGGCGCCGACTACTTCCGCCGGTGGCACGGAAAGGAGCGGTTCTCGGGAACGCTCTTCGTCCACAAGGCGTGCCATCATTTCGATCTCCTCAACTGGTGGCTCGATTCCGAGCCGGAGCGGGTCTACGCTCAGGGAGCTCTCGATCACTACGGGCGCAACCACGAGTTCCGCGGGAGGCGCTGCCGCGGCTGCCCGCATCGGGAGAGGTGCAGTTTCTTCTGGGATATCGAGAAGAGCCCCCTTCTATACGACCTCTACGTCCGGAACGAGTCCTATGATGGTTACATTCGCGACGGGTGCGTCTTTTCCGAGGAAATCGACATTTACGACAAGATGGCGGCGCAGATCCGCTATGCCAACGGCGTCCAGGTGAGCTACTCCTGCACCACCTACTCCCCGTACGAGGGCTATCGCATCGCCTTCAACGGGACCCGCGGGAGGCTCGAGGCCTGGATCCAGGAGCGCCAGCCCTGGCCACTGGAGAGCTTCGACGAGCTCCGCGTGACCGACAATTTCGGTGAAACCGAGCTCATCCGGATTCCCCACGCTTCCGGCGGCCACGGCGGCGGAGACTCATTAATGATGGACCACATCTTCCGCGACCCCGGCGGAGCCGACCCCTACCGCCAGGCTGCAGGATTGAGAGAAGGAGCGATGGCGGCGCTCCTCGGCATCGCGGCCCGAAAGAGCGTGAAGACAGGAGAGCCGGTGTCGATCGCGGGCCTCACCTCGCTCGTCCCGCGGGCGCGCTCGCAAGGTTAGGAATCTTCTCCAGCCAGTCCATGAGCGCCCGGTCGGACAGCGGCTCGGCCGATGACGTGAAATTCGACTCCCGCCCGACCGCGCGGTAGGCGTCGGCGATGGAAGAGCTGGCAAACCGGGCGCCGGTCTTGTGAACGAGAAGCGGGGTTTCGATGTCGGCGAGAGCCGCGGTGACAAGCCCGCCCGCGCCGAGGATTCCGGGCACGAAGAGCTCCCGCAGGTACGCCTGCTCGTCATCGCTCGCGAAGCCTCCCACGTCGGTTGCGAGGGCGTCGACCGGCGGCGCCAAGGCCCGCGCGAGCAGAGTCGGAAGTCCAGCTTTGCCTGTGCCGATCACGGCCACCGAACGGACATCGTCGAGGCTACGGAGATACCCGACGGCGGTGAGCACGTCCTGCACCCGATTCGCGGTGTCGGTGCGGTTGTAGGTCGTGAAGAACTGGATCTCGGACGGCGGAGGAGAGCTGCGGGCAAAGAGCGAAACGCCCAGGACGTGGTGACCCGCTCGAAGCAACTCGTCCACGAGCGGCGTGCGCCTAGCGGGAGACGTCGTCGCAACCAGTACGAACGAGTCACGAACCGCACCTCGCGGCGACCAGAGTGCCGCTTCGACCCGGTCCCCCTTGCCCCGACGGGATAGGAAGAAACGCTCTTCCATTACACTGTGATCCTCGGAGCGCAGGGCCGGAGAGACGATCAGATCGGTTGGCCGCGGGATCTCGGCGGACAGCGCGTGCGCCAGAGCCACACCAAACTGATCGCGAAAGGCGGTGAGGCTCGCGCCGTCGTGCGGGCGCGCCTCCCCCAGTCGCCGCCCCGAGGAGGCGATAGACGCTCCGGATGGCGGGAAACTCCAACGTAAGCGTGTCCTTCGTCCAGTCGCCCGTCGCGGCGATGAGCAAGAGCGGCCGTGGCGCGGCGAGGACGCCGATCTCCATGTTGTTCGTGTCGACCCGCAGATTGGGGGCGTTCTCGCAAGCGCAGCCTCCCTGCATGTGGGCCGAGATCATGTTGACCGGCGAGGAGGCGGTGATGCGGGAGTCGACAGCGGTCAGAAGGAACGTCTGGGTCCCGCCTCCGGACTCGCCGGTGATCCCGATACGGCCGAGGTCCACGTCGGGCAGCGAGACGAGGAAGTCGACCGCGCGCAGGCTGTTCCAGAGCTGAAGCCCCATGAGCGACAGGCCCCAGAGGCTCTCGCGGTCCCCCCAGCCGACGCTTCGATGTCCTTCGATTCCCCGGCTCTCGCCGAACGTGACGGCGTCGCCGTAGCTCACCATGTCGTAGCTGAACGTGACGAACCCGAGCTTGGCGAAGCTCTGCGCGCGCTCAGGGTGGGACGCATCCACGCCCCGCTCGAGACGACCCCAGTCCCAGTGCCCGTGGGTGTTCAGAAGGCCGGGCGATTTTCCCGAAGTCTTCTTGGGACGATAGAGGTTCCCGGTGACGTAGAACCCGGGAAGGCTCTCGAAGTAGACCTTCTCGACGGTGTGGTCGCCGCGGTCCACGAGACCGAACACGCGCGCGTTGAGTTGGCCTCTCGGGGGCTCCGGGCACAGCCCGGCGCTACAGAGGATGTGTTTTTTCAGATAGGCGGCCCGGGCGACCCACTCCTCCCTGCTTTCGGGCGCGTCGAAGGTGTAGGGCAGATCGAGGTGGCGCGGCTCGGTGGTCCTTCGATCGACGGGTGGAACTTCCTCCTGCGCTCGAGCCAAGGAACCGACGGCGCATCCCATCGTGATCGCGACGGCAAAACTCTTCACCACGCGCGTATTGTGCACGAGGCACATCCCGGTGACTACTCCGGACGAAGGCTCCCGTAGATCTTCTCCCGATAGAAGCGCTTCACGGTCGAGACCGCCCAGCATGAAGTGCGTGTCGGAGAGCTTCAGGTAGACCGGGGCCGGGTCGCTAAGGAGCGATAAGGTCTCTTCGTAGCGGCCTCGCGCCTCGATGTACTCGCCGTCGTAGAACGCAGCATCGCCGCCCCTTTCGAGCCAGTGTGCCTCGGGCAACTCCATCCGCCGCAGAAGAACGGTCATGCGCGCGGCGTAATCCCGCGCTTCCGCATAGCGCTTCTGCCAGAGGAGAACGTAGAACCGGAGCTCTGCCGAAAGCGCCGTGCTCACGAGGTCGGGCCAGTCCGCCGGAAACTTCCTCTCGAGCTCGTCGGCGAGCCCGGGGCCGATGTCGCCCGACCAGAGCCGGCGGACGAGTGGGTGCCGGAGCCTGCGGGGAACCGTTTCCGCCGAGGACGAGAGCCACTCCTCGGCGTAATCGAGATCGGAACGAGCGAGGCCGATCGAAGCGGAGAGGGCGGCAAAGCGCGGATCGTCCTGCCACAGGGGATAGATGGTAAGGAAGAGAGCGTCCGCCTCCTTCCATCGTCTGGCAGCGACGAGGGCCAGGACTTCCACTACGCCAACGTCGTTCGGGGACGACGACGGATTTCCGAACCGCCCGACGAGAGTGTTTCTTCTCTCAACCAGCCACAAGAAGACGAGCCGACCATGAGCCCTACTCGAAAGCAGGCGCTGCGGCGCTGGGCAAATCTGATTCGTAGGGTCCTCGAACTCGACCCGCTCTTGTGCCCCTGCGGCGGTTCCCTTCGCGTGGTGGCTTTCATCACCGAGCGCGCGTCATTAGAAAAATTCTCGAACATCTTCAAAAGACTGCCAACGGCGCCCGAGCCCCTCCTTCTGGAACGTTCCCCTCCCCATGACACGTCAACTCCGTC
>Ga0187893_10006613_pt1 | contig 19682 bp, 11 predicted proteins | sample MA1701074metaG_FD_139574 | JGI IMG/M metagenome (GOLD analysis project Ga0187893, IMG submission 139574) | White microbial mat communities from a basaltic lava cave in the Kipuka Kanohina Cave System on the Island of Hawaii, USA - MA170107-4 metaG ... | reverse complement strand
GGCCCGCTCGCCCGCCGCGCGGGCGAGCGTCGCGCTGGCGACCCCCACCCACGATCCGCCGCGCCCGTCGCCGCGCAGCAGCGCGATCGTCGGAACGCCCTTCTCCGCGGCCGCGGCGCGCGCGCGCTGCAGCACGTCGGGGACCACCGGTCCCAGCACCAGCACCGCCGGGGGCGGCTGCAGCAGTCGCGACACCTGCTCGATCTGCGCCGCCGCGTGTCCGTGCGCCGCCTCGATCGCGAGCTCGAAGGCCTGCTCGCGGGCGGCGAGACGCAGCGAGCGCTCGAAGCCGTCGATCGGCTCGCCGATCGAGACGCTGACCGAGGGGGGGCGCGGCGCCTCCGCCGCCGGCGGAGCGGGTTCGTCCGCCCTCGAGCAGGCGGCCGCGGCACATCCCGCGATGACAACTCCGGCGGCCCCGCGCCGGCGGCGTGGCGATCGTCGCATCCCTCGGGCCTCCTGGGACGGCCAAGCATGTTCCGCGCGCGGCCGGATGCAACCGGCTCCCCGCTCGGGAGCGGGCGGTCTCGCGCGGCGAAGCCCCCCGGCTTCCGGGGGGGCTCGGACGCGGCCTTGTCGATCCTCCGGGAGATGGCATCGTGGGCTTCCCCGTTCGTGCGGCACTGGCTGTGCTGGATCCGTGCGGTTCCAGGATTCCGGGCACGATGCGCAGGCGTCCGACCATCGCAGTCCTCATGCTGACCGCGCTCGCGGGCAGTTCGGCCGCCGCCGCGCAACAGGGTGGCGGCGACGGCATCAAGCCGGCCGGGAAGCCCGCCCGTCCTGCCCCGCCCGAGATCGAGGCGCCGCGGCCCGCTCCCGCGAGCCCGCCCGCCTCCCCCGGCCATGACTCCGGGTCGACGCGCCTGCCGCCCGAGGAGCGCCTCGTCCCCGACGCGGGGCAGAACTCCTGGCGCATGTGGCTCGCGCGCAACCTCCACGCGTTCGAGTCGCCGCCCCTCGACATGGCCACCGCCCATCCCGGCCTTCCGCCGCACCTCGCCGATCCGCTGCTGCGCGCCCAGAAGCGCGACCTCTACCGGCCCGACGTCGACGCGCGGCTCAGCCTGCTGCTGCGCGATCCCGACGACCGCGTGCGCGGCGCTGCTGCGGTCTCGCTGGCGCGCGCCGGGCTCGCCGACGAACCGGGCGATGCCGCGACGCTTTTCGCCATGCTCGACGACGATCAGCGTCGCGTCCGCGACCAGGCGCTGCTCGCCGCGTCGCTCGTCGACGGCGGCGCCGCGCGCTACCGGCTGCTCCGGTTCGTGGCGGCGAGCGACGAGCTGATCTACGCCCGCACCGAGTCGGAGCGCACGCGCACGCGCGCGCTCGCCACGCTCTTCGTGTCGCTGCGCCACGAGCGGCTGCTGCCCCAGCTCGTGCGCGACCTCGTCGCCGACCGGCGCCTCGCGACGCCGCTGCGCTCGCTCATCGTCGGGGCGCTCGGGCTCGCCGGCGACCCGGGCGCCGTCCCGATCCTGGTGCAGATCGTGCGCGACCGCGAGGAGCCGGCGCTGGTGCGCGCCGCCGCCGTCGGCGCGCTCGGGTCGCTGCGCGACCGGGCGGCAGCCCCCGTCGTGGTGGCGCTGCTCGAGGACCGCGACCACGACTCCGAGGTGCGCGCGGCGGCGGCTCTCGCGGCCGGCGAGCTCGTCGCGGCCGCGAACGCCGACCTCGTGCGCGCCCTCGTGCGCGCCCACGACCGCGAGGGCAACGCGACCATCTCGCGTTTCCTCCTCCTCTCGCTCGGGCGCATCGGAGGCGCCGCCGCCGAGAACGAGATCGAGCGCGTCCTGCGCCGCCAGAGCGCCGAGGAGCGCGTCTACGCCGAGCTGGCGCTCGGGCTGGCCGCGCGCGCGAGCCGCGACCCGCAGCGGCTGGCGCCGCTCCTCGAGGCGCTGCGCGGCGCCCGCAGCCAGGACGAACGCTGCGCGCTCCTGTGCGCGCTCGGGCTCTCCGGCCTGCCGCAGGCGTTCGAGCCGATCGCGGTGGAGACGCTGCGCGCGGGAGCGCCCGACGTGAAGCGCGCCGGCATCCTCGCGCTGCAGATCCTCGGCTCCGCCGCGGGCCTGCCGCTGTTCCAGAAACTGCTGATCGACGACGACGCACCCGAGGTGCGCATGCAGGCCGCGCGCGCCCTCGCGCGGCTCGATCCCGGCTCCGCCAGCACGTTGATCCACGCGCTCGGGAGCAGCCGTTCGCGCGGCACCGGGGAGCGCGCCGCGCTGATCCTGAGCCTCGGCTTCACGCGCGACCCCAGCGCGCTCGAGCCGCTGCTCGACCTGCTGCGCGAGCGCGGCCACCCGAGCCGGGAGCGCGAGGCGGCGACGCTCGCGCTCGGCCTGATCTACGACGCGCGGCCGGCGCCGCCCACGGCGCGCGTCGGCGAGGCGAGGAGCTTCCTGCGCGAGTCGTACGAGATCCCGGGGCTCCTCGCGCTCGCCGAGTGACTGCCGCGGCGGCCGCGCGGCGGCCCCGCGCTCACGGGAACGTCGGTCCGTCGTCCTCGCCGGCGTCGTCGTCGCCCTCGGCTCGTTCCGGCGCGGCGGCGGCGCCGACCGCGGCGCCGCGGCGGCGGCGAACCTCCTCGAGCATGGTGTCGACCGAGTCGCCGAGCCGGATCGCCTGCCAGCCGCTCGCAAGCGGCGGGAAGAGGCGGCCGTCGGCCTGCGAGAGCGAGGCGAGCAGCGAGAGCCGCGTCCGTTCGGCCGGCTTCCCGTCGGCGAGCGCGTCGCGGATGCGCGTCCCGATCCCGCTCCAGCCGGGGAAGGCGGGCAGCGCGTCGACCTCGGCGGGAGGCTTCCATCCGGTCGCCTTGCGCAGCTTCTGCAGCACGATCGGGTCGGCGAGCGGATCGAGCCCCTGCATCTTGTGGCCGGCCGCCTCGACGGCGAGCAGGTCGGTGCCGGCGATCACGGTGCCGAGGCGGTGCACCTGGGCCCCCTCGGGCCCGCCGCCGTCGGCGCCGCGCAGGAGCTCGTAGGGAAAGGTGCCGCCCGGCGAGCCGTCGCGCGAGTGGATGGCGTCGATGAGCGCGAACTGGACCGGCAGCTTCTCGAGCATCGCGATCACGAAGTCACCCGGGTCGACGCCGTACTCCATCGCGACGAGGTCGGTGGGAGTGGCGAGCGTGTGCCAGACGTTCCAGAGGGCGAGCGCGGGCCCGAAGCACTCGTCGGTGCGGTTCTTGGCGAAGACCACCCGGAAGTCGGCCTGCCGCCAGAAGCGGCCGGTGGCGCGCCGCCCGAGCTGCGTTCCGAGCTCGACCGGCACGAGCTCGTCGGCCAGGTCCTTGAGCTCGTAGCACGACTCGTCGAAGCCGAGCGCGCGCCCCACCTCCTTCACCGATCGGCGCGCGAGATAGCGGCCGATCTCGTTGCGCACCTCGACCACGCGCAGGATGCGGAAGCCGCGGTCGAGCAGCTCGTTGAACAGGTGGGTGACCAGCCGCGGGTCGACGTAGCTCACCGGCTCCGCCTCGGCCCGAACGCCGCGCATGAAGTCGACCTTGCACGAGACCTCGAACAGCTCGCGCCGCTTGCCCGACTTGACCTGCGCCGCCTCGATCGTCTCGAAGAACCCGGAGTGCTTGAGCGTCTCGGAGAAGACGCGGATCGCGTCGTCGCCGCGCGCGACGACCACCGGACGCGGGCCGGCGCGCACGACGGGCGCGTCGCCCGCTGCGCGCGCCGGAGGCGAAGCGCCGTGCGGCGGGGTCGCGAGTCGCGCGGGAGGCGCGGCGCGCGTGCCGTTCCACGCGCCGCCCGGCGCCGCGCCGCCGCCTCGCGCGGCGGGCGTCGGCTCGGGCTCGGCCGGCTTGGCCCTCCGCCGAACCGTGCGGACGACGCCGGATCGCCGCGAGCTCTTCGCGGCCGCACGGCCGGTCGACGGGCCCGTCTTCTTGCGCGTGGCCATCACCGATCCTCGCTCCTGCACCGATGGGAACTCTTCGCCCTCGGCCTCCCGCGCGAAAGCGCCGCGCGACGCCTCGACGCGGGTGGAAACGCGGGCGCGACCTCGAGCTCGCGCAGGAGCCGCACCCCTGCGCGAGTCCGCGACCCCGTCCCCGGTCGCGACGTGACGCGCTCCTCGGGATCGCGGCCGCACTGCGGCGCGGACCCCCACCGGTGCGCGCCGACGACGAACGCGAACGGTCTACCGCGGTCGATCACCCGGCGCAAGGGCGGCGCGGCGGGGTTCCGAGGCCGCGCCGGCGCATCACTTCTTCGGGGTCGCGAACAGGAACCCGCACTCCTCCAGCCGCGCGCCGGCGTCGTCGGCGACGGCGAACTTCTGCCCCGACCAGATCGCTGCCGAGCCGCGGCTCCCGTCCTTCGCCAGCGCGTAGAGAGTCAGGTTGAAGGCGGGGCGGCCGTCGCGGTCGGCGTTGCCGTTCCTCCGGCTCTGGTCGACCACGCGGCCGAGGACGTCGAGGCAGGCGTCGAGCGGCCGGCGGCCGGCGCGCATGCGCTCCACCACCGCGAACGCACCGCACGAGAGGATCGCCGCCTCGCCGCGGCCGGTCCCTCCGGCGGAGCCCACCTCGTTGTCGAGATAGAGGCCGTCCCCCACGAGCGGCGAGTCGCCGACCCGGCCCGGGATCTTGAAGGCCAGCCCGCTGGTGGTCGTGGTGCAGCCGAAGTCTCCGCCCGCGCTGCGCGCCGAGAGGTGGATCGTGCCGGTCGGCCGGTTCCGAAGGTCCGGATCGTCCGCGATCTCCTCGGCGGTGGGCGGGAACCAGTCGTCGCCCGCCGAAAGCGTCTCCTTCCAGTAGAGCCAGAGCTTGCGCGACCGCTCGGTGAGGAGGTTCTCTTCGACGAACCCGTGCGCCCGCGCGAACCGCAGCGCACCCTCTCCCACCAGCAGGACGTGGTCGGTGCGGCGCATCACCAGGAGCGCCACGCGCGAGGGCGTCTTGATGCCGCGCAGCGAGGCGACCGCGCCCGCGCGGTGGGTCGGCCCGTCCATGACCGCCGCGTCGAGCTCCACCACCCCCTCCTCGTTGGGGAGGCCGCCGTAGCCGACCGAGCTGTCTTCGGGGTCGAGCTCGTTCAGGTTGACGCCGGCCACCGCGGCGTCTGCGGGCGCGGTGCCCTTCTGCAGCTCCGACAGCGCGTGCGCGACCGCCTTCTCGCCGTTACCCGAGGCCACGCAGATCGCGCCCGCGGGCGTCGGCGGGCCGGCGGCGCGCGCGCGCGCCGCCGGCGCGAGCAGCGTGGCGGCCGAGGCGGCGGCCGCGCCGGCCGCGACGCTCGACAGGAAGGCTCGACGCGTGACGTCGGCGGCGGAGGGATCCACGGCGGGCTCCTCGAGGCGGGGGATCGCCGCCCGAACGACGGCGAGGCCGCGTATGGTAGCCCGCGCTCTTCCGCCGACCTGCCGGGAGCAACCTGCATGGCGCTCGCGATCGCGCTCCCTCTCGCAGCCTGCATTGCGGGGACGACGCGCGACCGGCCGGCGCGGAGCCTCGACGATCCGGCCGACCTGGTCGTCTTCGCCACGCGGGTGCGCACGCTCGATCCGTCGGCGCCGCTCGCGGAGTTCGTGGCGATCCGCGGCGACCGCATCGCGGCGGTGGGCGCGCGCGCCGACGCCGCGCGGCACCTCGGGCCGGCCACCCGCCGCATCGATCTGCCGCCCGGCGCCTGCCTGCTCCCCGGCCTGGTCGACAGCCACGCCCACCTCCTGGCGATCGGCCGGGCGCGGCGAGAGCTCGACCTCGTCGGCACGCGCAGCTTCGAGGAGGTCGTGGCGCGCACCGTCGAACGCGCTCGCGCGCTCCCCCGCGGCGCCTGGATCCGCGGCCGCGGCTGGGACCAGAACGACTGGCCCGATCGGCGCTTCCCCGAGCACGCCGCGCTCAGCGCCGCGGTTCCCGACCACCCGGTCTGCCTGGTGCGGATCGACGGTCACGCGCTGCTCGCCAACGCCGAGGCGCTGAGGCGGGCGGGCGTCGACGCGCGGACGGAGGCGCCGCCGGGCGGCGAGCTGCTGCGCGACGATCGCGGGGAGCCGACCGGGGTGCTGGTCGACGACGCGACCGCGCTGGTCGAGCGGGCGATCCCGCCCCCCACCGAAGCGGAGGACGCCGAGGCGCTCGCGGCCGCCCTGCGATCGTGCCGGGAGCTGGGGATCACGAGCCTGCACGACGCGGGCGTCGGACGGCGGACGCTCGAGCTCTACCGGCGCGAGGCCGCGGCGGGACGCCTCACCGCCCGCCTCTACTGCATGCTCGACGGGAGCGACGCGGCGCTGGTCGACGAATGGTTCGAGCGCGGCCGCTTCGGCGATCCCGCCGGCTTCGTCACGGTGAGGGCGGTGAAGCGGTACGCCGACGGCGCGCTCGGATCGCGCGGCGCGCTCCTGCTCGCCGACTACGCCGACCGGCCGCGCCATCGCGGGCTGGCGCTGGTCGAACGCGCCGAGCTCGCCCGCCTCGCCCGGCGGGCGCTCGACGCCGGCTTCCAGCTCTGCACGCACGCGATCGGCGACGCCGCCAACCGCCTCGTGCTCGACGCCTACTCCGACGCCCTGGCCTCGTGGGCCGCGGCGCATCCCGGAGAGCCTCGCCCCGACCACCGATTCCGCGTCGAGCACGCCCAGATCCTCGCTCCGGACGACGTGCCGCGCTTCGCGCAGCTCGGCGTGCTGGCGTCGATGCAGAGCTGCCACGCCACCTCGGACGGACCGTGGGTCCCCGATCGCCTCGGCGTCGAGCGGGCGCGCGAGCGCGCGTACGTCTGGCGCTCCCTACTGGCGGCCGGCGCGACGATCTGCAACGGAACCGACGCGCCCGTCGAGGAGCTCTCGCCGCTGAGGAACCTCTTCTCCGCGGTGACGCGGCTCGATCCGGGCGGCGGGACGACGGAGCCGTTCTTCGCCGAGCAGTGCATGACCGCCGACGAGGCGCTGCGCTCGGCCGTGACCGCCGGCGCGATCGCGGGTTTCTCCGAGGATCGGCTCGGGATGCTGCGGCCCGGATTCCTCGCCGACCTCGTCGCGCTCTCGGTCGATCCGGTCGAACGTTCGCCGCACGGATTCCTCGAGGCGTCGGTCGAGCTCACGATCGTGGCGGGCCGAGTCGTTCACGCACGTCCCTGAGCGGATGCGCACCGCGTTCGATCCGGATCTACCATGAGCCCTGCCCGCGCCGCGCCGCGGCACGCATGCGGCCCGAGCGTTGCGTCCGGTCGACGCGGGAAGGTCTCTCGGGATGAAACGTGCTCGCGGCGGTTGCCTTCGCCGCGGAGCGCGTGCTCGCGGCGGTGACGGCGGGCGTTCACGGACAACTGGGGCCGGGCAACCGGGAAGGAGAGCGTCACGATGTCAGGGTCGCGCTGCATCTTGAGCGTGCTTCTCGTCTCCGCCGCCGCCGCGCCCGTGCGCGCCGCGACGATCGCCCAGCAGCAGATCGGGTCGTTCGTGAGCGGCGAGCGGTCGATGTACCTCGATATCTCGCCGCTCGTCGAAGGGGGCGACTTCATGATCGAGCTGCGCAACGTGCCGCGCTCCGCCGCGAATCCGCGGCTGATCTGCAGCGCGTCGCTCGCGCCGATCGATCTCACGCCGTGGGGCATTCCCGGAGCGCTCGGGCCGGCGCTCGGAACGCTCCTGGTGCTCCCACTCGATCCGGTCACCCACTCGATCGCCGGCACCGTCCCCGCCGGCATCACGGGAGTGACGATCTACCTGCAGGCCTTCGTCGAGGTGCAAGGCGGCGGCCGGTTGAGCTCGATGGTCACGGCGCACGTGATCGCTCCCGGCGACGATCCCGGCAACGATCCCACCATCGTCTTCCCGCTCCCGCTCACCACGCAGGAGGTGCTCCCTCCCGGCGTTCCGGGAGTCGACCGCAGCCGGCAGCCGGTGCGCGTGGGAGTGCCGCTCCCGGTCGGGACGGTGGCGGCGATCGGAGGGATCCCGCAGCTCGCGCTGCTCGGCGGCGGCGCGGAGGCGCAGTTCTCGACGCTCGCGACCTGGCCCGACGGCAGCGTGAAGTGGGCGCTCTGCGAGTACCTGGCCGACCTTCCCGCGGGCACGATCTCCACCGCCTGGTCGGTCGACCACGGCTCCGGCAACTCGGGCGGTGCCGATCTCGCCGCGCGGAGCGGCAGCGTGACGACGATCGACACCGGCGCGATCCGCCTCGAGCTCGACGAGGGAACCCCCGCGCTCCTCGACTCGTTCCAGCGCGGCGGGCGCGAGGTGCTCGACGTGACGCGCGGGAACCGGCCCCACTTCTTCGACGACCTGGACGTCGAGTGGACGTGGCACGAGACCGCGGTGACGATCCGCCGCAACGGCCCGGTGCGCGCCGAGGTGGAGGTCGACGGCGCCTTCACGCGCTCGTCGGCGCCGGACGATCCCGACCGCATCTACGTCCGCTTCTACCTCGAGGCGCACCGCGGCGGCTCGTCGGTGCGCGCGACGGTTTCGCTGCGCAACACGTCGGTCGAGTTTCCGGAGCATCTCTTCTTCCGCGGGTTCACCTGGCGGGCGTGGCTCAACGAGACCGGCCGGATGGACGTGCGCATGCCACAGACTTCGTCGAACGGCGCGACCCGCGGCCTGTGGAGCGCGAGCCTCTACGCGGCCGCGGACGACGCGGTGTTCCACCAGGGCTTCGCCCGGAACACCAAGTTCGCGCTCAGCGCCGATCCGAACTGGTCGAACTACTACCCGTTCATCGAGCGCTTCGGCACCGACCGGTTCGCCGTCGAGGGCGTGCACGCGCGCATCGGCTCCACCTACTTCACGGGCAGCTCGTCGACGCAGTGGCGTTCGGCCGAGCACGAGTACGCCGATCCGGCGTTCCTCGAGCTGAACGCCGAGAGCGGCCGCGGCGCGATCTTCGGCGTCGAGCATGTCAACGTCACCTGGCCGGTCGCGCTCGAGGCGGGCGGCGACGGCCGGGTCGAGGTCGCCCTCTTCCCGCGGCTCGACCCCGCCGACGCCTACCCCTATCGCCTGACCTACGCGACCGCGGAGACGCGCTGCTTCTGGCTGCTCGCCGAGGACGGCCCCGACGACGCTCCGATCGACGAGGCGGCGCGGTTCGACTATCCGGTGGCGGCGCGCGCCGACCTGCACACCTACAACCAGTCGGACGTCTGGCACTGGCGGCTGGTCGACAGCGCGCAGCTCGACGCCTACGTCGCGCACGCGGGGCTGCGCGATCCGCAGCCGCCGGCCACCGAGAAGGTGCGGACGATCTACGAGTACAGCAACGCGACCGGCGGCGGGAGCAACAACTGGCAGGAGACGCGCCGCTTCTTCCAGTGGATCCGCTCCGGCCGCGGAGGCGCCTACCTCAACTCCTGGCTCGAGGCGATCTACAAGGCCGACAAGATGCCGTGGGCGATCGACGACGACGTCTTGAAGAACCGCAAGGGCGTGCGCAACTCGTCCGCGCCGGTGACCAAGAAGGACGACTTCTACAACAACTCGAAACACACCTTCCTGCAGGTGGTTCCCGACTGGGCCTTCGCGCGCGGCGAGACCTACCTGCTCGACTCGGCGCGCTCGTTCGCCGAGACCCTCCTCGACAACACGATCTCGGATGACGTGCAGCCGGGGGGGAACTTCGTTCCAGGAACCTTCGGGGCGATCGTCAACGCGGCGGCAGCGATCCTCGACCTGCGTCCCGACGCCGCGCTCGAGAGCTGGCTGCACGAGATCTGCTACCAGTGGGCCAACATCGTCTTCAAGGTCGACAACGGCTTCGGCGTCAACACGTCGACCCGCGGCTGGCAGGCGCCGATCGGAACGCCGCCCGGCAGCGCGAACAATCCCGACGCGTACATGATCACGTGGGACGCCGGCAAGTCCTCGGACAAGGCGAAGTACGGCTACCTCAGTCAGGCGTGGACCGACGTCCGGCTGGGGTCGCTCGGGTTCTGGCGCTACGCCCACCACCTCCGCGAGGTCGATCCCGCGGACCCGCTCATCGGCGACCTGATCGGACGCGGGCCGGACTGGTACCACTACGTCCGTCGCAGCACGCCCGACGACCACCAGTCGCAGACCGGCGATGCGTTCCAGATCGACGTCTTCGCCGGCGACGCCGGGAACTCCAACGTCGATCCGTTCGCCGATCCGGGCCCCGACATCGACTTCCCCGACCCGTCCGGCTACGCGATGCAGAGCGCAGTGAACCTCCTGCTCGAGGGGGGGATGAGCGAGTCGGCGCTCTCCTACGGCGTGGAGATGAACCGCGGGATGTCCCGATCCACCTACGACCAGTTCGTGAACGACCCGGTCCTGAACGAGTTCATCTGGCGCTACCTCGTGCACTACGGGCTGCTCAAGCCCTGACGCGGCGCGGTTTCCGTCCCGGAATCGTGATCCCGTGACCCGGCGCGCGTCCCCGCGCGCCGGCGCCAGAACGGTTTTCCACGAACCGCCCGCTTCAGATCGGGGTCCCGCACTCCGAAGTGACCTCGCGAGAGCCACGCACCGCGCAACCTCGGAGGTCCGCATGAGAACGTCCCCGCATCCTTCTCCGCCGCCGCGGCGCGCGCTCGCCAGCCTTCACGGAATTCGATCCGGCGTTCTCGGGCCTTCCTGATTTGCCCCGCGGCCCGGGGATCGCCGGGCTCCTCCCTCCCCGCGCGTGCGCTCGCGTCGGTGCAAACCGGCGCGGGCGTGCGCGTTGACGCCGGCCCCCCTCAAGCCCCCAGCAGCGTGCGCAGCCGCGCCTTCACCCCGGTCATCGCCACGCGGTCGGCGGCGTCCTCGCGCGACGAGGAGAGGAAGAGGGGCGCCTCGCCGTCGCGGGCCGGCAGGCGGCCGTGCGATCCGCGCGCGAGATCGGGGCGCAGCGAGACGGCGCGCATGAGGTAGCGGAAGCCGAGCGCCTTGCGGACGAGCGCGGCGGCCAGGCGCAGCTTGAGCAGGGGGCGGTCGGGCGCGAAGAAGAGTTCGCCCGGGTCGTAGCCGGGTTTGCGATGGATGTCGACGGTGGCCGCGAAGTCGGGCGCGCGGGCGTCGTCGAGCCAGTAGTGGTAGGCGAAGAAGCGGTCGGCGGCCGCCACCAGCACGAGCTCGCCCGAGCGCGCATGGTCGAGCCCGTGGCGCCGCTTCCCCGCCTCGTCGAGCACGAGGTCGACGCCGTCGGCGGCCGCGAGCAGCCGCCGCACCGGCTCGAGATCGGCGGCGCGCCGGACGTAGACGTGCGCGATCTGGTGGTCGGCGACCGCGAAGGCGCGCGACGCGCCGGCGTCGAGGAGCTCGCCGCACGGCGTGTCGCGCACGGCCAGGTATCCCCCCTCCCGCAGCAGCCGGTTCACGGCCACGGCGCCGCGCACGGCGACGATGCCGTATTCGGAGAGCACGACGACCTCGCGCCCGCTCGCGCGCGCGGTGTCCGCGAGCGCGCCCGCCTCGGCGTCGACGGCGGCCACCTGCGCCGGGATGCGCGGATCGGCCGGACCGTGCCGCTGCAGGTCGTAGTCGAGGTGCGGCAGGTAGACCAGCAGCAGGTCGGGGTCGTGCCGGACGAGAAGGCGTCGCGCCGCCGCCGCGATCCAGCGCGTCGAGGCGATCGACGCCGTGGGGCCCCAGAATTGGAAGAGCGGGAAGGTCCCGAGCTCGCGCGTGAGCTCGGCCCCGAGCGCCGGCGGCTCGGCGTAGACGTCGGGGATCTTGCGGCCGTCCGCGGGGTAGTGCGGCCGCGGGGTCACCGACCAGGTCGCCGCCGAGTAGAGGTTGAACCACCAGAAGAGGTTCGCCGTCGTGACCGGCGGCGAGAGCGCGGCCAGCTCGTCCAGGAGCTTGCTCCCCTGCACCAGGTGATTCGACTGCCGCCAGAGCCACACCTCGGCGAGGTCGCGGAAGTACCAGCCGTTGCCGACGATGCCGTGCTCGCGCGGGAGGGCCCCGGTGAGGAGCGTGGCCTGCGCGCTGCAGGTCACCGCCGGCAGGATGCCGTCCATCGGCGCGACGAAGCCGTCGTTCGCGAGGGCGCGCAGCCGGGGCGCGTGGTCGAGGAGGTCGAGCGTGAGGCCGACGACGTCGAGCACGAGCAGCTTGCGGCGAGCCATGGGGGCATGATCGCCCGCCGGCCCCCCCGGCGGAAAGCGAGCGCCCCGCCGGCGCGGAGCGCCGCGGCATGGATGACCCGGGTCCGCAGCCGTCCAAGGCGCCTCGAGAGGCCTCCGTGACGGGGATCACCAGTTCGGTCCAGAGGAGCGCGGTGGAGGACGACCGATCGCTCGCGCAGGCGGCGATGCGCGGCGAGCGGCGTGCGTTCGACCGTCTCGTGGAGCGCTACCTCGACCGCACGCTCCGCATCTGCACCCGCCTGGTCGGCAACGTCGAGGACGCCGAGGACGCCGCGCAGGAGACCTTCGCGCGCGCCTGGTCGCGCCTGCGCGGCTTCGCCGGCCGCTCCACCTTCGGCACCTGGATCACCAGCATCGCCCTGCGCCTCTGCGCCGACGTGGAGCGTTCGCGCCGGCGGCGTCGCCGCGAGCTCCTGGCCGGGATCGGCGCCCTGCGCGAGCCCGCTGCGCCGCGCGCCTCCTGCCCCGCGCTGCACGCCGAGCAGCGCGAGACGCTGCGCGGCGTCGAAGCGGCGCTCGCGCGGCTGCCGCCGCGGCTGAAGGCGGCGCTCACGCTGAGGACGATCGAGGGGATGGAGTATCCCGAGGTGGCGCGCGCGCTCGGCACCACCGTTCGCTCCGCCCGCCTCTACGTGTGGGAGGCGCGCCAGCGCCTCGCCCGAGAGCTCGGGCTCGAGCCGTCGCGCCGCGAGCCGGCCGCCCGGGAGGGACCGCCTTGACCGCCCCCGCCCGCCGCTGTCGCCGTGCGCGCGACGTGCTGCCGTACGTCGACGGCGAGCTTCCGACCGACGGCGCGCTCGGCTTCGAGGAGCACCTCGCCCTCTGTGCGGGCTGTCGCGCGGAGGTGGCGGCGCAGCGCGCGCTCGAGGAGCTGCTCGTCGCGCTGCCGGGTCCGCGACTGCACTCGGCCGACCGCGCCCGCTTCGCCGAGGGGGTGCGGGCGCGCATCGACGCACGCTTCGCGCGGGCGCCGTGCGGAAGGATGCTGCTGCGCCGCGCCGGCGCGGCGGTCGCGGCGCTGGCCGCCGCTGCGGCGCTCGTCGCGGCCGTGCTCTGGCGGCACGAAGTGAACCGCGGGACGGTTCGGCAGACGCCCGAGGTCGCCGAGGCGGCGCTCCCGCCGTCCGCGAAGCAGGCGGTTCCGCCGCCCGCTCCTCCGGACGGCGGCCTCCTCGAGCTCCGGCTCGCCGACGCCGGACCCCGCGTCGACGGCCGCGACGACGTCGCGCGGGCGATCCGACGCCTCTCCTGCGAGTCGCCCGCGCTCGGCGGCGACGACCTCCTCGCGCGCTTCGTGGCGGCAACCCGCCCGCTGCGCGCGCGCGGGATCCCGGTCCCGGCAGTCATGCTCGGCCTGCTGCGTGATCCCGACCCCGAGCTCGCCACCCGGACGGCCGACCTCTTCGCGCGCGCCTCGAGCGCCTCCGCCCTCGGCCGCGACGAGTCGGCGCTCGTCCCCTGCCTCGAGGACGCGATGCGCCGGCCCGATCGCGGCATCGCCATGCTGCGAGCCCTCGTGGCCGTCGGGACGCCGCGGGCGTGGGAGGCGGTGGTGCGCGCCGCGCGGCTCGACGGCCTGAGGGCGCCCGCGCTGCGCGCGCTCGCGGCGAACGGCGATCCGTCGCTCCTCGCGCCGCTCGAGACGGAGCTCCTGCGCGCGTGGGCCTCGGGCGAGACGGCGCTCGCGGCCGACGCCATCGCCGTGCTGCCCGTGCGCCGGCCCGAGCAGCTGCGGCTGCTGGCGGCGCTGCGGCGCGGCGGACTGCCCGGAGAGTCGATCGCCGCCGCGCTGCGGCGCGAGGGAGACGACGCGACGGCGCTCCTCGCGGACGCCCTCGCCGTCGGCGGCAGGCCGGCGCGGCGCGATGCCCTCCTCCTCGCGCCGCTCGCCGGTGGCGACGCGCTCGCGCAGCCGCTGGCGGCGCTGGCGCTGAGCGGCGAAGCGGAGGCGGCCGCGCTCGGTGCTCTCGCGAGACTCGGAGGCGCCCGCACGCTGTCGGAGCTCGCGCGGGTCTTCGCCGAGCCGTCGCTCCCGAGGTCGCGCGCCCGCGCCGTGGCCGCCGCCTTCGCGTCGGCGCTCGACGCCACGCCCGACCTCGCGGCGGCGCTCGCCGCGGCTCGCGCGGACCGGCCGGACGGCGACGGCGCCCTGGTCGAGCTCTGCCGCGGCGCGGCCGGGCGAGGCGGAACCGCCGCTCGCGCCGCGCTGCTGGCGGTCACCGCGATCGACCCTGCGCTGCGTGCGCGCCTCGCGCTGGAGATCCGCGACCGCGGCGAACGCATCGAGTCCGGCCGGCTCGCCGCGATCCTGGCCGATGCGCGCCCGGCCGCCGCGGAGCGCGCCGGCTGCGGGCTCGCGGCGGCGCTCCTCGTCCTGCTCTACGCCGGCGACGGCGAGAGCGGCCTCCTCGCGGGGCTCGAGGCGCTCGGCCTCGAGCTGACGCCCGCGCGGCTCGACCGCCTGGCCGGGACGGCTAGGAGCGCCGCGCGCGCGGGCGAGCCGCGCGCCGCCCTGGCGCGCGTGAGCGCGCTGCTCCACCTCGCGCCATGACGGCGCTTCGGCGCCGACGGCATGGACGTCGTCCGCGTCGCGCCGTCGAAGGGCTCCGGCGCGGTCGAGCGACCGCGTCCCCGATCGAGGAGTCGAACCATGTCCGCCTCCCTGCCGATTCTCGCCGCGCTCCTGGCCGCCGGAAACCTGCCCGACGGCGATCCCGGCGAGGCGCCTCCGCTGGTGATGCGCATCCACTCCCTGGCCGGACTGGTCGAGCCATGCGGCCGCGAAGGCGGCTCGCTCGCGCTCCTGCCCTACCGCGTGGGCGTGGGTCTCGCCGAATCGCTCGAGGAGTGGGAGCCCGGCCCCCGCCTCCTCCATCCCGAGGACGTCTGCACGCTCGTGCGCGAGGTGGTCGCCCCCTTCCTCTGGGACGAGCTTCCCGACGCGCGCAACGACCTGCTCAGGGAGGACCGGCTGATCGTGATCGCGCCCGATGCGGTTCAGGAGCAGGTTGCCGACTTCCTCGGATTCCTGGTCGGCGCGCTCGCGACCACCGAGCGTCTCGAGGTGCGCGTCTTCACCGCCGACGAGGCCGACGTCGCGCGCGATGCGCTCGCGCTCGACGCCGTCGAGGCCGATCGACGCATCGCCGAGCGCGGACTGCAGCGCAGCGCGACCGTCGCCCTGCGCGACCGCGGCGTGGTGGCCCACGACGGCACCGAGCAGCGCACGATCGTCTACGACTACGACGTCGAGATCGCGCAGGGCGCCTGCATCGCCGATCCGATCGTCGACCGCGTGAAGACCGGCCTCGAGCTGATCGCACGCTCCAGCCGCGTCGAGGGAGGGCTGCTGGTCGACCTCGTCGTGCGCTGCGCCGAGGAGGCGGCTCCGGCAGTCGAGAGGCGCCTCCAGGCGCGCTCCTACTGGAACATGAAGCCGGGAGTCTCGGAGCGGCTGGCGACCGGCGCCTTCCAGCACCCGCAGGTCGCCTTCGCCTCCTTCGCCGGGACGCTCTTCCTGCCCGCCGGCAAGGCGATCTGGATCCCGGTCACCCTTGCCACGCACGCGGGGCCGGTGAGCGTCTGCCTCGACCTGCGTGCCGCGGGTCCGATCGGGCCGCCTCGCGGCACCTGGGAGCCGGCGGCGGTACCGGAGCGCGAGCGGCTGCGGCTCGACCTCTTCAGCCGCGGCGCCGCCGGCCTCCGCGGCGTGGAGATCGACCGCGAGTGGGCACGGTTCATCGGCGCTCCGTGGGAAGGCAAGCCCGATTCGCCTCTTCTCGCACGGATCCACGGGCTCGAGGACGACAGCCCGCTCCTCGAGGTCGTGCACGCAGTCGCCGCCGAGCCGCTCGACGGCGGCCACGGGTGGACGGGCGACGCCGGCGGCGCGGTTCGCACGCTGCTCCCGCCCGAGTTCTCCGAACGGGTGGCCGCGGCGCTGGCCCCCCTGCAGCGGATCGACGCCGGATTCCTCGTGCGCGGCCGCCTCCTCGTCGACGGCCGCTCCCGCGCCTCCTTCCGCCTCCCTGTCGCGCCGCGCCGGCCGGCGGCGCTCTGGTCGGGGGTGCAGGGCACGCGCATCGCCGACTGGGAGGTGGACGTCGCCAACGAGTCGCAGTGCTGCAACCCGGAGCCGCAGGCCTGGATCGACGGCCTCGCCCTTCGCCTCGAGCTGTCGCGCAACGCACGCGGCGAGATCGTGCTCGACGTCTCCGGTTCGGCCGCGGTCCTCGACGGCCCGCCGCGGCCGGTCGAGCTGCAGGACGACTCGCGGCTCACCATCGACGAGCTGCGCGCCCGCACCCTGCGGCTGGAGGAGCTGCGCACGCTCCCCGCGCAGGGCGGCAAGGCGACCTTCGGCGGCAACGTGGCGCTCGAGCTCGAGGTGGCGCCCGCCGGCCGGTGATGCCGCGCGCCGGCGCGGGCGTACGCTACGCTCTCCCGCATGCGATACCGGCGGCTGGGGGCGAGCGGCTGCAAGGTCTCGGTGGTCTCGTTCGGCAGCTGGCTCACCGTCGGCAGCTCGATCGAGCAGGCGACCACCAATGCGCTCGTGCGCGCCGCCTTCGAGCGCGGCGTCAACTTCTTCGACACCGCCGACATCTACGCGCGCGGCGCCGCCGAGAGCGCGCTGCGCGTCGCGCTCGAGCCGCTGCGCCGCTCCGACTACGTGCTCGCGACCAAGTGCTTCTGGCCGATGAGCGAGGCGGTGAGCGACCGCGGCCTGTCTCGCAAGCACGTCGTCGAGTCGGTGCACGCGTCGCTGCGGCGGCTCGGCACCGACCATCTCGACCTCATGCAGTGCCACCGCTTCGACCCGGACACCGACGTCGACGAGGTCGTGCGGGCGTTGGAGGACCTGATCCGGCAGGGGAAGGTGCATTACTGGGGCGTCTCGTGCTGGACGGCCGCGGAGGTCGGTGCGGCGTGCGAGCGCGCCGACCACTGGCGCGCGTTCCGGCCGGTGACCAACCAGCCGCCCTACAACCTGCTCGAGCGCACCATCGAGACCGAGGTGATGCCGCGCTGCGCCGAGCTGCGGATCAGCCAGATCGTCTTCAGTCCGCTCGCGCAGGGGCTGCTCACCGGGAAGTACGCCGGCGGCGCGCCGCCGCCGGGCAGCCGCGCGGCCGACGCGCGGCACAACAGCTTCCTGCGGCCGAAGATGACCGGCGAGAACCTCGGCCGCGCCGCGCGCGCCGCGGCGATCGCGAGGGCCGCGGGCCACCCTCCCGCCGCCGCGGCCCTGGCGTGGGTGCTGCGACGGCCCGAGATCGCCTCGGCCATCGTGGGCGCCACCTCGGTGCGACAGCTCGAGGAGAACCTGGCGGCGGGCGACCTCGAGCTCGCGCCTGAGGTCGTGCGCTCGCTCGACGCGATCGCTCCCCCTTCCACCTGACGGGGGCGACCGTGCCGGATCGCGCCGGAGCGCTACGATTCCGGGCGAGGGGTACGCCATGACGCAGCAACTTCGGCTCCGCATCTTTGCCGGCGCGGCGCTGCTGCTCGCCGGATGCCGCGGCTACTACCCGAGCTGGCGCTACGCCCCGCGCGCGGAGATCCACGAGATGCACGTGCGCGCCGGCGACGAGAAGGAGCCGCGCGCGACCGTCGCCGTCGCGGCGCGGCTGATCGGGATCCTGCGGCCCGCCGCCGGGGCGCCGCGCCGGCTGCACGCCCTGCTCGAGGTCGAGAACCGCGCCGCCGGAGCGGCCTCTCTCGACCCGGCGACGGTGCGCGCCATCCCCTCCGGCGCGACGGCGCTCGAGCCCGAGCCGGGCAGCGTGATCACCGCCTCTCCCGGCGAGCGGCGCAGCGTGTCGGTCTACTTCCGGCTGCCCGATCCCGGCCTGCTCCCGAACGCCTCGCTGCAGGAGATCGTGCTCACCTGGACCGTCGGCGTCGACGGCCGCGCGCTCGAGAGCCGCGCCACCTTCCGCCGCGCCTCGGTCTGGTACGGCGAGCCCTGGTACTGGGACGATCCGTGGTACCACCGCTCGCCCTACCACCACGGACCGTGGGGCGGTCCCTACTACGGCCCGTGGTGGCACGTCCACGCCGGCGTCCACGTCGTGCACTGCGACTGAACGGATGGCGCAGGACCCGCCGCGCGCGCGCGCCCACCTCGGCCTCGACCCGCGCGCGCTCGAGGCGCGGTTCCTGGAAGCGCTGCGCCGCGCCCGCCCGGCGGCGGGCGCGCCGATCCCGCGGATCGCCGTCGTCGCGCCGACGCGGCGGCTCCTCGACCGGCTGGCGCAGGTGGCGACGGCCGAGTCCGGCGCGCTCGCCGGCGTCCGCTTCCTGGTGCACCGCGGCCTCGCCCGCCACATCCTCGCCGAGGCCGGCGACCCGCCCGCCCGCACGATCCGGACGCCGCTGCTGGCCGCGCTGCTGCGTCCGCGGCTCGCGAGCGCCGATCGGTCGCTCTCGCCCTACCTCGCCGCGCACGGCGCGGAGCTCGGGCCCCTGCTGGCGACGTTCCGCGACCTGCGCGACGCCGGAGTCGACGCCGAGGCCGCCGGAGCGGGAGTGCGACTGTCGGCGATCGCGCGCTCGACCTTCGCGCTCTACCGCGAGTTCGAGGCGCTCCTGCGCGACGTCGCCGCCGCCGGTTTCGAGGACGGCGCGGCCGCGCCGCGGCGCGCGAGCGCGCGGCTCGCGAGCGGCGGGGCGCCCTTCGACGCGCTGCTGCATTATGGCGCCTACGACCTGATCGGCGTGCACCGGGACCTGGTCGCCGCGCTGGCCGCGCGCGTCCCCGCCGAGCTCTTCGTCCCCGCGGCGGCGGGCCACGAGCTCCCCGCGCGCCTGGTGCGCGCGCTCGGCGCCGACGTCGCCACGAACGCCGGGTCGGCGCCGCCCCCGGAGGCGCACCCGCTCGTCAGCGCGGCCGGACCGCGCGAGGAGATCCGGCTCGCCGTGCGCCGGCTCCTCGACTGGCACGAGCGCGACGGCGTCCCCTTCGCGGAGATGGCGATCCTCGCGCGCTCGCCGGCGTCTCACGCCGACGCGCTCGCGGCGGAGGCCGCGCTGCTCGACCTGGTTCCCGACACCAGTTTCGACCGGCCGCTCGCCGCCGCGCCGCGGGCGCGGGAGCTCGCGCGGCTGCTCCGGTCGTGGCGGACGCCGCCGCGGCGCCGACCGCCCGCCGCCTCGCCGCTTCTGCGCCTCCCGCGCGACGAGTCGGACCGCGAGGCGCGCTTCCGCGCGGCCGGCTCCGCGAGCGAGCGGCTCGACCTGGTGCGCGAACTGGTCGACGCGCCCGAGGAGCCCGCGTTGGCGGAACGCCTGGCGACCGCGGCGAGCGACCTGCGCCGGCTCGAGGCGGCCGCCGGCGCCGCGCGCGGAATCGAGCTCGACGCGGCGGCGATCGTCGATCTGCTGGTGCGCGAGCCGGCGCCGGTCGACGCCCGGCGCGTCGGCGCGCTGCGCCTCCTCGACTTCCAGCAGGCGCGCGCGCTGCCCCTGCGACGAGCGGTGCTGATCGGGGCGAACGAGCGCTGGCTCCCCCGCCGGCCGCGCGAGGACTTCTTCCTGCCCGACGAGGACCGGCGCGCCCTCGCGGAAGCGACCGGCCGTCCGATCCCCCTCAAGCGCGAGGCGCGCGCCGAGGAG
>Ga0187893_10006611_pt1 | contig 19684 bp, 17 predicted proteins | sample MA1701074metaG_FD_139574 | JGI IMG/M metagenome (GOLD analysis project Ga0187893, IMG submission 139574) | White microbial mat communities from a basaltic lava cave in the Kipuka Kanohina Cave System on the Island of Hawaii, USA - MA170107-4 metaG ... | reverse complement strand
GACCGCTACGATTCCGAGGTCCGGCCCCGGCACATGATCGAAGCGATCCGGCAGATCCAGGACTTCGGCGTCGAGCCCGACATCTGGAAGATCGAAGGCCTCGATTCCCGCTCGGACGCGGAAGCGGTCGCGAAGCAGGTTCGTTCGACGGATGCTCGCAAGAAAGCGGGATGCATTCTCCTCGGCCGCGGCTCCAACAAGGAGAAGGTGCACGAGTGGCTCAAGGTCGCCGCTCCCGTTGACGGGTTCATCGGCTTCGCTGTGGGCCGGACGAACTTCAGCGATCCGCTGAAGCGCTACTTGAAGAAGGAGCAGGACGAGAAGTCGGCGGTCGAGGAGATCGCGGAGAACTACAAGGGCTGCGTCGACATCTGGAAAAAAGCCAGGATTTGAAGGCGGGCGGGGTCGGAGCCCCCAACCTGGATGTGACGAACCGAAGCCCGGGACCGTTACCGGAATCGACCTTCACACCCACTCCGACCCCGCCTCGCGTCGGTGCCGCCTCGGCGTGATTCGCCGCGGCCGGCGGCAACTGAAAGCGTTACGGGAGCAGCTGGTTTTGGCTGTCTCTCAACACGGGTCTATTTAGCAATCCCTTTGCCAACTCGGGCGCCTCCCGCTCTCCCCCCCTAACTGGTGCGTTCCCCAAAGGATAGGGCATAGCGCGCGTTTCCCACGGGCCTTCGTTCCCCCGATCTCGAGGATTCTCGTGGGAGAAACCCTTCAAGGGCTCTTTTTTTTCACCCCCAGAGCTGAGGTGAATTCTCCCCCAAGCACGAGCACTCAGAGCCTCTGTGGTATCATCAACTTACACGCATACAACTGAAGGGAACCCCCCGGCCGATCGAGATCGATGCCAGGCTCGAGACCATCTTCGAAGCTCCGTCACCTCCTTCCCCGCTGTCTCCTTCTCTTGTTCGTGACCGCCTCGCCGTGGCCGTTCGGCTCCGTGGCGCCGAGGGCTGCGTCGACCCTCGCGGCTGCGCTCCTCGTCTTCTACGGTTGCTACTGGGCCATCCAGCTCGTGTGGCGGAAGAACGCTACCGCGCCCCATGGATGGATCTGGATCGCTTCCGGTCTCGCGTTCGTCGCGTTCCAGAATCTGCCGCTTCCCTCCGCACTCACCGCATTCGCGGCTCCAGCGGTCGACCGTGCGTACGCGCGTCTCGGAACAGAGCTCGACGCCAGCGCGAGCTGGCATCCCCTCTCGATCGAGCCGTTTCGAACCCAGTGGGGCCTTCTCCAGCTCCTTGCACTCGCGTGCGCGTTTCACCTCGCGAACCGGCTCTTCCGAAAGAGCGCCGACCGGAACCTTCTCGCCGCGAGCCTCGCCGTCGTGGGCGTCGCCCTGTCTCTCTTCGCCGTGTACCAGAAGGCCCGGTTCGGCACCGTCCTCTACGGCCGCGTCGTCGTCGAATCGGGGACGCCCTTCGGCCCCTTCGTCAACCACAATCACTTTGCGGGCTATGCGGAAGCGGCGGCGCTCGTCGCCCTCGGCGCGGGAATCGGGTTCTCGCGCCGCAACAGTGCGGGGTCCCTTCTCCTCGTCGGCTCGTCGGTCCTCATCGGGATCGCGCACCTGCTCTCGCATTCGCGGGGAGGACTCCTCGCGCTCGGAGCAGGGCTCGCGACGCTCGTCTGGCTTTCCCGCGGGCGAGAGTCGGGCCGTCCCTTCTTCATCGCCGGAGGAGGGCTCGCGGTAGCCGCCTTCCTCCTCGTCTTCGCGCCCGCGACTCTCTTTCCGCGCCTCGCGAGCATCTCCAATCCCGCGGGAGACGACTCCGTCCAGTATCGGGTGCAGCTCTGGTCGGACTCGCTCGGGCTCTGGGCATCCTCGCCGGTCGCGGGATCCGGGCTCGGGACTTTCTCGGCCGCGATTCCTCCCTATCGAAGCGGCCCCGACGAGATCCGCGCCGAGTACGCGGAGAGCGACTGGCTACAGCTCCTCTGTGAAGCGGGGCTCATCGGCCTCGTGCTCGCCTTTCTCTTCATCGGCTCATCTCTCTCGGGAGCCATGCGGCAAGCGAGAGAGGAGTCCTCCGAGCGGGCCCGAGGCGCCCTTCACGGCGCCATCGCCGCGGTGGTCGCGCTCACCGTCCACGGCCTCGTCGACTTCAACTTCCGGATTCCATCGAACGCCCTCCTCTATGCCGTCCTTCTGGGCATGGTCGCGCCGGCGGGGGCGAAGATCTCCTGGGAGGGAAAGAAACTCCTGCGTCTTGCCGCGGCCCTCGCGCTCGCGGCGCTCGCTCTCCCCTGCGCCCTCTGGACCCTCCGGCTCGGCCGGAGCGACGAGTTGAACCGCCAGGTGAACCCTCTGCTCGCCGAGCCCGAGGAGTTCTCGTCGCTCATTCAAGCGCTCGGGACGTCGCGAGCGCGTGTCCCGTCGAACCCCGACACCACCTACCTCCTCGGCCGCCTCTACAACGAAGAGGCGTATCGCTCCCGGGACGAGGCCCGCTACCGCGAGCTGCGGCTCGAGCAGGCAGGAGCGGCGTTCCGCGACTCTCTCCGGCAGGCGCCGGCGCGCGGAAGAACCTGGTTCGAGCTGGGCTGGACGGAAGCGAACCTCGGCCGGGATCAAAGCGCCGACCGGTTGTTCTCGCTCGCGCTCGAGCTCGAGCCGCACTGGGCGAATCTGCGCGCGAACTACGCCCTCTATCTCGTCTCCCGAGGTCGCATCGACGATGCTCTCGACCAGATCGAGGCCGGCCGCGAGCTCGAGCCCGGACTCACGCCTCTCGACGCGCTTTCGATCGTGGGCCCGTACGTCCAGCACGACGTCCAACTGTTGCGGCGGGCCGCGGGAACGGGCCCCGACGCCGATCAGGCGCTCGCGAGCTTCACCAAGATCCCGTGAACGGGAAGTTGTTACTTGCCCTTCAGAGTGACACGCAACGCGATCGAATAGCTCTGAGTTCGTCGTATGTTAAGATCGTCTGATTCCAAAAGCTTCGAGTCTGCGCGAGTGTCGGGAGCGGCGGGCTTCCGCAGCAACGAACACACGTGACTGATCAAGTAGTTCCTCCCTCTGTGGATCCGGAAAACACCGTACCGCGAGCTGAAGTTGGCGGGAAGGCGAGCGACAACCTCTTCGATCGCCGGAGTGTAGCTTGGGACGTTCGCTTCGGGCCAAAGAACTACTTGATGCTCGTCTCGGCGCAAGCCGCAAGCGCCGTCTTTTCGTTCGCGGCCGTTTGGCTGGCCGCGCAGTTGCTCGGTTCAAGTGGCTACGGCCGAGTCGTCGCCGTCATCGCTGCCTCTCAAGCCATCAGTCAGCTGTTCGTCAATTGGACATCGGTTTCCCTGTGGAGATACGGAGTCGAAGAGTTCGTCGAAACCGGACGAATCGCCAGAGCGTTCTGGACGCGCACCTGGATTCTCTTACCGAATCTATCGATCGTCATCGTCCTGTCGCCGTTCTGGCTGCCGCTCCTGTCTTCGCTGCTGAACCTGCCGCCTCAGGCCCATCGCCTGGTGCTCGGCCACTTCATAGCCACCGCCATCTGGATTCACGTGCAGCAAGGCCTTCACGGCGCCAAGTTGATGCTGACGCAAGGATTCCTGTTGGCGGTCGAGCGTTTGCTGGTTCTTATCGTGGCGGCGGCTTTGTTGGTCGCGGGCAGCGCTTCCTTCTTGACCGTAGCTCTGGCCTACATCGTTGCGCCGCTCGGCGCGTCCCTCATTGGTTTGTGGCTTCTGGGTAGGCTCATTCTTCCGGTTGCAGGAGTCGATCGTGCCCGACTTCGGCTTATGCTCACCTTTTCTCTGCCGACCCTTCCGGCGTCCCTCGTCGGGTATCTGTCGACCAATTATCTCGACGCTCTTTTCATCACCCACTATCTTTCCGCGAGAGACCTGGGTATCTACGCCGTGGGCTATCAAATCTCGGGCATGGCGCTCCAACTTCCTCTGTTGGCCGGGAGCGTGCTGCTGCCCCTCTTCGTAACACTTCAGCTGGAAGGACAATCCGAACGAGCCAGCCGCTTCATCCAGAATGGGCTTCCCATATTGACCCTGGGGTGGGGAGTGGGCTGCGGAGTGTTGGCTGCGATCGGCGGGTACTTGCTTCCTTTCGTCTTCGGGGATCAATTTCAGGTCCTGGGCGGATTGCTGTGGCCGTTGATGGCCGCCGCTGCTCTGGCAGGGCCGCAGTTGATGGGATACCTGCCACTTTCAAGCTCCCGGTCCGCTACTTACGTCGCAATGTTCGGAGCCATTGCTGCTGCCTTCGTTAACGTACTACTCAACTACCTGTTTATCCCGAGGTTTGGATTGGTGGGCTGCGCTTGGGCGACCGCTGCCGCCCACGGGGCCAGCCTGATGGTCGTCTTTGGATGGGTTCACTGGCGAGTCCTGGCACGACCAACGTGGACGCTTCAAGCTGTCCTCCCCATCGTGATCGGATCGATTTATGCTTCCATCGAAGCCGTCAGCTGGCAGGCTCTTGGATTCGTTCTGCTCCTGAGCGCGGCGCTGATGCTCCTCCATCTCAGATCGGCAATGACAGGATTCAAAATGCTCAAGAACGTCCTCCTCGGAAAGACGCAAATGGGCTGGGTTGAATCAGTACTTTTCTATCGCGCCCAGTGAGCGCCGATTCCCGGATGTCGATTTGAGCGACGACGACGCGATCGCAGAACAAACGAAGATTATCCGTTCCCTGGTAAGGCGCGAGGCGAGGCCGGGGGCGGTGGCCTTCGATCTCGGATCGGGCGAGGGCCGGGTGGTTCGCGTCCTGGCTCAGGAAGGTTTCCGCGTTTACGGTTGCGAAATCGACCCCGCGCGAGCTGAATCTGCTCGGCAGATAGAGTCGGTTTGCGTGCAGGTGGGAGATGTTATCGACTGGAAGCCACCGGGCAAAGCGGATGTTGTAACTTGTATCGAGCTGATCGAGCATCTCCGCCCCGGCGACCAAAAGAGGCTTCTCGACCTCATTCGAAGCTGGCTGAAGCCCGCGGGCGCGCTCGTACTCAGCACCCCCCAGAGATACTCAGCCGTATCGATCATCGAGCTCGCTTACGCGGCTCTGAGAAGGCAACGATACACGTGGTGGGACGAGACTCATGTCTCGATTTTGCGGCAAAAACAGCTGCTTCACTTACTGCGTGAGTGTGGGTTCGAGGTTCACGAAAGCGTTGGCTATCACCTTGTTCCGGACCTGTTCGCCGCTCGAATACCGATCTTGAGGGGGTTTCAGCGCCGTGCTCACTACGGCAAGCTGAAGAACATCGCCTTCGATCTGGTCTATCTGGCGAGAGCAGTGGAGCAAACCTGAGCCCATTAACTTCGAGCAGACCTGCGGCGCGCCCGCTCAAAGAGCCTCGACCCTTTGGCGAAGCGATTGTCGGAATCGGAATTGCTCGATATCATGGATCATCCGCTCCAAAACCAAGGTTCGATGATTCGACACGCGATAATCATGGCCGCCGGGCGTGGCGTGCGCATGGCGCCGTTGACGGACGCCATTCCCAAACCCATGGCCCCTTACAACGGCACGACGCTCATCGCGCGCGGCATCACGCAGCTTGCCGACAGAATCGAGCACATTCACGTTACCGTCGGCTACAAGAAAGCCATGCTCGCGCAGCATGTAATCGAGCATGGCGCCAGCACCGTTCTGAATACCGAAGGCCACGGAAACTGCTGGTGGCTTTATCACACGTTGCTGAAGACCCTGGATGAGTTGATGCTGGTGCTGACGTGCGACAACGTGGTCGATCTCGATCTGGCGATGCTCGAGGAGAACTATCGAGAATTGGATTCACCGCCGTGCATGGTCGTTCCGGTGTGCCCGATGCCAGGGTATGAGGGCGATTACGTATTTCGCGAGGGTCATCTTGTGAAGAAGATAAGCCGCGATAAGACAAGCGACCTCTATTGCTCGGGAATACAGATTCTCAATCCAGCTCGGTTGAATCAAATTACGCGCGAAGGCGAGAGCTTCTACGACGTCTGGGAGCAACTCATTGCTCAGAAGCAACTATTCGTTTCGTCCGTTTATCCGAAAAGGTGGTTCGCAGTGGACACCATCGAACAGCTGACCACCCTGAATAGGTCGCCTTTTTGATCCACAAACCAGCGAGCTGATTGCCTCTCTCCTCCTCTCTTTTAGGATGAACCAGTCGCCTTTCTTTTCCATAGTCATCCCAACCTATAACCGGGCGGGAACAATCGAGCGCACGCTCGAAACCGTCTGGCGGCAGACCTATCCGCGCTACGAAGTGATCGTGGTGGACAATTGTTCCGAAGATCGAACGGAAGAGGTGCTGGCACCGTACGTCGACGCGGGAACGGTCCGGTTCATCAAGCATGACCGGAACTATGAGCGAGCCACCTCTCGCAACACCGGCATGAGCGAGGCCCGGGGTGACTTTGTCACTTTGCTCGACTCGGACGACCTGATGTATCCGACCAATCTCGAGGACGCGGCGAACTACGTCATCGCCAACTCTGGAAGCAAATGCTTTCATAACCTGTACGAGTTCGTCGACGGCCACCACCAGGTCGTTTATCGGCCAAGGTTTCCTCCATTGACGAACCGACTCCGGTCCATCGCCAAGGGCAACTTCATGTCCTGCATCGGCAACTTCATCCATCGCGACATCTATACGAAGTACAAGTTCAGCACCGATCCATCGATGATTGGAGGCGAAGACTGGGACTTCTGGCTGCGGGTGTTGGCGGAATACGAAGTGGGCCGGATCGAAAAGATCAACAGCGGGGTCGTGCAACATCCCGCGCGCAGCACCAACAGCCAGGATGTGGAAGCGTTGCGGCAGGGCCTCGAACAGATGATTCGAAACATCCGAGCCGATTCACGCTTAGCCGCCGTTTACCGGCCTTACATGGCGCAGATCGAGTCGAGCGCGATGATGTATCTTGCGACGCGTTCGAACGCGAGCGGGTTTCACCGAGCGGCAAGCCGATATCTTTTGGCCGCGGCAAGAACAAATCCGCGCGTCCTGACCAGCGCCCGGTTCATTCGCATCTCGGAGCTCGTCGCCTCGGGCGTCATCCGGGCGATCCTTGGAAGACTCGATCGCCGTGCAGAAGCTCGGAAAGAGTCGACGTGAGCGTCTAGGGCACCGCCCGGGCCGAGCGATTTTCCATGTGGTTGAAGTTAGTTGACGTCTTGGCATGTCCTGGCTGTGGCGGGAGCCTCTCGTGTCACGCCATGGAGACGCCGCCCGGGGAAGAGCTCGAGAGCGGTTCCCTTGAATGCACGGAGTGTAACAAGGTGTACCCAATCTCGAACGGGATTCCGCGCTTCGTCGATCGTGACAACTACGCCTCGTCATTTGGCCTGCAATGGAATCATTTCAGATCTCAGCAGATAGATTCGGTCAATGGAACGGGAATTTCGGCGAAGAGGCTGTACTCGGAAACGGAATGGACGTCGAATTGGCTGTGTGGAAAGTGGATTCTCGATGTGGGTTGTGGTGCCGGGCGATTCCTGGATATCGCCTCGCGAGCCGGCTCTGAAGTCGTGGGGGTAGACCTCAGCAGCGCCGTGGATGCCGCCAGAGCGACGTTCAGGGCGCGAAGCAACGTTCACCTCGTGCAAGCCAGCGTCACGGAATTGCCTTTCCGGAGTGAAGCCTTTGACGGGCTTTACTGCATTGGTGTGATTCAACACACTCCGGACCCGTACGCCTCTCTACAGTCGCTTCCGAGAGTGCTGAAGCCCGGCGCGCCGATAGCGGTAACCATTTACGAACGCAAATGGTGGACGAGATTCCACGGCAAGTACCTGATCAGGCCGCTCACCAAACGAGTGAACGAGAAGATGTTGCTGCTTGCAATCAAGGCAGTCATGCCCGTTGTTTTCTCGCTCACCGACCTTCTTTTTCGAATCCCTTTCCTCGGCCGCATCTTCAGGTTCGCCATCCCGGTAGCAAACTATGTGGATGAGCCACGATTGAGCCTGCGCCAGCGTTATCGCTGGGCGCTCCTGGACACCTTCGATATGCTCGCGCCACGCTATGATCGACCTCAAACCGAAGAAGAGGTGACTGCTGCGCTGAGATCGGCAAGGATTGGGGATATTCGAAGATTGCGCACCGCCGGGGTCAATCTGGTGGGACGAAGAGAGTCCTAACCATGGGAAAGAAAAGAGCGCTCATCACTGGCGGCGCCGGATTCCTCGGTACTCGCTTGGCGTTGACTCTGAGGTCGATTTATGACGTCTTTCTAGCGGGCAGGAACGAAGAGCAGAACCGGGTGGCCGAAGCGATCACTGGCTGCCCGACCTTGCCGATGGAATTGACCGACCTCGGCTCCGTGCGACAAGTTTTTTTCGCCGCGCGCCCGGACCTGATCATTCACGCTGCCGCTGCGAAGTTCGTGGATCGCGCGGAGAAGAATCCCCTCGAATGCGTCGATGTCAACGTGCTCGGTTCGCAAAACGTGGCTCGGGCCGCAATGGAGCGCGATTCCGACCTGGTGGTGGGGGTGTCGAGCAATCGGGCCGCGCCGCCGACGGTTGACACCTACGCTTTGACCAAGGCGATCATGGAGCGCCTGTTCTGCTCGCTGAATGGCAAGACACAGACCAGGTTCGTTGGCGTTCGCCTGGGGAACATCGCCTGGTCGACCGGTTCGGTGCTGCCCGCCTGGCAACGGATGCTCGACACGTCGACGGTCATCGAGCTGACCGGACCGAACAGCCGCCGGTTCTTCTGCGGAGTCGACGACGCGGTCAAACTGGTGATGACGTGCATCGATCACGCCGAAGAGTTCCAGGGCAAGGTGTTGGCCCGGAGGTTGAAGCAGGCACGGGTCAAGGACATCATGGCGAAGTTCATCGAGCTCAAGGGTGGGAGCTGGAAGCAAATCGAGCCGCGCGCAGGGGAGAAGCTGGAGGAGACTCTCATCGGCGAGCTCGAACTGCCGTACTGTGAAGTAGTGCCGCTCGAGGGAGTGACCCACTATTCCCTCTGCTTCAACGATAAGGCGGAAAGACCCTTGGCGGAGATGGTGTCCACCGCCAACGTGGAAGCGCTGTCAAGCGAAGAGATCGCGAGACTGATCCTGCAGCAGCCGGAGCTTCCCGCCACCGAGGAACAGACGATATGAAGCCGACAATCCTGGTCACAGGAGGTTCGGGTTTCGTCGGCCGTCATCTGGGACTGAGGCTCCGCGATGAATACCGCGTCGTTCTGTGCGCCCGCAACCAGCACCAGAATTTGCTGTCCGAACGGTACAGCGGATGTGCGTCCATTCCCGTGGACGTTTCGCGCATCGAGTCGATCCGGGACGCCGTTGTGGAGACCAGGCCCGATGTCATCATCCACGCGGCTGCCACCAAGTACGTCGATCTGGGGGAGCGACAGCCGCTCGAGTGCATCGATGTCAACGTGCGCGGTTCAGAGAACGTTGCGCGCGTCGCGATGGAGCGCAGGGTGCCGATCGTGCTCGGCATGTCCACCGACAAGGCCACTCCGCCAATCCGCAATACCTACGGGATGACGAAGTCCCTGATGGAACGGATGTTCTGCACCCTGGACGGCCAGTCTGACACGACGTTCCTATGCACACGCTTCGGTAACATCGCGTGGTCTTCCGGCTCGGTATTCCCGGTGTGGGAGCGGATGCAGAAGGAGACGGGCGTGATCGGGACGACCGGACCCGACATGAGGCGGTTCTTTTTTACCGTCGATGAAGCGGTGAACGTGGTCCATGCCGCGTTCACCCACGCGGAAGAGCTTCACGGATGCATCCTGGGACGACGCATGAAGGCCGCGCTGATTCGGGACGTTCTCGAGCTCTGGGTGAAGCACCGCGGGGGCGAGTGGCGCCAGATCGAGGGACGTCCAGGCGAGCGGGACGATGAGTACCTGATTGGCGACGTCGAGCTAGCCTATGCTCGCGAGGCCGAATTCAACGGTGTCCCGCACTACGTAATCTCGTTCCACCAGCGCCAGGAGCGTCCTCTTCCACTCGGACTGACCTCCGCCAACGCGGAGCGACTCAGCACGGAAGAGATCGTGGAAATGATTACCGGTCCCGTCGGGCTCACTCGCGAGTAGAAAAGAAAAGCGATCATGGACCAGTACGCCTGCCGCATCTGTCGCTCCGTAAACCATTCGCTCATCCTCGATTACGGATCCGTTGCGCTCGCTGGTGGGTTGCTGTCGAGTCTCGAGGAAGCGAAGACCGAGGCGACCTACCCGCTGACCCTGGCCTTCTGTGAAGAATGTAAGCACGTGCAGATTCGGGAGATCCTGGACCCGTCGCTCCTGTTTTCCGATTACGCGTGGGAGACCGGGGTAGGGACCACGAACCAGAGGTACTGCCGTGAGTTCGTGGCGGACGTGGCGGACCGAACCAATCTGCCCGAAAACGGGTTCGTGGTGGAGATCGCGAGCAACGACGGCACACTGCTCCATGAGTTCAAGAACAGCGGCAGGAAGGTACGCGGCGTGGATCCCGCGCGCCGCATCGCCGAGAAGGCGACGTCTCGGGGGATTCCAACCCACCCGACCTTCTTCGGCCTCGAGGTTTCCCAACAGATCGCGTCCCAGGAGGGATTGGCCGACCTCATCGTCGGTCGAAACGTTCTCGCGCACGTAGCGGACCTGCACGGTGTCATGGGCGGCATCCGTGCTCTACTCGAGCCTGGCGGCACGGCGGTGATTGAGGTACCCCACCTGCTTCGGATGCACGAGGAGCTGCAGTACGATCAGGTCTACCACGAGCATATCGGATACCACAGCTTCGACAGCATACAGCGCCTGGCGGCGATGCATCATTTGCGCGCGGTCGACGTCGACACCATTCCGCTTCACGGAGGCTCGATTAAGAGCTATCTCGTTCACGAGGATGATGCGCGACGGCCCCATCCGCGCACGCAAGAGATACTGTCGAACGAGAAGCGCCTCCTCGACTTCGAAGCGTGGGGTGAGTTCGGTAGCCGGGTCCGGACGCAGAAGCGCCTCTTACGCGAGGAGCTCGAAAGCGCACGGCAGCGTGGCGACGTGGTCGTCGGCTATGGTGCATCCGGAAAAGGGCAAGCCCTCATCCAGTTCTGCGAGATCGACAGTCGAGAGGTGAGCTACATCGTCGACAAGGCTCCGATCAAGCATGGCAAGTGGACTCCGGGCTCCCATATCCCCATCTTCGATCCTTCGCGAATGAAAAGCGCCGGCGTGGACGTCCTCTTGCTCTTCTCCTGGAACCTCGCCGAGGAGATCCTTGCCCAGGAACGTGAGCTGCGCAGTCAGGGCGTCCGCTTCCTTCATCCAATCCCAGTGCCGCACTACCTCTGAGCGTAGCGCGGGCTTGCACCCAGGTTTCTTCATCGGCAGCAGATTCAAGGTCTCGAGCGGTTCCATGCAAGAGGCGGAGCAGCTCAAGCGACGAGCCGTTCGTACAGGCGGCGGTACCGCGGGATTCCGACCTCGTCGATGGAAAATCGCTCGACGACCGCCCGGCGCGCGCTTTCGCGAAGGGCCGTGACGTCGGCTGTCGCCAGTCGCTCGGCCGCGCGCTCCAAATCCTCGGGGCTGAGATCTCCGGCGTCGATGACGGCCGCCACCTCCTCGATGAGCTGATTCGTGTCGCCGATTCCGCGGTTCAGAACCGTCGGCAAGCCCATGGCGAGGTACTCGGCGGTCTTCGTGGGTGACGAGCCGAGCTTCGAGAAGCAGGGCGTGATGAACGAGACGGCGGCATCGGCGGCCGCGAGCGCCGCCGGCATTTCTCCCGGAGGCACGCGCCGCACCACGACTTCTTCCCGGGGGACGTTCGCTGCCGCAAGCGCCTGCTCGAAGCGATCCGTCGGAGAGTGGGTGAAGAGCGCGAAGCGGGATGGCCGCCTTCTCCGGAGTGAGGCGTAGAAGCGAACCATCTCCTCCTCGCGGTACCAGGCACCGAGAGTGCCCGCGTAGACGAGAACGAACCGGTCGCCCGCGCCCAGGTCCCGGCGCCACCTCTCGCGGGCCTCGGCGCTCGGCACGAATCGCCCCGCGTCGACGCAGGTCGGGATGACCTCGATGGGCGTCTCCTTCGGCACCAGGCGCGCGTCGTCGTGAAGGAACGAACGGTGTCGCTGCGTGAGCACGACGACGGCATCCGCGCGGGCGAAGAGCCGCCTCTCGACACGCTTCAGAACTTTGTAGCGCCGGGACTCGGAGGTCCAGTGTCCGGCGTCGACGTATTCCTCGCCGAGGAGACCTCGGACGTCGAAGAGAACCCGCGTGCCGGGCGAGAGCGCGGCGGCGACGTGGGCCACGGCGGCTGGCAGATAGCTCCGTGCATGAACGATGCGCGGACGCTTCACGAGTGCCCTCGCGAGCGCCCGGCTCGCCTCGGCCAACTTCACTCCGAACGCATGAGACGCGCTTCTGCGGAGCCAGGTATAGCCGATGCCGTTCGCCAGGAGTCGCTCTTCGACGGCTCGGATATCCTGGTTCGTTGCCGAATGAGGCTCGAAGGCGACGATCTCCATGCGGAAATCCGCACGCGCAAGGCCCTCGACGTAGGGGAGAACTTGCGAGTGTCCCAGGGGCTCCGTCATTCCGGTGTGGGAAAGATAGAGCGCGCGCAATGCTTTACCCGAAGTACCCGGCACCCTATAATCAGAGTACACCCACAATGCGAGTCGCGGCACTGGTGCCTTATCACCAGGACTACTGCGCCGGGCAGCGTTTCCGCGTGGAGACCTGGGCCCGCCACCTCGGTCCGCGCGGAGTCTCGTTCACCTTTCTGCCGTTCGCGAGCCCGGAGCTGACGACGGCACTCCACGGAGGCGGAAGCCTTGTCGGCAGGGCGGTCGCGATGATGAGCTGCTTCGTCGACCAGCTCGCCCGCGTCCTTCGCGAGTCCCGCCCCGACGTCGTCTACATCTACCGCGAGGCGGCGCTCGTGGGTCCGGCCGTAATCGAGCGTCTCACCCGAAGGTGGCGTGCTCCCATCGTCTACGATCTCGACGAGCCTCTTTTCGTCCCTTACGTGAGCCCGTCCACGGGACGGTGGAGCGCACTCAAGTGGTTCTCGAAAACTGACCATCTCATGCGCATGAGCGATCGGGTGTGGGCGGTCAATCGCGCCATCGGCGACTACGCGGCTCGCTTCTCCCACCAGGTCTCGATCGTGCCGATGGCCGTCGACACCGATCGCTACTCGCCCGCCCCCCTGCAACCACCGGGAGTGCCCCTTCGCGTCGGCTGGATGGGGACTCGCACGAGCCAGCCGAACCTGGAAGCGGTCATCGAGCCGCTCGCCCGCCTCCACCGCTCTCACGGAGCGCGGCTCGCGGTCGTCGCCGATGAGCCCGTCGTCTACGACGGCGTTCCGGTGGAGTTCACGCCGTGGTCCTGGGAGACGGAAGTGCCGCGCATGCACGAATGCCAGATCGCCCTCGTTCCCGTGAAGCCCGACGGTTGGAGCCCCTGGAAGTTCTATTACAAGCTTATTCAGTGCATGAGCATGGCTCTTCCGGTCGTCGCTTCCCCCATCGGCTCCAACCTCGAGATCGTCGTGGATGGACGCACGGGCTTCCTCGCGGAAACGCCCGACGACTGGTACGACCGCATGCGCCGTCTCGCCGAGGAACCGGATCTAGGGCGGGAGGTGGGGGCCGCGGCACGGCGCCTGGTCGAGGAGCGCTTCAGCCTGGAGGGACAGCTCGACTTCGTGGAGCGTGAGCTCAAGGCGGTTGCCGCGTGAAAGTCGTCATCTTCGCCGGAGGCCTCGGAAGCCGTCTCTCCGAGGAGACGGAGACCAGGCCCAAGCCCATGGTCGAGATCGGCGGGCGGCCGATCCTGTGGCACATCATGAAGCACTACGGGCATCACGGATTCAAGGAGTTCGTGATCGCGCTCGGCTACCGCGGGGAGGTCATCAAGCGATGGTTTCTCGATCTGGCCGAGCTCGACGGGAGCTTCACGCTCTCGATGCGTGAGCGGAAACTGGAGCGCCACGACGGCTCGCTCGACGATTGGAAGGTTGCACTCGTCGACACCGGAGTCGAGACCCAGACCGGGGGGCGGCTCGCCCGACTGGCGCCGCTTCTGCGGGGCGGGACCTTCCTCCTCACCTACGGGGACGGCGTCTCCGACGTCGACCTCCAGGCGCTCGTCGCTTTTCATCGGGCTCACGGGAAGCTCGCGACCGTCACCGCAGTGCGCCCGCCCGCACGTTTCGGCGAGCTCGAGTTCGACGGCGATCGGGTCAAGCGTTTCGCCGAGAAGCCCCAGATCGGGCAAGGCTGGGTGAACGGCGGGTTCTTCGTGCTCGAGCCGGGCGTTCTGGACGTAATTCCCGGCGACGTGCACTGGGAGCGCGAGCCTCTCGAGCGGCTCGCGACAACCGGGGAGCTCATGGCCTACCGGCACGAGAGATTCTGGCAGTGTATGGACACTCTCCGGGACAAGCGTCTTCTCGACTCTCTATGGACGAACGGAAGCGCGCCCTGGAAAGTGTGGCGGTAATCTACTCCCCGCGATTCGAGCGCCACCAGGCCACGGTGTGCGCGAGCCCCGCGTCGAGGTCGTAACGCGGGGCGAAGCCGATCTCCCGCTGGAGCCGATCCGTGTTCGCGACGAGAAACGTCGGCTCCCCCGAGACCATAGAGCTCTCGCGGACGCGGAGGAGCTCCCTCCGGCCGACGAGATCGCCCAGCCGCTCCGCGATGGATGCGATCGAGACCGGCCGCGACGAAGCAACGTTCACCGGGCCCACGGCGGAGGATTTCGCGATTGCCCAGAGTGCCCCGGCGACGTCCTCGACATGCGAGTAGTCGCGAATCTTGTCTCCTCCGGTGATCTCGCACTCCTTTCCGTCGAGTAGCTTCGAGAGAACGAACGGCACCAACCGGCGCGGATCCTCCCAAGGTCCGTAGAGCGAGAAAATCCGGGCGGTGGCGACGCGAAAGCCGGAGGCGTCGAAGTTGCTCGCGACGAGGAAGAGCGCGTGTTTGGCGGCGGCGTACAGGGTTGCGGGACGGACGTCGCTCGTCTCACTGACCGGGCCCGGTCGGGCGTCGTACTCGAAAGAACTGCCGGCGATGACGAGCCGAGGACATCCGACGTCTTTGAGGAGGTGCAGGAGAGCGAGACTCCCCGCGAGGCAATCGAGGTTGTCCCGAGCCTTCAGATACCTCCCGGGTTCGGCGTACCACGCGAGGTGCAGGCAAACATCCGGTTTGTCCAACCGAAGGGCGAGGGCGTCCCGTAGATCGCCTTCCAGAATCTTCAATCGGCCACGGATGTCATCGAGCCTTCGCAGGCTCGACCCGGGCCTAACCAAAGCTACGACCTCGTGCCCCTCGGCGAGCGCGATCCGGGCGACGTGCGAGCCGATGAATCCCGAGGCACCCGTCAGTAGAACTCGCATACGCCCTCGTCGAACGGAGCGAACGACAGGTCCCGCGCGTCGATCACGAGGGGCGTGAACGGCCAGTCGATGGCGAACGCGGGGTCGTCATATCGGAATCCTCGGGCGCTCTCGGGACGATAGGGAGCCGAAATCTGATAGGCGACCTCGGCATGATCCTCGAGCGTGAGAAATCCGTGGGCGAAGCCTTCGGGGATGTAGAGCATGTGCCGGTTATCCGCGGAGAGCTCCGTCGCGAACGTGCGCCGGAATGTCGGGCTCCGCCTTCGGAGATCGACGATCACGTCGTGGATCCGGCCGCGCGTGCATCGTACGAGCTTCGCCTCGGCGTCGGGAGGCGCCTGGTAGTGGAGCCCGCGCAAGGTGCCGCGGCGAAGGTTGAAGGAGACGCTCGCCTGGACGAAGTCGCCCGAAAGCCCGCGGGCGAGGAACTCCTCGCGGCACCAGGTGCGGGCGAAGAACCCTCTTTCGTCGTTAAGTTCCTCGAGCCGCACGACGAACGCGCCCAAAAGAGGAGCTGGCTCGAAGAGCATCTCGCTCACACCACGCGCGGCTCGGGAACGGGCACGATGAACTTCCCGCCGCGCTCGCGGTACCGACGCTGCTGGGTCAGGATTTCGCTCTCGAAGTTCCAGGTGAGGAGCAGCACGTAGTCCGGGAAGTCCGCGAGAAGTTTCTCGGGGGCGGAGATCGGAAGGTGGTTAACCGGCATGAACCGTCCCTGCTTGTGGGGGCTTCGGTCGACGACGAAATCGAGGAGGGCCCCGTCGATTCCGGAGTAGTGCAAAAGCGTTGTGCCCTTCGCGGCAGCCCCGTAGGCGGCGATGCGTTTGCCGCGCACCTTGAGGTCGCAGAGGAGCGCTCGCAGCTTCTCCTTCAACTCCGTAACGCGTCGGGCGAAGCGGTGATACGGCTCGGGATCGGCGACTCCCCACTGCCTCTCCTCCTCGAGGAGGGCGCGCACCGTTTCTCTCTCCGCCGCCTGTGCCTCGGGAACGACCAGGAGCCGCAGCGAACCTCCGTGGATCGGGAGGCGCTCAACGCTTTCGGCCGCGAGACCGTGGCGTCGGAAGAGGCGCTCGAGCGCGGTCATGGAGTAGTAGAACAGGTGCTCGTGGTAAATGGTATCGAACTCCGTGCGCAGCAGCAGATCGGAGACGTAGGGCGTCTCCATCACCAACGCACCCCCGGGCGCGAGGAGAACTCGGACGCCCTGGACGACGCCGTTGACGTCGGGGACATGGGCCATTACGTTGTTCGCGAGCACGAGGTCGGCCTCGATTCCCTCGTCGCGCAAACGCCGAGCCAGATCGGGAGTAAAGAACTCGCCCCGCGTCGGAATCGCGCGCTCCTCGGCCACGCGGGCGACGTTTTCCGCCGGCTCGATGCCGAGGACGGGAATTCCCTCCCGTTGAAAGTACTGCAGGAGATAGCCGTCGTTCGACGCGATTTCCACCACCCGGCTCGAGCGGCCGAGCCCTCGGGAATCGATGAGGGCTCGCGCCTCGGCCTCCGCGTGCCGCAGCATCGTCTCGGACATGGAGGAGAAGTAAGGATACGTGCGGAACATCTTCTCGGGAGGCACGCTCTCCAGGATCTGGGCGAGCGAGCAAACGGTGCAGATCGCGAGCTCCAACGGGAACGTGGCATCGCGAACGTCGAGTGCGTCCGCGGTGACGAGAGCGTTCGCGAGAGGGGTCGACCCGAGGTCGAGCACGACCTCGAGCGGCCCTGCGCCGCAGGAGCGGCAACGCCCCATCAGCCCAGCCCCAGGAAACCGCGGTACCAGGGGAGGGTCAGCGCGAGCCCTTCGGCGAGGCCGTATCGAGCCTTCCACCCGAGAACGGCGCGGGCTCGGGCGGCGCTCAGGTGCTGGCCTCTGATTTCGCACCGCACCTGGTCCAGCACCAGCGGTTCGAGCTCGGTTCCGGTCTGCGCCTGAATGTGGGCCACGACCTCGAGGACACTCAGTGGCGATTCGGTCGAGAAGTTGAAGGCCCGGCCCGACACCTCTGGATCGGCGGCGCGCTCCGCAAGCGCAAGGTAGGCGGCGACGGCGTCGAGAACGTGGAGGTAGTCGCGTACGAACGTTCCGTCGCTCCGGATGACGGGCCTCTCGCCCCGCAGCACCGAGCGAATCGTGCCGGGCACGATGCGGCTCCAGTTGAGATCGCCTCCGCCGTAGATGTTGCCGCAGCGCGCGATGGCGACGGGGACGCCGTAGGTCGCGTGGTAGCACTGGGCGATCGCCTCTCCGCAGCTCTTCGAGACGTCGTAGGGGTGGCGCGCGAGAAGGGGCATGTCCTCGGTGTAGGGGAGCATTGGCTGCTGGCCGTACGCCTTGTCCGACGACGCGAGCACCACCCGCTTCACGAGCGAGCCGTGCAGCCGGCAAGCATCGAGCAGAAAGTAGCTTCCGCGCAGGTTGGCCTCGAACGTCGGGACCGGACTGCGCAGCGCGGTTCCGACGATGGTCTGGGCGCCGAGATGGAAAACGGTATCGACCTCGTGCTCGTTGATGGCGCGCTCGGTGGCACCCGGCTCTTCGAGGGCGCCGTTCACGACACTCACTCTAGCCGCATCGCCGCTCCGAAAAAGCTCCGATTGGGGATCGGCGTCGTGGACGAGCGCCACCACTCGACTTCCCCGGGCGAGCAGCTCCCGGACGAGCCAGGAGCCTACCATTCCACTGCCGCCGGTGACCAGAGCGGTGGAGGAGGCCCAGGACATCGCCTCGGTCATTGATCAGTGCGCTGGGGCCCCACCCCCAGCGCTTCCCCTCGCTTCTCAAAATCCAGTGCCGCGGGGACCCCACCCCCGCGGCTCGCCGCTCCGCGCTGCGCGCTGCGCTCGGCTGACGGCTCCTCGGGGAGGATGGGGCCCTCCGGGCCCCGCAGCTGTTCGTGTCCCATCCGCTTCAGTGTCGCACAGGGTCGGGGCCGCTGTCCCGGCGCCGGTGGATCCCGTCGGCCGCAAAAAGGAAATAGAACATCATCACCTGCGTTCGCTGCCGGTACGCGGTGCCTGCGTTTCCTAGAAAGGCGCCGTAGGCGATGGTCAGAGCGGTGGTGAAAACGAGGATCGGCATCGTCTCCCGAAGCCGGCCGAGAGCATAGCCGATGCCGCGGACGAGCGCCGGAACGAGCGCGTACCACAGCAGCACGTCGGGCAGCGCTAGCGCCTGGCGCAGGTTCACAATGCTCCACGGAAACGGAGCGAAGAGGAGGTGGGCCACTCCGAGCGGCAGGACGGTGAGAATACCTCCCACGGTGGAGACGTCGGCGCCGGCGCCGAAACCGCTCACCGCACGGACGGCCAGGTCTATGCGAGAGTTGTTCAGAACCTGGAGGTCGAGGAATCGGCTGGTGGCGAAGATCTCCTGACCTACTGGGGTGTACAGAAGTAGCGCGATCACGGCCGCCACAAGCGTGACCTGGGTTGCGAGGCCGAGGGCCATTCCGCGGCGATGTCGCATCAGCGTTCCCGCGACGGTGGCGGCGGCAATGGCGTAGAAAATGTAGAACCGGATAAAGACCAGGGCGGCTGCGGTCGCGACGTAGACCCCGAGCCAGTAGGCGTTCACTCGAAGCCGGAGGCGGAACACCGCGAGGATGTTGAGGGCGATGGCGAGCATCACCATCGGGTCTTTGTAGAGAGCGGCGGACCAGAAAATCATCTGCGGGAAGAAGGCGGTAAGCAGCATTGCCGTCGTCGCCACCCGCCGGTTGTAGAGCAGGAGACCGAGCTCCAGGATCACGAGAGGCGTGAGCGCGCCAATGATGCCGTTCAGGAATTGAACGAGGATGACGTTCCTGCCAAAGAGGTAGTAGACGCACGCCACGAAGTAGATGAACCCGCGGTTCACCTTGCCCTCGACCGTGGTGGTCCAAGACGTGAGTGACGTTCCATGAGACCAACTTTCGGCGACGGCGGCGCCGAAGAAGTCGTAGGTCTCCGAGTCGCCCCAGAGGACGAGGCTGAAATGGCCCTCTCCTTGATTGAGCCACATATAGGCGGCGAGCGCGTAGCGCAGCAGCACCGTTCCCGTGTACGTCAGTGCGACGACCCGATAGAGCTCGTGGTCGTAGCGCTTGTGCAGGAAGAGAAGGATCAGCACGTTCAGGATCATCGCGACGGTGATGGCGACGATCAGTGACATGGGAATCGGTCGTGTAAGGGAAGGCGCAAGCGCAACATCGAAGAAGCAATGAACGTGCCACTACTTTCCTGCCAGTCCAGTGGCCGTCTCTCACCGCCGAAGGGCGAATCCCGCACGCCGAATCTGGGTTGTTTTCGACACACGCCCGTGGGCATTTCCCAACGGCTCTCCCCAACCCAAGTGAGG
>Ga0187893_10006610_pt1 | contig 19686 bp, 10 predicted proteins | sample MA1701074metaG_FD_139574 | JGI IMG/M metagenome (GOLD analysis project Ga0187893, IMG submission 139574) | White microbial mat communities from a basaltic lava cave in the Kipuka Kanohina Cave System on the Island of Hawaii, USA - MA170107-4 metaG ... | reverse complement strand
GGCGTTGTACTGTTGGTTCGCGACGATTCACCTACAGGCTTCGACAACTCTCTTTCTCGAGGGTTGGTACGCGTTGGTGATAACCAACTCTTTAACGCGAACGGTTTGGCCTTGCTGCCGGATAATCACCTCCTGATTGCTGATTTCGCCTCCAACGAGTTGCGAGTTATCCGCGACACCAACGGTGACGGTTTTCCGGATACGCTAGACAGCACACCTTATTACTCCTATCGCTTTTCGGATGATGCGCCGCTGGACGTTGCGGTTAATTCTCGCGGGGTAGTGTTTTCTCATTCAGCTGGAAATGACACGTTGATGTTGGCGATTTACGACGACGATCGCGATGGTCGAGGCGATCGCGACGAAGTCGTGGTCGAGGGGCTTTCGATCGACAACAACCTGATCCTGCATGGACTGACAGTCGATCGACTGGGAAACGTTTATGTAATCGAAGATGCGATGGGAATTCTTGACGGTGAAGGAGGAAATGGAGGTACTCCTCAAATCGACGTCTTTCCCGATGGCGGAATGAATGGCTTTTTACAAAACGGCAAGATCTTTACTCAGGCCGATTCTGCTTTATTAACGCTGGCGGGCCTGTCGTTCGCACCAGTTTTCAACCCTATAAACGAAACACAGGTTTTTGTGCGACAGCATTATCTGGATTTTCTGGCCCGCGAACCCGATCCGGGCGGACTTGGGTACTGGAGTGCGCAGATTGACGGCTGTGGTGGTGACGCTCGCTGCATAAATTCAAGGCGTATAGGGGTGTCCGCAGCTTTCTTTATTGAGCTGGAGTTTCAGGATACTGGCTCGTTTGTTTATCGGCTCTACAAAGGATCTTTAGGTCGACAGCCATCCTACACAGAGTTTGAGACTGACCGCAGCAGCGTGGTTGCGGGCCCGAATTTAGAAGCCAACAAACAGGCGCTGGCAGACAATTGGGTTGGGCGCCAGGGGTTTCTGATGCTTTACCCGTTGTCGCAAACGCCAGAGCTGTTTGTTAATACATTATTTGACACGGCCCAGCTTGTTCCCTTTAGTGCCGAGCGACAGCGCCTGATCAGTGAAATGAATTCTGGAAAGACTCGGGCACAGGTACTCCGCGAGATGATAGAGCTTGAGGAGTTCAAGGCGCGTGAGTACAACCCGGCCTTTGTGTTAATGCAATACTTCGGTTATTTGAACCGGAATCCTGATCAGGGTGGCTATGATTTTTGGCTTAATATCTTGAACAACCGCGAGCCCAACAACTATCGCGGCATGGTTTGCGCCTTCATCACCTCGCGCGAATACCAGGAGCGCTTCGGCTTATTGCTGCAGCGCACCAACACCGATTGTGCCGAGTAGTTAGGGATTAATGCGAAGCGTACGATCGACAAGAACCCAGCGTTCAGCGTTGAAATAGCCACGGAGTTCAAGACCAAGCTGCCGCCTGCAGGTCTCAAGATAACCACGCGTCTTTCAAAGGTTGGTGCGATTCGTTCGTGTAATTTCGTGTCACTTCGTGGATCGTTTCTTTGCTACCCCTTAAAAGGGAACGATCCACGAAACGACACCAACAAAACGCGCATCAAACCCCCGGTGTTTCTTGGAAAAGAGCGGCCAGTCCGCTCCGATCCCAGCGATGAATCGCTGGGCTATTATCAGTCGTCCGCTTCGCGGAGTGGAGCGCTGGTTCTTTCTTTTGCGTGGAGGAAAAGATTTTTGCCGATACCGGTTCCGAAGTGTTTTGGCGCAATCCACAACTGGGAAATTTCGGGTTTTGAAGCGTTAGCGAGCGCATAGAAACCACAGATCTCCCCGCCCTCGTCAGCCACATAGACCTCATTTTCTTTAATAAAGTCGGCGGGAATGGAATCGCTGGACTGTGAGCGGGCCAGCCAGTGGGTCGGGTAACCCCAATGGCGTACCGCTTCCCTGGCAAGTTCGCTTAGCGCGGACGATTCTTCAGGTAGCGCTCGTCTAATAATTACTACCAACTAACCCACCTAAGTGACCTAAGGGAGTTCCCAGACTGAGCCATCTGAATACAGAACTCTAACGATCGCCACCTCTTCAGTCAAACCATCGCGTTCCTTTTTGTCCAAAGCATAAACGCTGATTCGCTGCGTCGGAGGCCGGTTAAGGGTGAATGAGAGTTCTTTGCTTTTTCCCGGGGAGATGTTGTTTACACTTGTGAATTGCCTGCGGCTCAGTTCCTCGCCAGTCACCGCATCCCGGAAGATGTAATCCCAATCGAGCTCTTTGATCGTCTTATCACTGGTATTCTTTACCGACACGCGGTACACAAAGGTGTAGCGGGGCGGCGCTGGCGGCCGAGATTTTATCACCTGTTCGGCGCGCATTTCGCGTTCCACTCTTGCAGCCTCGCCCACATTGCCGCTGGACCTGGCCCTTTCTACTCGCCGCTCGTCCACTCTCCGTCTGCGCATATCGTCAAAGTTTTCTACTGGTCCACCAAAAGGATCTCCTTCCCAGTTGATACGTTCCTTCGACCAGCTGTATTTCACGACCGTAACGTCAGGGGATGAGGTCCCGGTTGTGGATTGGGCCAGCACCGGCGCGGCGAAACAAAGAAACAGCAGAGACAAAACAAAGGCTCGCATTGGTGCTTCTCCCTCACCCCAACCAGTACTTTAACTGGGGCTTTTTCTCTTGGCTCAGAGATTAGTAGCTGGGACGATGCCGCAGGAAATTATACAACGTTGACGCAAGCAATGACGGGGCTGGGATCATCTCTCCCAGCCCCGTCCAGCCTTTAATGACTCAGCCAAGGAAGCCGAGCCCGAAAGTTACTTGTCTAGAAAACCAGACGGGCACCAAGAACAATGCGCCGGTTACCCCCGTTGGTAGTCCATTGGTTAAGGAATCCACCGGAAATTACACTTGCGGTCGGGATGCCAAAATTACGAGTATTGGTGGCGTTAAACATATCGGCCCGGAACTGCACTCGTACATTCTCAGCCAACCGAGTGTTTTTGATGATTCCAAAGTCCAAATTTCCGATTCCGTCAGCGCGCAGGATGTTTCGCCCGGCATTGCCAAAGCGTTCGCAGGTGGCACTAGGAAGGAACCGAGGTTGTGACGCCGTGCTGTCAGGCGCAGCCGGCCCGGTGCATTGAAGCGCTCGGAACAAGTTATTACCGCGGGACGTGACCGGTCCTCGCAGCGCAAACAGTTCCTGAACCGTCATTCCGGAAACGTTGAGGCTGGTTATTACATTGGCACGGATCGCATTGCCCACCAGACCGTCAATGCCGTTTAAGGCGCCAGTCGGATCAGCTCCGTTCAAAGGAGTAAACGGTGCCCCACTCTGGAAGGTTAGGAAACCGTTGAACTGCCAACCACCAAGAAGATGGCCAACCGCGCCACGCTGATCCCGATACCAGGGCAATTCGTAAACGAAGTTACCCGAGATGCGGTGCGGTCGATCATAGGACGAGCGGGCGCGGTCTGATTCACGGTCAAAGGAGTTCTGCGACACGGCTACTTCACCTCCCGAAGGATTAAAGATTTCCGAGGCCGTGTCAATGAATGAACTCCAGGTGTAGTGTACGCCGGCACTAAAACCCCGGCTCAAGCGTTTATCCAAACTTACTTGCATCGAATGATAGTCAGACTCCGAGCCGTTGGCGCGTAACCTGATGAGCCCGAGAGTGCAGTTCGCCGGGTTAACAACATTCACGCGACAGGGATTGTTCGGACTCCCCGGAAGGAGAGCGGCCGTACGCTCTGGCGACGCCTCCAAAGTAAACCGCGAGTCAGCAAAGAATATGTTATTCGTTGGCCGGCGCGGATTCCCATCAATGGTTTGGAACAGGTCGCGGCCCCGGGTACCCACATAACCAATGCGCAAAACCATATCGCGGGAAAGTTCCCGCTGAACTTCGAGGCTAAATTGATCATAAGTGGGGGAGTGGAAGTCCTCCGCCACTATGGTGCGCGCGAAGGTTGCCGGATTCAAACCAACTGGCTGAGCCGTCGGAATGGCTGCGAACGCTCCAGCCGCTGGTAGATTGATCGCGGCGATAAATGGAAACGCACTGGCAATATTCAGGTTGATGTTGATGAAATTACTGTCGTGAGTGCGCGCGTAGCCACCCCGGACAACCAGTCTATCTCCACCAGTAAAGCGGCCAAGAATTCCGCTACTTTCGGTGCGGGGGTTCCAATTGAAACCGATACGCGGCTGCCAGTTATTGGTGTCCCGCTTAGGAACGGGAGTAAATCGGAATCGCGCGTCGTTCCCGTTAGCAGCGACGATGCGATCGTTTACCGGGACGAGATCGTCGAAATTGTTGCCCGGCAACTCATAGCGCAGTCCGTAGGTCAGCGTGAAATTGGGACGAATTTTCCATTCGTCCTGGCCAAAGAAGTACATGTCCCACCAGTAGTAATACTGGATCTCCTGACCACCGGGGAGAGGACGGTTTACCTGGGCCGCCGTGTTGGCGACGTCGTTAATGAAGTTTTGCAGCGTGGAGTAGGAAAGCCGTCCGCGAATGGTTGGAACGAAAAAGCTCTTGACCTGCATTCGACGCAAATCCGCGCCGAACTTCATCGCGTGCGACCCGCTGGTCACTGAAATTGTATCCTGCACTTGGTAGGTATTGTTGTTTCGAAATTGGGGAAGGTTCACCGCCAAACCAATTCCCGTGCGATTTGCAGCCGCATTGAAGCCCTGTAATCCCAATTCCGCAATTTCAATCGAAGGAATCGATTCGGACCTGGGGTCGTCCGAAGATGTTGTGGTGGCCAACCGAGACCACGCGGCACGAGCCTCATTGATCAGATTAGGATTAATTACAGTCGTCAGGGTCAGGTTGACTGCCTGGGTTCGGAAGACGTTTTTAGTGGTCAGTCCCGAAGGTGTTACCTGGCCATTTCCCCCGGAGTCGCCATCATCGTAGAGATAGCGCCCGGACAGACTATTGGAGTCGCTGAACCGGTGGTCAACGCGGAAACTTGCCTGGTGGTCGTCAAAGAAGGAAGAGGCCGCACCGGTAAGATTTCCGGTCGGAACCATGAACGTTTGCGTGCCGATCGTGAAAGTCCTTACCGGTCCGCTGGAGTCCTGAGCGGGTGGCAGATGGGCTAGCAGGGCTGCCACTTGTGGCCGGTTGCCTGCAGCAGATTGCAGCACCTGGCGCCCAGCCTCAGTCGGAGCGCCTACGAGGGTAAAACCTGATCCAAGCTGACGATCACTCCACCGTTGGTAGGATCCAAAAAAGAAGGTCCGGTCGCGGCCGCTAACAAAAGTGGGGCCGCCTTCCCCAACCCGGGGCAGGTGAAGTGGTCCGCCAATCGTAAACCCGATTTGATTCTCGACTCGGAAGGGGGCCTTTTCGCTTACGAATCCGGGCTCGCCACGCTTTCTACAGAAACCGCCTGACTTGTTAAGGTTATTGCAGGCATTGAGGGCATTGCCGTTATGGAACCAGAAGAGCGTGCCGTGGTATTCATTGCTACCAGCCTTGGTAACTATATTGAGCACCGAACCGGAGTTGCGTCCGTATTCAGCCAGAAACTGATTAGTAATTAAGCGAACTTCCTGCACGATGTCGGGGTTGTTAATCGACTGTTGGCCACCGGAGATGCTTGGGTCATTGATATCCTGACCATCAATCATAAAGTTATTCGAGCGCGTTCGCCCGCCGTTGGCCGAGTACTGAATACCCTGAGAGAACTGCGACTGCCCCGAACCGAGCTGGCTGACTCCAGGTGCCGATAAGGCCACATTGAAGACATTTCGATTGGGGGCGAGCGGAAGTTCTGAGACTCGACGCGAGTCGAAACGCACGCCAACCTCTGCGGTAGTTGTATTTATTAACGACGCATTCTCGACGACGTTAACCACCTCCTGAACCCCTCCTGGTTGGAGTGTAACGTCGACAACCGCAGTCTGGTTTACTGCAAGCGTAATCCCTGTCTGGACATGCTTTGCAAAACCGGAATATTCAACAGTTATTTCGTAGGGCCCGATTGGAAGGTTTTCGAAACGATAGCGGCCCTGGTCATCAGTTTGCACCCTACGACTGATGTTCGTGTCAACGCTTCGGGCCGTTACACCGGCGTTGGCGATGACAGAATCTTTCTGGTCTGTCACCCTTCCGGAAATCGTTCCAAATGCCTGGCCGGAAGCGGATATTGCCGAGGTCGACAATGCGAAAACCAGAATCAGTAAGGTTCGAGTAGTCTTGATCATCGTTTTCTCCTCTGTTCCCCTTTCTGGAAACGTGAAAAATTCACGCTTGAAGGGACCATCGCCTATTGTTTTTTAGCTGCGAGTCAAACGCTTAGAATTAAGCAAAGAGTGGACGCTTTCACTCTGAGGCAACGCGTATTCCAATTCCGAACCCAGAGCGGTAAGAGGCCTTAACAGATTGTTCGAATTGGGTTTACGTCACAATCCCGAATGTGGGTGCTTGCTCGGCTACCCAAAAATCCGGTTTTTCCTGCAAATTCTTGGATATTGCATTCAACGAGGAGCGCTTTAGAACGCCGGTCAAATATTGTGGCGACCGCTTTGCGAAGGGAAAGACTATGGCGTTTGATCCAGGCTGGGGTTTTTAAGCTTTTTAAGCAGCGCCGAAGTTGGGGCTGCAAATTCTCCCTTAGGAGCAAGCTTCAGATACTCTTCATATTCAACTATCGCTCGGTCCTGGTGTCCCAGGCGCAAAAATACATTTCCGGCTAACAAATGGGCTTCCGCAAAATCAGGCTTCAATTGAAGTGTGCGACCCACGCCCACCCCAGCTTTAATTATTTCACCTCTGTCCCAATAAACACGGGCGAGCGTGAAGTGGCCGAGCCAGTTCCTGTCGTCTAACTTCAAGCCTCGTAGCAACTGGTTCTCAGCTTCGGAGAGACGACTCAGGCGCCAATTGACCTCACCAAGAGAAATGTATGCCCGAGAACTATCAGGTTTGATTTCGATGGCTCGTTTAAGCGGGGCTTCTGCATCCTTCCAACGCCTTAGGTCCATTAGACTGGAGGCAAGCAGGATATGGGCATCAAAGTAGGCCGGATAGATTGAGATGGCCCGTTCAAGATAAGGAATCGCTCGTTGGGTCCTTTTGTCCTCCAGCTCGGCTACAGCTCGACTATATTCATCCCGCGCGGCCGCCGGCACCCGAACATCAATTACCCCAGGACCGATTCGGGTGATGGCATCTGGTTGAAGTTCAAATAACAAAAACGCCTTGAACACAATCTGGAGATCTGCGGTCTGGCGCGACACCTGATACCCAGGCGACTCGATCACCACCGTGTAATACCCACGCTGCAGGTTCGAAAAACGGAACCGACCCTGACTATCAGTGTTCATCTGCTCGACTATGCCACCGCTGAACCGCTCCAACCGAACCGTAACGTTCTTTGCAGGCTCGCGCTGATCAACTATGCGTACCTGTCCCGATACTTCGAGTGGTTGGACGCTGGTAAAAGTGTCACGCTCTCGTTGTGCGTAAGACGAGGGAGCGATAACCAGAATTAAGGTCAGAGCCAATAATGAAAGGCTTCGCATGATCGGTATCGTAATTCTACGCCCAAGCACTGCCGATGACTAGGAGCGAGTTTTTAACTCCTGAAAGTTTCGAAAAAGAAGGCCGGGCGAAGACTCACTCCGCCCGGCCTAGCCATTAAAAGATTCGACCTTAGCGGAATTCGTATCTAAGGGCGAATTGAATTAGCCGCGCCGGGACGGCTGTTTCCGTTATCCGACCTAAGGTAGTTGGAGTTCCAATGTTTACTGCGGAGGGGAATCTAAACACTGGATGGTTCCAGAGGTTGAAGAATTCGGTTCTGAACTGGAAGGCATGTTTTTCTCCCAGAGTAAACCGCTTGGTCACCGAAAAGTCCCAATTCTGTTGGAAGGGTCCCCGGAAAGCATTACGCGGGACATCACCATAAAGGCCGACGCCGCTTCCAGCGGAATTTGGAGCAGGGCGGGCTGTTCGGAAACATGCGATATTCAGGTATCCATCCAAACGATCCTGAATCCGACCAGAGGTGTAGAACTGACTTGGCGATGTGCATGCCCCGGAAAGTGTGGCAGTGCCGCCACCCGCATTTCCAAAAATCGCGCCACTGGTGCTGTCAAGCACCGAGAAGGGCAGGCCACTTTGATACGTGATAATCCCACTGATGCTCCAGCCCTTGAAGATCTGGTTATCAAAGAAGCTATTGCCCGGTACCGGCAGGTCATACGAGTAAGTGACCACAAGGCGGTGTGGTCGATCGAAGTCACTTATGGCCCGGTTTCCGTTCGGGAAGTTGTTAAGGATGTTGGCGCCAGCTTGTCCAGCTCGGGTGGCATTCAGTTCATCTGTGCTCATCGAGCCGCTGACGCTGTCGATATTCTTCGACCAGGTGTAAGCTGCCTGGAAATAGAGTCCCGCTTGCAACCTGCGCGAAAGTGTGAACTGGCCGGAGTGATAAGTACCCTGACCGATGTTGTCCGTGTAGCGGGTACCCCGTCTTCGCGCCAGTCCCAGTACCTGGTGTCGCAATTCCTCGTTATTTGCGGTATTGGTCGTTATGGTGTAACTGACGCCATTAGTGTCCCTCACCACAATCGGATTTGAGGGACTCACCAGAGGTGCCAGGTGAGGATTCCAAATCCCCAACCCACCGATGTAACGAGCGCCGACATATCCGGCCTCAAATGCCCAACCTTTCCACAACTCGCGTTGCAGTGTCAGGTTGTACTGCTGAGTGTACGGGGTGTAGGTAGTCCGGGTCGCAGTAGCAAACGAAGCCAGGTTAATAACGCAGTTCGGTGCGGTTCCTCCATAATTTGCACAGGCCTGACCAGCTTCATTTACGAAGATCGGACCGACGTTTGGGTTATTGATGTCCAAAGGCGTTCCGGCAGGCGCGCCCGGAAGGATGCGAATGCCTGCAAACCGAGCAATCTGGGGTAAAAAGGTTGTTAGCCCGGCCGCTGGTGGCTGGGCACCTAACGGGTCCGCCAGTTGGAAGGCCGGCGGTGTCGAGCGCGAATCGATTAGCTGCACGAAGAACGGTGGTGCCAGCGAACCCTGAAGGATATTCTGGTTAGACAGTCGCTGGTAATAGATACCGTAGCCACCTCGCAAAACTGTTTTCTGATCTCCGTAGATATCCCAGGCGAAACCTACACGCGGTGCAAAATTGTCTTTTTCAAGACACCGATCCAGGGCGCAATCCGAGACTCCTGGTGTGCCGGTTACGCCTCCGAGATTGACTTTCTCCGGGAAGAGGAAAGGGTTCTGACCTTGAGCCAATAGGTTAGGATCGAAGATGCCGCCACGATAAAGCTTGTCGCGACCATAGCTCATAGCCTCCCAGCGAAGCCCAAGATTGAAAGTCAGCCTTGGAGAATACCTGTAGTCGTCCTGCACAAAACCTGCGAAATCTGTGGCGACAAAGTTTCGTGCCGGATCACCCGCCGCAGATTGAATTCCAGTTATACGACCGCGGAGGAAGTTCTGGAAAGCAGTGCAATCATTGGTGTCCAAGGTGCAGTTCGTTAAAGGGGAAACGGGCTGCGCCGCCCCGGAAGTCGTGGCACCGAAAGTGAGCGCTCCCCGAATCGCAAAGCGGTTGAAGCGGTTGAGTTGATATTGCGTGCCTTCGCCGCCGAAGCGCAGAGTGTGTTTCCCAAGTGCCCACGAAAAGGTGTTACTCAGATTGTAGTTATTGGAGATCGTGCCACGCTCGTCATTCACGCCGGTCCCAAAAGAGAACAGTCCCGTAATTGATACGAAATACACGCCTGGAACCTCACTGGAGTTTGGTCGTCTGGCGCCAATATCTCCGAGAGAGACGAGATCGGTAGGAATGAACGAGGAGATGAAGCGACTGTAACCAGCACGCAACTCATTTACTTTGGTGGCACTGAACTGGTGCGTGTGGGTTACCGAGATGAAGCGATTGTTCTGGACCGATGCCGAAGGAAAGGCCAGGCCGCCGGCAGTTCCATAAGGTCTGAGCGCGGAACCGTTGTCCCAAAACCAACGACCGGATATTTTGTCGGCGCCTTCCCGCCAGCTTCGATCGTAGCTAATGGTGTGCTGATTGGCCTCAATGGGGATGATTTTTGAGAAGATGCACTGAAAACTACCAATCGCACCACCGGTAGGACTCGACGGGCAACCGCCCTGACGTAAACGAGGAACAAAAAACGTTCCGCCATAATTATCACTTCTGAGGTTAAGAATATTCACAGCGATCGGATCGATTTGTGCCGGTGTCAGTCCGAAGGCCATCGCCAGTTGCGCCGCTGAAGTGGTTCCATCAGAGTTTGTGGGGAACGCCTGAATTAGCGGATTCAAAGAAGCCCCGGATGGGTCGAGTCCATTTCTCCCACGCACACCCTGATAATTGAAGAACCAGAAGCCGCCAGCCCAAGGCACCGGGCCGCTGGCGCTGCCGCCAAAAACATTCTGAAGCAGACGAGCCCGCTTGCTCTGGCCTGTCCGATTTCGGAAAAATTCGTTGGCGTTCAAGGCGTCATTGCGATGTGACCAGTAAAGATCCCAATGGAAGTCCTTTTGTCCCGACTTAAGCACCAAACCCAGTGCACCTCCGCCTTTACTCCCCGAGGCTGCGTCATATAGTGAGGTGGCAACCTTCAGCTCTTGAATTGTGCTCGGATTTGGCAGAGGAATCGTGTCAAAATGGGCGAGGTTAAAGTCGTTTACGTTAATACCGTCGAGCGTAACACTGTTATTGGTGGTCCGTTGCCCGTTGACATTGACGTCCAAATTTCCGCGACCGGAAGAGCGCACGTCCACCGGCTCACTGGCAGTGCCAGTGGAAAGTGATGTTAAGAACAGTACATTCGGCGAGGGGAGCGGCAGTCGCTGCAGGGTCTGAGCCTCAAGACCTTGCCCAGTAACCGCACTGGTTGGATTAATTAGCGACGGAGCCGCCTCAACATTGACAGTTTCTTCAATCAGTCCTGCCTCGAGGGTGACATCCTGACGTGTGGTCTGGTTAATCGTAATTGAAACCCGCTGTACGATTAACTTCTTAAAATTTCTTGCAGTTACTTCTAATCGGTAACTACCTGGCGGCAGCAAAGTGGCTGAAAACCCACCATCCTCGCCAGTTACGATGTTCCGCACGGATCGACCGGTGCTTTCGTCGACAATATCGACGCTGGCACCTTTGATTAGCGCGCCACCTTGGTCGGTGACGACACCCGTAACGCCTCCAGTCTGACTTCCTTGAGCATACGCTACCGAGACACACAGAAGGCTTAGGATTATCCCGCTGGCCAGCAAGCGTAATACGCTTCGCATAACAGCTCCTCCTTCGTCGGAATCCGATCTAATTTTTCGTCTTGTTAGGAAGATTTTGCGCCCGATCAAAGGGCGATAAACGCGAGAGACGCAAGGAATATTCCAGCAAAAGCGGGAGGGCGAGATAAGGAGAAAGCCTACGAATTTTCGGATACTCTGTCAGTTCTGCGACGGTCGGCGAAATTTACGCCAACTAGAATTTTGGTTTTTGTTCAAATTATTGGAGATCCATCAGCGGGATTAAATAGACTTGGGGCATACCTAAGCGGTAAGAAACCAGTAGGCTTGAACCAGCGCGGTATTCGGTAGAGCCGGATTAAAGATTTTCGAAACTAGCAGCCGAAAAGCCTTCAATATGTGAGTTCCGAATCAGGGACTTGCCGACCAAACCTTCCCGTCGGCGTACAGGACGCGAACCAGCACGATTTTTCCCGTGAGGCGATCGCGCTCGCTGAGATTGAGAGAACTAACACTTACGGTGCCGGTGGGTGGGGATTTCGTGAACACCGTCAATTCCTTACTTTTGCCAGGAGCAATCGGCTCCTCACTCGTAAACTGCTGTCGACCGGCTTCCTCTTCGCTGCCCCGCTCAAAGAAAACGTAGTCCCAGTCAATAGCCTTGATAGCCGTAGGCCCGTTGTTTTTGAGTTTTGCGGTATAAACAAAAACATAAATCGATGGGCCTTTTTCTCGCTGCCGGGCCAGGTTTGCAGCGTCGGCGCGGGCCTCCCGTCTCATCTGATCGACTCCGGCCGAACCGCCAGCTCGCTTGGCGTCATCGATACGCTTCTCGTTACGCGATCGCGAGCGCATTTCGTCAAAGTTCTCAAGGGGCCCGCCAAAGGGATCTCGCTCCCAGCCTATGCGCTGCTTGCGCCAATTAAACTTGACGACTTCTACATCGGTGGACTGTGCCGACGTCGCCTCTGTCTGGGCACACGTGACCGCTGCCCAAACCAGGATCAGCAGTATTGGGGTTACAAAGTTCATTGTGGACTGCCCCTGCGGAGGTTTTAATGGAAGGATACCACTGAGTAAGCCATGATAATGTAAAATTTTACTCCAATCACCTTGTTCGTGTTTTTTTGTGTGGTTCGTGGATCGTTCTTTTCCAATCAAACGAACGATCCACGAACCACACGAACAACCACAAAACTCGAAGTTATTTAAGCAATGAATCGCTGGGGCTTGCCAGATTAGTTAGCCCTCCCTTGCTCCTGACACCGGCCCCTGGCTCAAGCGAAATGATGGGGCTGAACTGCGCTCAGCCCCATCTGCAAAACTCTCCGGCAAAATGCCAAAGAAGCAAGATTAGAAAACGTAACGCAACCCGACTACCACTCGGCGATTACCTCCATCTGTTCCCCACTGATTGAGGAAGTTGTTGGAAGTCACAGTCGAGTCAGGTATGCCAAAGTCACGCGAGTTGGTCAGATTGAAAAAGTCTGCCCGGATCTGGAACCTTTGGTTTTCCCCAATGCGTGTGTTCTTGAGAATTCCAAAGTCTATGTTGTTGATGCCGTCAGACCGCAGGATATTGCGCCCGGCGTTGCCTACGCGTTGCTCTCGAGTGATCGGAGTAAATAGCGCCCGACCACCAGCAGCAACGATTTCCTCCACGCTCATGCCTGAAAGATCGAGCGTGGTGTTCAGGTTCGGTCGGATGGCGTTACCAACCAGCGCCGAAATACTGGCGAGCGCGATTGCCGGATCAGACCCGTTGAGTGGTGTGAACGGCGAGCCACTCTGGAGAGAGAACTGGGAATTAAGCTGCCAGCCGCCAAGCAAGTGACCAATCACGCCGTTCTGATCGCGGTAATACGGCAACTCATAAACAAAGTTGCCCGCGATTCGGTGCGGCCGGTCAAAGCTTGAGCGGGCTCGATCGGCGCGGCGGTTGTACGAATTCTGAGCCACGGCGATCTCCCCGGACGACACGTTGAAGATTTCCGACATCGTGTCGATGAAGGTGCTGTAGGTGTAATGCAAACCGGCGCTGAAGCCGCTGCTGAGCCGTTTCTCCAGGCTCGTCTGCATCGAGTGATAAATGGACGACCCGGAGTTCGTGCGCAACCGAGTTGGCCCCTGGTTGGGGATGGAGCGGCAGAAATTATTAGCTGCCGTAGCCGGAAAACAGCCCACCACCGTTGGATTGGCATCCACCGACTCAAACAACCCGGTGCCTTTGGTCCCTACGTATCCCATTCGCAGTACCAGGTCCCGCGTGAATTCACGCTGCACTTCCAAACTGTACGAATCGTACACAGGCATGTGGAAGTTATCATCCACGATGGTCCGGTTGACGGTGTTTGGATTGAATGGTGGATTCTGAAGCGCGGTAAACGCGTTCGGGATCACCGTAGCGTTTCTTGGTAGCATTGTAACGGGATCGATGTCGTTAATATTTGGAGCAGTAATCGTCGGGAAAGACGAAACAGCAGCCACGAACGGGAACGAACTCCAAATGTTCAACGCAATATTCGTAAAGGCGTAATCGTGAGTGCGGGTGAAACCACCACGCAGCACCAGCTTGTCGCCTCCGGTCAACCAGCCGAGAACACCGCTGTTGCTCGTCTGCGGATTCCAGTTGAAGCCGATCCGGGGTTGAAAATTGTCATTGTCCCGTCCAGGTACTGGCCGCAACACAAACCGGGGGTCATTGTTCGCTGCGGCGACCACCGGTCGGTTGAAGTCCACCAGGTCCTGAATCGGCTGGCCGGGGTTCTCGTATCTGAGACCAAGTGTCAAGGTGAAGTTTGGTCTGATTCTCCACTCGTCCTGGCCGTAGAAGAAGAAGTCGTGCCAGTCGTTGTGTAGTACTCGCGCCGTACCCGGCAAATCCTTATTAATGTTGGCTCGGGTCGCAAAGTCCTGCACCAGAAAATCCAATGAAGCATACTCCAGCAACCCTCGCGTTGTGGGTTTGAACAACTGGTGCAGCTGGTTGCGGCGTATGTCCGCTCCGAATTTGAAAGAGTGATTTCCAGTTGTGTACGAGACATTGTCTTGCAATTGGTAAGTATTTCGCACTTGCGACTGCGGCAGGTTTACACCCAAACCTATAGCAGTGCGTGTCGGCCCGGCATTGAAACCTCGCAAGCCGAGTTCGACTACTTCCAGTGAAGGGATCAGTTGGGAATTGGGATCCAGTGGTCGCGTCTGACTGGCACTGCGCAGAAATGCGGCGCGAACCTCGTTGATCCACTTGGGTGAAAGGACACTGGTAAGCTGCAGGTTTACACCTTGAGTCCGGGCCGGCACGATGGACGAAAACCCCGGCGGCGTAATCTGCGAGGCAGCCACATTGGGGATACTGCCCAACGCTCCCGAATCCTGGTAGATATAGCGCCCGTTGAGGTTGTGGTTTGCGCTCAACCGATGATCGATGCGCGTCGAGATCTGCCAGTCGTCAAATGTGGACGACTGGGAACCCGTTATCGAACCCAATGGCACGACGAAGGTCTGACCGTTTCGGACAAATCTGGCTGTCCGATTTATCGGCGTGTCGGCCGCCGGCAGGAAATCTAGAAGCGCGCGCACCTGCGGTAAATCGCCCGCCGCCTGCTGTATGATCTGTTTACCGGCAGCTGTTGGTGCGCCGTTGAGTGTTTGTCCGATACCCAGTTGCCGATCCCACCAACGCTGAATTGCAAAGAAGAAGAAGGTTCGGTCCTTACCGCTGACGTATGACGGGCCACCCTCGCCAAAGCGTGGTAAGTGGAGCGGACCACCAATGGTTCCTCCGAATTGATTTTCGATTCGGAATGGGGGCTTGCGCCTTGCCGGGTCGGTAGCGTTTGGATTGCAAAAGCCATTTGCGCCGGCCTTTTGTGTGTTGCTGCAAGCATTCAAGGCATTATTATTGTGGAACCAGAAACCGGAACCGTGATACTGGTTCGTGCCACTGCGAGTGATGGCATTAAAAACCGCGCTCGAATTGCGACCGTATTCAGCGCTGAACTGGTTTGTGACCAATCGAACTTCCTGAATCAGGTCCGGATTGTTAAGTGGTATGGTCGAGCCTGCCACCCCGAAGTTGTTGTTGTCCTGACCGTCAATCATGAAGTTGTTGGAACGCACCCGGCCACCGTTGGACGAGAAATTGGTGCCCCCAGCGAATTGCGACTGGCCGGTATTCAGCTGGCTGACGCCGGGCGCCGACAACGCAACGTTGTAAACGCTGCGGGTGGTTGCCAGTGGCAGTTCAGACAAACGTCGCTCGTCAAAACGTGTGCCCACCTCGGCACTGGAAGTATTAAGCATCGAGGCGTTTTCCACGATGTTCACAACCTCCTGAACTCCACCAGTTTTCATGGTGACGTCCACCACGGCGTTTTGGTTTAAGGCGAGGGTGATACCGGATTGCTGGTACTTGGCAAAGCCGGAAGCCTCGACCGTAAGCTCGTAGGCACCTACGGGCATACTCGCCAAATGGTAACGACCGTCAGAGTTGGTCTGTGTGGTCCGAGTGTCATTAGTGGAGATGTTGCGAACAGTTATTGTAGCTCCCTGAATGACCGCTAGTTTTTCGTCCTTTACTTCTCCGGAAATTGATCCGGAGGTTTGGGCGAAAGCATTGATGCTTAGACAGACTAGCGACACTGCCAAAAGCATCAGAAGTTTCTTTGCACTGATCATAAATCGCTCCTTGGTTTGATCCGTTTTTCGGCGTGCGCGTGGTGAACTCGCAATCAGGCTGTGGAGCCTGACTAAGCAACGCCTTTGAAATTCACCTTCTAAAGATTTGCAAGCTGGTTGCGTGCGACTCTGCGCGCATTAGTGAAGAACGCAACGAGCATTCCAATTGGAGATAAAGAGGGCTTGTTGCTGGTAAGCGATTATGACTGGTGGGGTTATAGTAAAAATGGAAATTTCTGATATTTTGGAAATGGCTGTAAATCTAATTGTCAGTTCAAAACCATGGATTGGAGTGCGCTGACCGCAGCTTTTGCACATTCAAGATCGTGGAGTTTGATAGTCCTCTAGTTTCTAGGGCAGCGCCTTCCCGAAACCTTTTCGTGATTTTGGTGTGAGTTCGTGGATCGTTCTTTCTTTCCACGCGAACGAACGATCCTCAAATATGCACATTGGTTTAGGCGAAATTCTTAATCCAGAAACGCTTCCCAGATTTGAAGTGCTATTATCTCAGTCAGTCCAAAGCTTATGAGCGCCGGTGTTTATATCCATATCCCTTTTTGTCGATCACGCTGTTCCTACTGCGACTTTGCCACCGGTCTCTATCAAAAAGAGTTGCCTGAGAAATATGTTGCCGCGGTCGTTAAGGAAGTCGAGCAATGGCAAGGAGTCGCACAACCCCTGGAAGTGGATACGATCTATTTTGGCGGCGGTACTCCCTCGCTGCTTTATCCCGAACAAGTGGACAAGATTCTCGGCGCTGTCAAACGGCGATTTGTAGTTGCTTCCCTGGCGGAGGTAACGATGGAGATGAATCCGGGCAGCATTTCGAAAGAAACCCTCTCTGGCTTTCGAAATCTGGGAATCAATCGCGCCAGTTTTGGCGCGCAGACATTCGATGATCGCGAACTTGCCAGGTTGGGACGCTCACACACTACAGCTGAGACTCTGCAGACGTTTCGTGATCTACGTTTGGCCGGATTTGAGAACGTTAGTTTTGACTTGATTGCAGGCCTTCCCGGACAAACGCTCAAAGCCTGGGGGCGAAACGTGGAAATCAGCTTGCAGTTGCGACCCGATCATCTGTCGTTTTACCTGCTCGAGGTGCATGAGGGCACGCCGCTCGCCGAACATATTCGCAAAGGTTCGCAACCACAGCCGGATGAAGACCTGGCTGCCGCGATGTATGAAATGATGCTGGAGATGAGCGTGGCGGCGGGCTATGTTCACTATGAAATCTCGAATCTCTGTCTGCCCGGACTTGAGTCGTGTCATAACAGCAAATACTGGTCGGGCCTGCCCTATTACAGTTTTGGTTGTTCCGCACACTCTTTTGACGGCTGCCAGAAACGCTGGGCCAACGAAAGAGATGTAAAGGGTTATGTCGAGAAAATGGAGTCCGGCGAGTCACCAATAGTGCAAACCTGGTCGCTGAACGAACAAGATCGTCGAGCAGAGTCGGTCTTCCTCGGGCTCCGGCTTATGAAGGGAATTAACCTCAGGGAATACCAGGAAGAGTTCGCCGTCGATGTGCGCACAGAATACCGCGAGGACTTTGAACGGTTGCTTGCGGCCGGGTTAATTGAAGTGCGCGGAGATCTCTTAAGACTCACCCGAGCCGGCGCCTTACTTTCAAACGAAGTGTTTGCGGCATTCGTATAGTAAGTCTGCGATTCGTCCTTCGAAGTTTCGGAACCTAATGATCATAGCGATTGATGGACCATCCGGTGCGGGTAAATCAACCCTGGGGCGGCTCCTGGCGCGGGCTCTGAATTTGCTTTACCTCGACACAGGATCGATGTATCGCGCCGTGGCCCTGGCGGTAATCGAGGCCGGACTGGATCCAACCAGAACCGAACAGATCACTACGCTGGCCCAAAGTATCGAGATCGACCTCCGGGGCAGCGTTGACGACCTAAGAGTAATTTTGAATGGTCGCGACGTGACGGAAGCAATTCGCAGTGAAGCGGTGACGAACATGTCTTCAATCGTCTCTAGGATTTCCGGGGTGAGGCATGCAATGGTAAAGCGCCAGCGCGAGCTGGGCCGTCGCGGCGCAGTCCTGAATGGCCGGGACATTGGCACAGTCGTTTTTCCCAACGCTGACGTCAAGTTTTTTCTTACCGCGATGCCAGAGGTGCGCGCTCAAAGGCGCTTTCAGGAAGTGCAGCTTCACAATCCTGAGGCCTCTTTGTCTGATACTTTTGCCGACATGACTGAGCGCGACCGTCGCGATTCGACTCGTACCGATTCGCCGCTTAAGATGGCTGATGATGCAATAGCCATCGATTCGACCGGTCTGGCAATCGAAGTGGTTTTACAACAGATGTTGGCTAAGATTCGAGAAAAGCAAAGTCAACAGTAGGGGCGTCCCTCCGTGGGCGCCCTGCTCGCAAAAAGCTCGATCTTCTTTTTTTTGAACCTGACACGAGGAGGGTTGTCCTTCCCAAGAAACCACCGGGTATTTGTTGAGCGTTCGTTAGTGTCGTTTCGTGTGATTTTGTGGATCGTTCGCTTGATGGGCAAAGAACGATCCACGAAATCACACGAAAGTACACGAACGAGCACCAAGGCTTGTGGAGACGCACCAGGTGGTCTCTATAGGACATCTGCAGGCGTAGCCTGCTAGTGAACTCCGTGGGCGCCCCTGGTTGAACAGGCTCGATTTTCCGGTTTATTGAACGTGACGCGAGAAGGGGCGCCCGCGGAGGGACGCCCCTACGGATTCCTGACACACCGTGCAAGAGCCGGGGTGTCAAAAGATCGCATTCTCAACGTGGAATACTAAATCCTAATTCCTAAATCCTAATTTGCTTTCCATGTTTACCGGAATCATTGAAGAACTTGGCCGCGTGCGCAGCATCGAACCAAAGGGTGGTGATGCCCGCATCGTCATCTCCGCAAAGACTGTCACGGCGGATATACGGGAGGGAGATTCCATTGCGGTTAACGGGGTCTGTTTGACCGCACTCGACCTTACGAGCGAATCCTTTGCCGCCGACTGCTCAAAGGAAACGCTAGAACGTTCGACCCTAGGCCATTTGCGCCCGGGTGCCCCGGTAAATCTGGAGCGGGCTGTGACGCCTGAAACCCGGTTGGGAGGCCATCTGGTTCAGGGGCACGTCGATGCTCGCGGCAAGTTTCTACAGGCGTTAGACCATGGTGGCTCGTGGACTGTCAGAATTGCTTACCCACCTGAGATTGCTCCGTATCTTGTTTTTAAAGGTTCCGTTACCGTCGAAGGAATCAGCTTAACGATAGCGGGACTCACCGAAGAGTATTTTGAGCTGGCCATCATCCCCAAGACCTGGGAGGTCACTAATCTCTCGCATTTGCGTTCTGGGGATCCGGTGAATCTGGAGGCCGATATAATTGCCAAGTACGTCGAACGCTTTCTGACCTTGCGTCGATAATAATTGACAAAAAGTGCTTGACAGAAATGGCCCACCTGTCATATACAAGTGAGGTTCTGCGCTAAAATTCGATTGCGCACCGCAAAAGAGATGAAAATGTTGATGAGCAAGACATATGAACGACACTCGAAACAATGGCAGCCGTGTGCCGCCATGGTCGGAGTCGTCTGCAGTGGTCTGAGCTTGTTAAATCCAAATACCTTTGCCGGCAGACTCGGGCAACAGACGCCCATAGATAACCGTCGGTCCAGGCAATAATTCAGCGGGAGCGGACTCCCGCTCCCAAATCTCAAAGCAAAAGTCGCGAGAATTGTAAGGAGCGGGTGGCTTCCCTGGGAGGCTCAAAG
>Ga0187893_10006609_pt1 | contig 19687 bp, 22 predicted proteins | sample MA1701074metaG_FD_139574 | JGI IMG/M metagenome (GOLD analysis project Ga0187893, IMG submission 139574) | White microbial mat communities from a basaltic lava cave in the Kipuka Kanohina Cave System on the Island of Hawaii, USA - MA170107-4 metaG ... | reverse complement strand
GCTCTCGCACGAGGAGCCGCTCGTGCGCGCGCACGCGGCGTGGGCGCTCGGGCGTCTGGGGGCGCGGGCGGAGCTCGAGGCGCGGCGGCCGCTCGAGGAGAGCGCGGAGGTGCGCGAGGAGATCGAGGCGGCGCTGGGCGGCCCGGCGTGCGGCGCGGCGCGGAGGGGATGAGGGGCCGCCGGCGCGCCCGGTCCGTTGCGGAACCCGCGCGGACATCATAAAATATGCCGCCGCCCCATGGCCGAGCTTGACGACGTCACCGTCGGTCGCCAGCTCTTGGAGCACGGCCGAATCACCCGCGAGGACCTCCTCTCCTGCCTCTTCGAGATCGCCCTCGAGCGCCGCGCGGGGCAGATCGCCTCGCCGCTCGGCGTCGTCGTCGTCAAGCGCGGGCTCGTGCGGCGCCTCGAGATCGGCATGATCCTGTCGGAGCGCGTGCACGCGCCCGAGGGGTCGCGCACCCCGTCGCAGACGTCCGACCTCGCGTTCGGCGAGCTCCTCGTCGCGGCGGGCGCGGCGACGACGGGACAGGTGAATGAGTGTCTCAAGGCCCAGCGCGACTCGAAGCTCCCCGGTCGCCCGTCCCGGCGGCTGGGCGAACTGCTCGTCGAACGCGGCTACTCGACCAGCGTCCAGATCCGCCGCACGCTCGCCTACCAGGGGAAGAAGATCTACTTCTGCCGCAAGTGCGGCACGCAGTTCAACGTCCTCGGCGCGCAGGCGGGCCGCAACTACCGGTGCACCGGGTGCGGGGGCGACCTCACGTTCGCCGACCACGGTCCCGTCGCGGTGTGCGAGAGCAGCATCGGGCTGGCCACGACGGCGGCGCTCCGCGAGCCCGTGCGCGAGCCCGTGCCCGTCGCCGCGACCGCGCTGCCGGTCCTGCCGCCCGACGCGCAGGTTCACATCGACCGCGCGGTGAAGCTCTACCTCCGCCAGAAGGCGCACGTGAAGCGGTCGATCCTCAACGACGCGGAGCGCTTCCAGTTCGAGCTCGCGCGGTACGGGCTGTGGGTGTCGTTCCTCGAGGTGGTGCGCCGCTTCGGCGGGATCACGTGGCAGCAGTCGGAGGAGATGCGGCGGACGAACTTCGACGCGCTGGTGAAGTCGGACACGTGGAAGAGCCAGACGGTGCCGGGCTACCGCATCCGCGCGAAGATCGCCGCCGGCGGGTTCGGCACGATCTTCGCGGCGGAGCCGATCTTCGGAGGACGGCCCGTCGCGCTCAAGGTGATGCACGCCGACCGCGCGGCCGACCCGCAGCACACCGCGTTCTTCAAGCGCGAGGCGGGCCTGATGATGAAGTTCCAGCACCCGCACATCGTGCGCGGGTTCGACTACGTCGAGGACGGCGGGCTGCGCTACATCGTGATGGAGCTCGTCGAGGGCGACTCGCTCGACCGGCGCGTGCTGGAGAGCGGCGGCGGGCTGCCCGTGCGGCAGGCGCTGGCGCTCGGGCGGCAGATCGCCGACGCGCTGCGGTTCATGCACCAGGAGGGGTTCGTGCACCGCGACGTGAAGCCCGCGAACGTGATCGTGACGCCGGACGGCGCGGCGAAGCTCTGCGACCTGGGCCTCTCCGTGGAGATGCGGCCCGAGGCGATCGGCGTCGCCTCGGAGACCGCGGGGACGCTCGCGTTCATGAGCCCGGAGCAGCTGCGGGGGGAGAAGGACCTGCGCGCGGGGGCGGACGTCTACTCGCTCGGCGCGTCGCTCTACTTCATGATCAGCGGCCGCCGGCCGTTCACGGAGCACACGTCCGACGACATGCCGGCGGTGCGGATGACGAATCCGAACGCCATGCCGGACCTGGCGCACGTGGCGATGCCGGGCCCCGTCTTCCGGCTGCTGGAGCACATGCTGCAGCCGCAGCGCGCGAAGCGATGCGCGGACATGCAGCACGCGATCGCGGGGATCGACCAGGCGCTCGTGGAGATGGGATGAGGACGCGCCGGCCGCTCATCTCCGCCCGATGAACACCGCCGTCGCCGAGCGCCCGTCGTCCTCCTCCTTGTAGAGGACTTCCGAGAGGCCGAAGAGCGACCGCAGCTCGCCGGGCTCCACGCAGAACGCGCGACGGAACTCCGGCGTGTACGCGAGCGTCGCCGTGGTGAACGTCTCGTAGAACAGCGTGCCGCCGGGGCGCAGGAGCGCCGCGAGCACGGGGGCCAGCGCGCGCTCGTGGTAGAACGTGCAGACGACCAGGTCGAACGGCCCGCGGAACGGGAGCCGCATCGCGTCGGCCTGCACGATGCGCACGGCGACCCTGAGCTCGGCGGCCCGCGCGCGCGCCCGCGCGACGGCCTCGTCGGAGACGTCGCACATCGCGACGTCCCATCCCGCCAGCGCCAGCAGCGCCGCGTTGTCGCCCGCGCCGCCCGCGACGTCGAGCGCCCGGCCGCGCGCCAGGCGCTCGCGGTGCATGATGAGGTTGACGTCCGGCGTCTCGTGACGGACGCCGGCGCGGTACCTGGCGTTCCAGCGCTCGCGGTCGGGGTGCACGCGCGCTACTTTTCGGCGAGTTCCTTCTCGATCTTCTTCAGCTCGTCGGCCGTCACCTTCTCGAGCTCCTTCTTGACGAGCTCCTCGCGCTTCTCGATCGGCTGGCCCATCGGGAAGCCCTCCCACGCGACGTTGCCGTCCGTCCCGATGAGGAAGGAGGCGGCGTAGCCCTTGATCGCGTAGGTCGAGCAGACCTTCGCGCCGTCGTCCCACGCGACGGGGTACTTGATCCCGGCCTTCTCGACGGCCGCCTTGAGAGCGTCCATCGTGTCGCGCTGCCCGTTGTTCACGTTGACGATGACCAGGCCCTTCCCGCGGTACGCCTCGTCCCACTTGACCAAGTGGGTCTTCATCTGCTTGCACGACCCTCAGTTGAGGAAGCTGAATTCGAGCCAGACGACCCGGCCCTTCAGCTTCTCGAGGACGACGGCGTCCTTCGCGTTCAGCCAGTTGGCCTTCCCGATGCCGAGCTCGGGCGGGGCCTTGCCCTTGTACGAGTTCGTGTAGATCTTCTCGTCCTGCGCGAGCGCGAGGCCCGCCAGGAGGAGGATCGCGGCGGTCACTCTCATAGGGTCCCTCCTCAGCCGTTCGAAGGATTATACGGGAGTGACGGGCGGCCGTGGGACGTATCATTTCCAGCACTTTGAAAGGACGCCCATGCGGATCCTCGTGGCGGTGGCGGTGACGGCGGCGCTGGCTCTGCGAGCGGAGGCCCAGGACGTGGAACACTTCGACACCATCGAGAAGGCGGTCGACGCGGCGAAGAAGGCGAAGAAGGACGTCCTGGTCGACTTCACGGGGTCCGACTGGTGCGGCTGGTGCATCAAGCTCAGCGACGAGGTTTTCAAGCAGGACGCGTGGAAGAAGGGCGCCTCCGCGAAGTACGTGTTCGTCGAACTCGACTTCCCGCAGCGCAGGAAGCTCGACGACAGGCAGAAGGCGTACAACGAGAGGATGCAGGCGCTCTACGGCATCCAGGGATTTCCGACGATCCTCGTGCTCGACTCGAACGGCCAGGCGTACGCGAAGACCGGATACCAGGAGGGCGGCCCGGAGGCGTACCTCAAGCACCTCGACGAGCTCGCCGCGCGCAAGCAGGAGATCGCCGACCTGCGCGCGAAGGCGAAGGAGGGAAAGAAGGAGGACCAGGTCGCCGCGCTCGAGTCGCTCCTCGGCAAGCTCGCCGAGTGGGAGGTCGAGGCCGGCTGGCTCGACGTGAAGGAGTCGCTCGTCGCGCTCGATCCGCCGAAGGAGACGAAGGTGAAGCACGCGCGGGCGCTCGCGCTCGCGTTCCACGGCCGCGGCGACGTGGACAAGCACAAGAAGTACCTCCAGATCGTGCGCGACCTCGACAAGGACGCGGCGGCGGGGATCGAGACGTCGATCAAGCTGGAGACGGACGTGATGCCGCTGCTCAAGAAGCAGGACTGGAAGGGCGGTCTCGAGAAGCTGAAGCCGATGCTGGAGGCGAAGGGGGAGGCCGGACAGCAGGCGCACTACTTCGCGGGCGTCTGCGAGTTCCGCCTCGGCAACAAGGAGGGTGCGCTCAAGTACATCGAGAAGGCGCTCGAGCTCGCGCCGGACGGGCCGCTGGCGGACGAGTGCAAGGCGGCGATCGAGCATCTGAAGCCGTGAGGCCCCGGAGCTCCATCTGAGCCGGGACGCCTTCCGGAGTGGTTCCGCGGCTCAGAGTCCTCCGAACAGAATCGAGATCCCCGCGCTCGCGCCGAAGTCGTCCGCGTCCTCGGAGATGCCGATGCGCACCGACGCGTCGATGCGGATGATCTCGCTGAAGAAGTAGGCGGCGCCCACGCGCGCGGACGTGTCCGTCCCGCCCATCTCGTCGATGTCCGAGAGCCAGCCGACCTCGCCGAACACGGTGAAGTCGCCGAACTGGACGCGGACCTCGACGGAGGCGATCTTGCGCAGCAGGAAGCGGTTGTGCTCGCTGACGTCGCTGATGAACGCGAGCCCGATGTTCGCGTTGATCATGACGTTGTCGAACGACTTGCCGAAGGCGGTGATGAAGATGAGGTCGCCCTCGCCGCTGCCGAGGCCGTCGTCGTCGTCCGCCGTCGGCAGCTTCCAGAGCGCGATGCTGCCGATCGCCGGCAGGATGCCCTTGTCGGAGAGCAGGCCCCACTTCGTGCCGATGATGATGTCTCCGATGCCGAGCGCGTCGATGTCCTCGCCGCCGCGATCGTCGCTCTCGCCGGAGCGGTTTATCAGGAGATCGCCCGTCAGGATGATCTCGAACGAATCGCTCAGCCCGTAGCGTCCGAGCGCCGGGATGCGGAACGTGTTGCCGTCGAGCTGGTCGGTGTCGGTCGACGCGAAGTCGACGCCGGCTTCGACGACGATGTTCCCCTCGCCGACGACGAGCGCGCTCCACGTGTTGGTCGGCCGCTCGCACGTCCGGATGAGCGAGCCGCCGAGCGGCTCCCGGGGCTTCTCGGGGATGGGCTCCGGCTTCCCGGGCTTTCCCGGCTCCTCCTGCTGGGGCTTCTTCCTCTTGGGCGCCGGGTACTCGCCGTTGCCGCCCGACCCGCTGCTGCCGCCGGTCCCGTACCCGTTGCCGTCCTGGGGATCCTGCGGCGGAGGGTTGCCGCTTCCGTACCCGCTCTGCGCGGCGGCGACGGAGGCGGCGGCCAGGAGCGCGAGGGCTGCGATGACGCTTCTCATGGTTTCTTCTCCAGTTTCTCAATCGTGGGAATGACGTTCGGGTCGCGCTGGTCCTTCGGGACCAGGGACACGTACGCCTTCAGTTCCTCGAGCGCGCGCTCCTTCTGATTGAGCGCGAGCCAGGCCCACCCCAGATTGAGCCGAGCGGGTGCGAAATCGGGATCGTGCTTCACCGCGCGGTTGAAGCACTCGAGTGCCTTCTGCGGCTGGTTGACCTTGAGATAGAGCGCCCCGATGTTGTTGTGCGCGGGCGCCATCGACGGACGCGCCTTCACGGCGGCCGTGTAGTGCTCGAGCGCCTTCACGAGCTCGCCGCGCTCCTCGCGGAGCACGCCGAGGTTGAAGTGCGCGTCGGCGAACGACGGGTCGGCCTTGATGGCCGCCTCGTAGTCCGCCACGGCGTCGGCGAGACGGCCGATCGCCTGCCGGAGCACGCCGCGGTTGGTGAGCGCCGTCGGGTCGCTCGGCGAGAGGTCCACCGCCCGGTCGAGCAGCGCGAGCGCCTTTTCGAGCTCGTTCGCCTTGCGGAAGCCGGAGGCCGCCGCCAGCACGAGCGCGACGTCGCTCGACTGCCGCGCGGTGTCCAGCGCGCGCTTCGCTTCCGCGCCGCCCATCATCGCCTCGATGCGGACCCGCTCGCGCCCGGCCTCGGGCGAATCGACGACGAGCGTCGCGAGCATCGCGGACGCCTCGGCGAGCCGTCCCTGGCGTTCGAGCACGATGGCGAGGTTGAAGCGCGCGCGCTCGTGCTTCGCGTCGTACTCCAGCGTGCGGCGATAGGCCGCCGCGGCGCGGTCCAGCTCGTTGCGCCTCAGGTGCAGGTTGCCGAGGTTGTAGTACGTGTTGGCGGTCGGGGCGATCTCGATCGCGGCCTCGAGGCACCGCTGCGCCTCTTCGAAGCGGCCGGCCTGCAGCGCGAGCACGCCGAGGTTGTTGAGCCCGTCCGCGCGCGTCGGGTGGTGCTTGAGGAACGTGCGGTAGGCTCGCGTGGCCTCGTCGCGGTCGTCGCGCGCCAGGTGGAGGTCCGCGATGTTCTTCCAGAGCTCGGTGCGCGCCGGGCGCAGTTCGAGCACCTTCTGGTACTTCCCGATCGCCTTCGCGGGATCGGTGCGCTCGCACTCGGCCGCCTCCTCGAGGAGCGAAGCGACCTGCAGCTCCTCCAGGTTCGGCGCGGGTGGATCCTTCTTCGGGTCGTCGCCGTTCGGCTTGGTTTCGTGGCCGAGGCCCGGCTTGGGTTCGGGTTTCGGCTCGACCTTCGGCTCGGGCTTGGATTCGACCTTCGGCTCAGGCTTGGGTTCGACCTTCGGCTCGACCCTCGGTTCCGGGTTCGGTTCCGTCTTCGGTTCGACCTTCGGTTCCGTCTTCGGCTCGACCTTCGGCGTGACGTCGGCTTTCGCGAGGTCGTCCTTCTTCGCGGGCGTCTCGGGCGTGCCGGCGGTGCCGGTGTCGCCGCGGCCGAGCATGCGGACGAGCGACACGGCCGTCACGATGAGGCCGATGATGAGCACCATGTGCAGGACCTTGAGCCAGCGCTCGAGGCGGACGACGCCCTTCGTGGGCGGCGTGGCCGGCGTCTCCGCGACGGGCCCGGGTTCCGGCGCGGACTCGGACGCGGGCGCGGGCTCCGGCTCCGGCGCGGGCGCGGCCGGCGCGGCGGCTTCCGGGGCGGGCTCATCGAGGATCGACAGCGGGTCCTTCTCCGGCGCCGACGGCGGCGCGGCGGCGTGCGCGGGCTGGGCCGGCGCGCGCGCGGGGACCGGATCGTTGAAGATGATCTCGAAGGGGGCTTCCTGCTGCATGCTCATCGTCGGCCTCCTCGGACGCGGATCGGACGCCGCGCGCTACGCCTGCGCGGTGCTCTTCTCGCGGTAGAGGGTGTTGATTTCGGTCACCAGGTTCGCCTTGATCGACTGGATGCGCGACTCGATCAGCTTCGAGAGCTCGCCCTCGTCGATCATCACGGTCTTGCGCACCGTGCGCAGGTAGCCGCAGTCCATCGCGAGCTTGAGCTGTCCCGAGGCCTCGGCCTTCTCGCGGCCGATGGAGTCGAGGTCGAACTCGCCCTCGGGCGGGATCTCGACGCCGAGCGACGGGAACTTGATCGTGCCCTTGAGCAGGTTGGCGACGGTCCACATGGCGACCTCCTATGTCTCCGGCTACTTCTCGAAAATCTCTCCGCGCGGGCGGGACGGCGATTCCAGGAAACGCGCCCCGGCGCGCGCGGGCGAACCGGGCCGCGCGTCCGCGACCGGGGCGGTCGACGCGACGATCGGGGCGGGCGCGGGGGGCGGCTTCTTCTCGCGCACGGGCGAGAGGAGCTCCTTCAAGGCGCGGGCGTACGCGTCCTCGCCGCGCGCCGCGACGTACTTGCCGATGAGGGTCGACGCGCTGTCCGTCTCGCCGATCAGGTGCCAGACGTAGGCGAGCGCGGCCATCGTTTCCGCGCCGTCGCCGTCCGGCTTCTCCTTGACGGTGCGGTCGCCGAGCCGGGCGAGCGTCGCGCGCGCGCCGAACAGATCCGCCGCGTCGATCGCGAGCTTGCCGAAGTCGGCATACAGCGTCTGCGCGCGCCGGAGCTCCACGCCCGCGTACGCGGTGTCGCCGTGCGCGAAGAGCGCGAGCGCGAAGGGGACGCGGATCGCCTCGCGGTCGCCGGGCTGGAGGAGCGCGTTGCGGTAGGCGACGGCGGCCTCGAGGTACTTCCCCTCGCGCATCATGCGGTCGGCGTCGCCGAGCTGGAACTTCGCGGAGACCTCGGAGTAGGGGACCTCCGCGGCCTGGAGCAGGAAGGCGAGTGCGAGCGCGCTCATTTGCCGCCTCCGTTGGCCGTGGACACGCGGTTCCACTCGAAGTCCTGGACCGTGACGGACCGCCCGTCGCGGAGCGTGAGGGCGTCGATGCGCACGATCCACGCGCCGAACGCGGTCTTGACGAACGTCGCGTCGCAGAGGTCGACGTCGTCGAGCTTCAGGCCCGCGCGCCTGGCCGTCTCCGACTGCTTCCACGCGACGTAGGCCGCCGACGAGGACTTGAGGAGCTGGGCGACGACGAGATCGTCGGCGTTGAGTCCGTTGCGCCGCGCGGCCTCCTTGCGCAGGCCGTCGAAGAAGGGCGACGCGCGGTAGATGACGCGGTTGCTGAAGTTCTTGATGTACGAGAAGTCGGTCGACTTGCTGTAGAGCCCCTGGTCCGGGTCCATGTAGATGTAGTACTTCATCGTCCTGGGGTAGGCGATGAGCTCCATGCCGAAGTACTTCATGATCGCGCGGTTCTCGTCGGCCGTGTTGTCGCCGAACCGGAGCTTGGGGACGTACGCGTAGTCGGCACCCTCGTTCTTCATCTCGCGCGACAGGAACTTGCGGTAGTCCGTGAGGGAGGCGATTTCCGCGGCGGGCGCGGCGGGCTTCGGTTCCGGCTTCGGCTCGACCCTGGGTTCCGGCCTGGGTTCGGGCTTCGGCTCGACGATCGGCTCCGGCTTCGGTTCGGGCCTGGGCTCGGGCTTCGGAGGCTCGGGTTCCGGCTTCGGCAGGACCCTGGGCTCCGGCTTCGGTTCCGGTTTGGGTTCCGGTTTCGGCTCCGGCTTCGGGAGCGGTTCCGGTTCCGGCTTCTTCTCCTCGGGCTTCGGCGTCTCCTTGAACTTCGGCGGCGGCTCCGGCTTCGGCTCCTCGACCTTGAGCGTGGGCGGCGGGGGAGGCGGCGGCTCGGGATCCGGCACGTCCGGGATCATCTTCTCGAGCTCGGCGATCTGCAGGCGGATCTCCCTGGCGAGATCCATGACCTTCTGCTTCTCCTGCGTGCCCTTCCACGGGAAAAGGAACACGGCGTGCAGGGCCACCGAGAGGGTCGCGAACGTGACCCAGTACACCAGCGCCTTCGTCGTGCGGATCATCGGCGTTCCTTCCGCGGCTCGTAGCTGAAGGAGATGTTCGTGAGGCCGGCGTCGCGCACGGCCTTGAGCGCGCCCACGAGCGTCCCCGACTTGGACGAACGGTCGGCGATCATGACGACGGGCGCCTCGGGGCCCGCGTCGCCGGCGAACTTCCTCGCGACGGCGGCGAGCTCCGTCTCGCCGGCCACCTCGCGCCGGTCGGCCATGATGCGGTTCTCGGCGTCGATCGAGACGGTGAGCGCCATCGCCGGCGCGCTGGAGCGCTCCTCGGACGCGCGCGCCTCGGGCAGCTTGATGTTGATCCATCCCTCCTGCAGGCGCGACACGCTGATGAAGAAGATGAGGATGATGAAGATCACGTCGAGCATCGACGTGTTGTTGAACGCGATCTTCGACGGCCGCTTCTTCATCCGCGCCCTCCGCCGACGATCTGCGGCTCCATGGGCCGCGCGGCCACCACGTTGTAGATGGGGGCCGGGGCCGGGCGCGCCTCGGCCGCGGGCCGGTTCTGCACCTTCACCATGCGCTCGACGACGTCAAGCTCGTCCTCCAGCGTCTCGCTGAAGTGGCGGAAGAAGGAGGCCGCGATGAAGCAGTAGAGGTAGTTGATGAGTCCGGCCACGGTGGTGTAGAGAGCCACGCTCAGACCGTGAGCGACGTCGTCGGACTTGCCGAGCGCCATCGAGTCGAAGCTCATGGACACTCCCACCACCGTGCCGAACAGTCCGAGTGAGGTACTCAGTCCGGCGATCCCTTCCAGCAGGCCGATCCACTTCCGGCTTTCCGCCACGACGCGGTCGGCCATGATGCGTCCGCGGTCCCCGTCGACGCGGAACCAGTGGGCGCATTCGGCCACGGGGTCCCGGCTCCGGATGAGCTCCAGGTCCGACGTGAGCCTTCCGTCCATGACGTCCCGGCGGAGGGTCCGGTCGCGCCTGAGGGAGTACCGCACCCAGTAGAAGATCCGTTCGAACATGAACATCGTCGCGAGGCAGGAGAGGCCCGCGATGCCCCACATGATGGGGCCGCCGTCCTGCATGAAGCGGTAGAGCATCCGTTACCTCACGGTGTCCATCACCGAGCGTGTGCGATAGCCGCTGACCTCGGCGATCGTCCTCTGGAGCTTCTCCGCGATGCCCGGCTTCGGCCGCTTGGGCGTCGAGCCCTCCTCGCCCGTGCCCTCGCCCTGGAACGGGTCGAACTCCATGAGCTCCTTCTTCACCGACAGGTCCTTCATCTTCCCGTCGGCGCCGGCGATCTCCTCCTGGTAGAAGGCCATGTCCTCCCGGAGCTCGGTCTCGCGGTTGCGGAAGCGCTTCGTGTCCTCCTCGAGGAGCTTCTCGTACGCCTCCTTCGAGATCTTGCCCTCCTCGAGCGACTTCTTGAGCGCGGCCGTGCGGTTGATGAACTGGGAGCGCATCATCGCCAGCTCGCTGCGCGCGCCCTCGAGGAGCCGCGTGTACTTCGCGTGGAGCGCCTTGTTGCTGTCGAGGCGCTTGGAGACGTTGGTGAGCTCGCCGTTCTTCTTGCCGAGCGTGTCCTGGTAGATCTTGAGCGTCTCCTCCTGGTTCTTCTGGACGATCGCGTCGCGCTTCTCGCTGTCCTCGCGCGCGCGCTTGTCCTGGAGGTCGCCGAGGGAGTTCTTGAGGTCCTCGAACGTGGGAGGAGGCGGGTCCTGCGCCGGCGGATCCTGCGCGAAGGCGGGACCGCCGATCATCAGCAGCGCGGCCAGAGCGAAGCTACTTCTTCTCATCTTTCTTCTCCTTGTCGTCCTCGCCGAAGCGCTTGTTGTAGAACTGGTCGATCGCCTCATCGAGCGACTTGGGGTCGCCGATGGCGCCGATCTGCTGGAGCTTCTCGGTGATCCCGAGCATCTGCGTCTGGAAGTCGTTGAACGTGTCCATGTTGTTCCCGACGCGTTCGTTGATCCTGTTGAAGGAGTCGACCTTGAGGAAGAGGAGCGCCATCTTCTCGGTGATCTTGCCGATCGACTCCTGGCCCTTGAGCACGCCGTCGCGGATCAGGACCTTCACCTTCATCGAGTCCTCCTGGAGGTTCATGTTGTCGAGGAGGAACTTGCGCTCGGTCTCCAGGTTCTCGATGAGCCCGGTGAACTTGTCCTTGAGCGTGCCGAAGAGGCCGTTGAGCTGCGTGAGCTGCTCGGAGAGCTTCCTGTAGCCCTCGTGGTTCTTGCCGTAGCCGTCGGCGTACCGCTTCTGGAGCTTGAAGCGGTGGTAGAGGCGGCTGAACTTCGCCTTCGCCTCCTTCTCCTCCTCCGGCGTCGAGGCGTGCTTCGCGGCGGCCGCGAGCTCCGTGAGCTGCTCCTCCATCTTCAGCGCGTCCTTCTTCTGGTCCTCCGCGTTGGTCTTCGTCGACTCGATCTTCGCCTGGAGGTACGCGTTGAAGCGGTTGAGCTTGCGGTTGAGCATCCGGAAGTTGGAGAGGGTCGAGTCCTGGCCGGAGATGATCCGGTCGAAGTCGCGCACGGCGTCCGACGCGTAGGCCGCGAGCCGCTTCTCGAGGAGCGAACTCGTCACCCGGTCGTCCGGGTTCTTGAGGTGCTTGGTCAGGAGCTCCTGCAGCTCCGTGTTCGCGCTGCCGAGCGACTTGATGAGGACGCTGAAGTCCTTCACGGAGGTCTCGAGGCCCTTGACCTCCTCGTCGATCGTCCAGCCCTCGGGCAGGATGCCGGTCTCGTCCCGCTTGCTCCGGTCCTGCGCGGAGGCCGTCACGGCGCCCGCGAGCATGACCGCCGCGACGGCGGCCGCGGTCCACATCGTTCGCATGGTCGACCTCCTCGTCTACTCGTTGGGTTCCTTGTCGGGCCGCGTCTGGTCGTAGAGCGCGCGGACGGAGAACGCCTCGCCGCTCAGGACCTCGTTCATGCGCCCCTGCTGCTCCGCCGGGAGCTTCGCGGCGAGCTCGCGCGAGTGGCGGATGTCGCCGCACAGGAAGTGGAGCACCGCCAGCGTGTAGGCGTCGTCCGCGTTGAACTCGCCGCCCCCGCGCTGCTTCACGTCGACGTAGCCCACGAACGCCTCGCGCGCCTTCTTGAAGCTGTTGCGCTCGAACTGCGCGCGGCTCAGGTTGTAGTGGACGATGGCCGCCGCGGGATCCGCGGCCAGGGCGCGCGAGCTCCTCGCGACCTTGAGCGAGCGCTCGAACGCCTCGATCGCGCGCGGGAAGTTGCCCATCGCGAGGTTGACCTCGCCGTACACCGCGTGCGCGAACATCTGGTCGCGCGCGGAGAGCGAGTCGTAGACCTGCGAGAGCATCCACTCCATCACGGTCTCGGCCTGGTCGTACTGCCCGAGCGAGAGATGGCAGCGCGCCTGGCGGCACGCGGCCTCGCCCCGGGTGGGGTCGCTCCGGCGGACCTTCTCGAAGTCGGCGATCGCGCGGACGGCGTCTCCGCCCTTCTCGTACGCCTTCCCGCGCAGGAGGTGCGCGGCGCCCGGGTCGGCGCCGGAGTCGATCGCCGCCGTGCAGAGCGTGACGCACTTGTCGAACTCGCCCGCGTCGTAGGCCGCCTGCGCCTGCGCGAGCCCCGTCGGTCGCTTCGGCGACGACTTGCACGCCGCGCCGGAAAGCGCGACGGCGAGGGCGGCGGCCGCGAGCGTGAATCGGTTCATGGCTTCTTCCTCCCCAAGTCGGGATCGAGTTCGCGGGCGACGGCGATGTCGGCCTCCGTCAGGCCGCGTTCGGGATCGGTGTCGGCGGAGCGGGCGCGCGCCACGTGGAGATACACGCGGGCCCGCTCGTAGCCCGGGCCCCCGAGCGAGGTGGCGGCGCGGAAGGCGTCGACCGCCTCGCCCCAGCGGCTCTGGCGGTAGAGCGTGACGCCGAGGGCGACGCGGCCCGCGCGGACGTCGGGCGCGGCGCGGACGAACGAGCGGGCGACGTTCTCCGCCTCGAGCGTCGCGCGGCGCGCGAGCAGGAGCTCGACGAGCCGCTCGAGCGCGCCGATATGCGTGGTGTCGGCCTTGAGCAGCTTCCCGCAGGCGTCGATGGCGGCGTCGGCGTCCTTGGCCGCCTCGGCCGCGCGCGCGAGCAGCCAGTAGCCGTCGACGGACGTGGGCCCGGCGCGCTTGAGGCCGTCCTGCGCGTGCTGGAGCGCGCCGCGGAAGTCGCCCTTCGCGAAGGCGATCTCGCCCTGCTCGATGCGGATGCGCGCGTCGTCGGCATCGAGGCGGGAGGCGCACGCGATGGCGGCCGCGGCGTCGTCGGAGCGGCCCGAGACGCGCAGCGCGCGCGCGCAGCGGAGGTGGTCGTCGGCGGACTCGGGGCGGAGCGCGCAGACGATGCGCCAGACCTGGGCCGCGTCGAGGGTCTCGCCCTGCGACTCGGAGCGGCGGGCGAGCTCGCGCAGGCCATCGACGTTCGGCTCGCCGAGCTTGATCGTGGAGATGGACTTGCGGGGGACGCGGCGCGAAATGACGGCGCGGCCGGCGCCCCAGCGGACGAGGACGCTGTCGTCGTCCGCCTCGATGATCAGGCCTTCGATTTTCTCCCCGTCGCGCATCGTGATCACGTCGTCCGCGATGGCGGCCGACGCGCAGAGAAGGAGAGCCACGGTCACCCTCACTCGGTCCATCCGGGGGAGGACCATGCAATTGCCGTGCCATGCAGGAGGACGCGGAAACGGGGACTGGAGTGAACGAACTGTTCAACCCGAGCTCTGACCGGGCGTCATGCTGTTCAATACGGAAGTTCTGGTGAGACGAAGGTGGGCGCCGTCAGAACATCCTACGGATGAGTGAGTTTGTATCGGCGAATCTTCCGTCGCAGCGTCGGTCTCGAAATCCCGAGGATCTCGCACGTCTCTCCAAAATTCCACGCCGTCGCCTCGAGCGTCGCGAGGATCGCGTCGCGTTCGATCTGCGCGAGGGTCCGGCGCGGCACGGTGGCGGGAGTGCCGGAGAGACCCGGGGCGACGTCGTCCTTCCCGATGGCGCGTCCGCCTGCGTTGAGCACGAGCCGCGTCACGGCGTTCTCGAGCTCGCGGACGTTCCCCGGCCAGTCGTGCGCGCAGAGGAGAGCCATCGCGGCCGGCGCGAGCCGCGGCTCGGGCATGCGCGTCCGCTCCGCGGCGTGCCGGACGAAGTGCGCGACGAGCGCCGGGATGTCCTCGCGACGGTCGCGCAGCGGCGGGATCACGATCCGGTGCACGTTCAGCCGGTAATGCAGGTCCGCGCGGAATCGCCCCTCGCGCACGAGCGCCGCGAGATCGCGGTTCGTCGCCGCCACGAGCTGGAAGTCGACCTGGATCGGCGTCGACCCGCCGACCCGCTCGAACGTCCGCGTCTGGAGCAGGCGCAGGAGCTTCGACTGCATCCGCGGCGTGAGCTCCGCGATCTCGTCCAGGAAGAGCACGCCGCCCTGGGCCGCCTCGACCTTGCCGTGGCGCGTGGCGTGCGCGCCGGTGAACGCGCCCTTCTCGTGCCCGAAGAGCTCGCTCTCGAAGAGGGTCTCGACGATCGTCGTGCAGTCGACGGCCGCGAACGGACGCGGCGCGCCGCCGAGCGCGTGGATCGCCCGCGCGGCGAGGTCCTTGCCGACGCCGCTCTCGCCCTCGACGAGCGTCGAGACGCGGCTCGCGGCCGCGAGGCCGATCGCGCGGCAGACCTCGAGCATCGCGCGGCTCGCGCCGACGAAGGCGACGCTCGCCTGGAGGGGTCCCGACTCGGGGGCCGGTGCGGCCGGCGCGCGCTCGCCGATCCGCCGCTCGGCCGCGTCGAGCACGCCGTCGAGCTCGTCGAGCCCGAACGGTTTGCGGAGGAAGTACTCCGCTCCGCGCGCGCTCGCGTGGGACGCGCTGGCGAGCGGCTCGAACCCGGTCATGATCGCCACCGGCGTCCCGCGGAAGCGCTCCTTGAGCGTCGCCAGCAGCTCGAGGCCGTTGCCGTCGCGCATGCGCACGTCGAGGAAGACGAAGTCGGGGGAAAGCGAATCCACCGCGGAGAGACAGCGCGACGCCTCGTCGATGCAATCGACGGCGTGGCCCCGTTCCGCGCAGTGGTCCTTCAGGATTCCGGCCAGCGCACGATCGTCGTCGACGATCAGGATGCGCATTGCGACTCCCCCCGGGTAGGCGCGCTACTCTTTTGTACCGGAAGGCAGCTCGACGAGCACAACGGTTCCCCTGCCTTCCGCGCTTTTCAGGCTGACGAACCCCCCGTGCAGTTCGACGATCTTTCGGACGATGGGCAGGCCGAGACCGGTCCCGGCCACCTTGGTCGTGAAGAACGGCTCGAAGATGCGCTCCATCGCCGTGGGCGAGAAGCCCGCTCCCTGGTCGACGACGCGCAGATCGATCCACCCCCCGCGGCCGCGGCTGGGGGCGGCGGTGATCGAGACGGTGCCGCCCTCGGACATCGACTCGATCGCGTTGACGATGACGTTCTGGAGCGCCTCGACGAGGCGCTCGGGGTCGGCGACGATCGTGAGCGGGTCCGGCTTCACCTCGACGGTGACGGTCGTCTGCGGTCCCTGGAGGTGACCCTCGACGGCGCGGAGCGCCGCGGAGATCGTCTCGCGCACGTCGATCGGCCTCGGCGAGAGCGTGTAGGGGCGCGAGAAATTGCGGATGCCGTTGAGCAGGCGGTCGAGCCGCTCGATCTGCTCGATCGCCGCGTCGAGCTTCTTGGGAACCGAAGGGTCGACCGCGGGCGAGCGTCTCGCGCCCTCGACGGCGACGCGTACGGAGGTGAGCGGCGTGCGGAGTTCGTGGACGATGACGGCGGCGATCTCGCCGAGCGAGCGCAGGCGCTCGAAGTTGCGGATCTGCGCCAGGCGCTCGTCGAGGAGCTGCTGGAGGCGCTCGGGCGGGCCGTGCCGGCGCGGGCGGCGCGGCATGAAGTGGAAGAACGCCTGGAGCGGACGCGTGGCGGGGAGCGCCAGGAGCCGCGCGCGGCCGTCGACTCCCTTGACGGCGAGCTTCGTGACGAGGCGCGGCCGGGCGCCGTCCCATCGCGAGAGCGCGCGGGCGAGGGCCAGGTCGCCGAGGTCGACGAGCTCGAGGTCGGGCGGGAGCGGGTCCGGGATGTCGAAGAGGCGGCGGAACGCGCCGTTCACCTCGACGATCGTGCCGCGCGGCGGGACGATGACGGCGACCGGGTCGCGCGCGGCGTGGCACAGCATGTGGAGGCCCGCGTGCGCGGTGAGCAGAAACTCGGACGTGTCCCGCTGAGCCATACTGCGTCCGGACGAACTCCTACCCTCATTCTCCCAGCCGAAACCCCGAGCATCGCCTACTTACTGGACGGCGCCAATACCAGCGTTTCATGCGCCGTCGTGTTTGCTAATATGGAAACGACGCGATGAACCTCCACGACGGCTACGGGCGGGAGATCACGAACCTCCGGATCTCTGTGACCGACCGCTGCAACTTCCGCTGCATCTATTGTATGCCGGCGGATCCGGTGTGGCTGCCCCAGCCGCAACTTCTGTCGTTCGAGGAGATCGAGAGGCTGGTGCGCGTCGCGGTGTCGCTCGGGATCACCGACTTCCGGATCACGGGAGGGGAGCCGACGGCGCGGAAGGACCTGCCGGAGCTCGTGCGTCGCGTCTGCGCGACGCCGGGCGTGAAGGACGTGGGAATGACGACGAACGGCCTGCTTCTCAAGGGTCTCGCGAAGCCGCTCTGGGACGCGGGCCTGCGGCGGCTCAACATCAGCCTCGACACGCTCCAGGGCGAGCGCTTCGTGCACATCGCGCGCCGGGACGGCTTCAAGCAGACGTGGGAGGGGATCGAGGAGGCCGACCGCGTCGGCTTCCGCCCGCTCAAGATCAACATGGTCGTGATGCGCGGCATGAACGAGGACGAAGTCGTCGAGTTCGCGGGGCTGGCGCGCACGCGCGACTGGCGGATCCGATACATCGAGTTCATGCCGCTCGACGGCGACGGCATCTGGAGCCGCGACAAGGTGGTGCCGGCGAAGGAGATCCTCGACCGCATCCACGCGCGGTGGCCGCTCGAGCGCGTGTCGGACGCCCCGCTCACGGACCCCGCCCGCGTCTTCCGGTTCAAGGACGGTGTGGGCGACATCGGCGTGATCGCCAGCGTCACGGAGCCGTTCTGTTTCGCGTGCGACCGCGTGCGGATCACGCCGGACGGCCAGCTCCGGACGTGCCTCTTCTCGACGTGGGAGACGGACCTCAAGGGGCCGATGCGCGCGGGCGCGAGCGACGCCGACATGGCGGCGCTCATCCGGGGGGCGGTGGCGAAGAAGGAGGCGGGCCACGGGATCAACGACCCGAAGTTCGTGAAGCCCGCACGGGCGATGTATGCCATCGGCGGATGATCTCGAGTCTCGAATCGCGAATCACGGGAGGAGCGAGTGGCAGAAAAATCAGCGGCGACGGTGATCATCTACGGCAAGGACACGTGACCGTACACGACGGCGGCCCGTGAGGACTACGCCAGGAAGAGGATCCCGTTCCAGTACGTGAACGTGAAGGCGGACGCGGAGGGCATGAAGGCGATGCTCAAGGCGTCGAAGGGGAAACGCGACGTGCCGATCATCGTCGAAGGCGGCAAGGTGACGGTGGGGTACGGGGGGAGCTGAGGGGTGTAGCCACGCGCCGCGTTGCGGCGCGCGAGTCCCAGGTCCTCCGTCCCAGGTCCCCAGTCGGAACGAACATGATCGAAGTCATCCTGGCTTCGCTCCTTTGTCTGCAAGGCGCGGCCACATCCGCGCCGCGAGACGCGAAGTGGGTCGAGCGGCACGACTCGCTCGTCAAGCGCGCGAAGGAGGGCGGGATCGACGTCGCCTTCCTCGGCGACTCGATCACCGAGGGGTGGAAGTACGGCGGCAGGAAACTGTGGGAGGAGCGGTTCGCGCCTCACAAGCCGGCGAACTTCGGGATCGGCGGCGACCGCACGCAGCACGTGCTCTGGCGGCTCGAGAACGGCGAGTTCGACGGCTTCGACGCGAAGGCGGTCGTCCTCCTCATCGGCACGAACAACACGCACGAGAAGACGGACACGGACGACGTGGCGAAGGGAGTCGAGGCGATCCTGAAGAGGGTCGCGGAGAAGCAGCCGAAGGCGAAGACGATCCTCGTCTCCGTCTTTCCCCGCGGCGAGAAGCCCGCGCCGATCCGCGACAAGGTGAGGGCGCTCAACGCGTCGCTCGCGAAGCTGGCCGACGGCAAGTCGGTCGTGTGGCTCGACATCCACGACAAATTCCTCGAGGCGGACGGCACGATCTCGAAGGACGTCATGCCGGACTTCCTCCACCTCTCGGCGAAGGGGTACGCGATCTGGGCGGACGCGCTCAAGGAGCCGCTCGAGAAGGCGCTGGCGGGGAGATAATGTACACGCGCGAGGCCCTCCTCGACATTCACGATCGGTCGCAGCGGAGCCTCGCGAAACTGATCGCGCACGGCCGCGCGCTCGGCACGGAGGAGCTCAATCGCTCGATCGCCGGATTCGGATACGCGACGGTGCGGCTGCAACTTCACCACGTGATCGGCGCGGAGGAGTACTGGGTGGGCGTGCTCCGCGGGCTCATGCTGGCCGAGGACAACGACGCGCTCTTCCCGACGATCGAGTCGCTCGAAGAGTACCGCCGCAAGACGGCCGCGACGACGGAGGACTACCTGCGCGGCGCGTCGCCGGAGGAGCTCAACACGCCGCGCCCGATGAAGCTCTGGGGCGGCCGCGAGGCGATGCTGGCGCCCGCGCGTGCCGTGCTCCGGACGCAGATGCACGTCTACCACCACCAGGGCCAGGTGCTCGCGATGTGCCGGCTGCTCGGGAAGCCGGGCGGGGAGATGGACTTTCCGCTGGCGTGATCGCGATTCGCTGAACGCGACGGCCCGCGGGCGGGCTTCACCCGGCATGAGAACGCTCGCGATCGCCCTCGCGCTACTCACGACCCCCGGCTGCATCTTCTGGTCGTACCGGCCGTACCGGCAACCCCATGAACTGTCCGCGGAGACGCCGAGCCCGTGGCCCGCCGGCGGCACCGCGACCGTCTCCGTGCGGCTCACCGAGCGCCAGTCGGACAAGCCCGTGCGCGGACACGTCGAAGCCTGGGTCGGGCGACAGAAGGTCGCCGGCGCGGATGCGGACGACGCGGGCCGCGCGACGCTCGTCGTGCGCGTGCCGGACACGGACGGCGAAGACGGCGTGTCGATCGTCTCACGCACGCACGAAGGCTCGCGCACGGACTGGCTCGCGGTCCCCATCCGCCGCGCCGCGCCGCTCTTCTTCGCGCTCGACCGGCCGCTCGCGCGACCGGGGCAGGCGATCCAGATGCGCGCGCTCGCGTTCAAGGGCGACGGGACGGCGGACGCGGGTTGCGACGTCGCGTTCGAGGTGTTCGACGCGCAGGCCAACCGTGTCTTCCGCCAGAAGTCGAAGGCGAGCGAGTTCGGCATCGCGCACGCGACGTTCGCGCTGGCGGACGAGGTCGCGCTCGGCGACTACCGCGCGACCGCCGCGGCGGGATCGGTCACGGTCGAGCGCGCCTTCGCCGTGAAGCGGTACGCGCTGCCGCGGTTCCGCGTCGCGTTCGCGACCGACAAGGCGTTCGTCGCGCCGGGGGAGGCGCTGCGCGGTTCGCTCACGGCGAGTTACGTCTTCGGTCAGCCCGTCGCGCGGGCCG
>Ga0187893_10006608_pt1 | contig 19687 bp, 21 predicted proteins | sample MA1701074metaG_FD_139574 | JGI IMG/M metagenome (GOLD analysis project Ga0187893, IMG submission 139574) | White microbial mat communities from a basaltic lava cave in the Kipuka Kanohina Cave System on the Island of Hawaii, USA - MA170107-4 metaG ... | reverse complement strand
TATTCGCGGGTACTCTTACCGGCCAAGCTCGGCCCGATGGTGAACTTTCCGATTCGCTCGGCGAGCACAGCGCGTGCCTCGTGAACATTTTCAGGCTTGGCGAGGAGAGCTTGCAGATCACGCAGTCGGCCCACTGCGAATTCCCGCAGTTCATCTAGCTTTGCCTGAAGCGACTCAGGACCTGGCTCCAACAAACGGTCAGTGATTGCCTTTAGTTCCGTCTCGTGCCCTGCAATCCGCTCCATCACAGACGAAGAAGCACGGCCCTCCTCGATTTCATCTACCAGCCGCCGTAGCTTTACTTCAATTTCCTGCTTGCGCTGCCGCAGCCGCGCAAGCTCCGAATTTAGTTCAGCGTGGCGTTTCTCCAACTCCTCACGCATCCTTGCGACCGCGTAATCTATGGCTTCCTCGCGCAGCACAGCCTGTTGCAATCCATCCAGCAGTTGCCGCTCCAACTGCCCGCGAGGAATCAATATGCGATTCGAACAAACTGTCTCGCCGCGCTGGTGGTGAATCGCGCAGCCGTACTTGTGCCGCGCATTCCCTGAACGTCCCGAAACTAGAGCAATTGAACCTCCGCATTCGTGGCACTTCAACAGCCCCGAGAAAAGATAAATCTGTCTTTGCTGGCCAGACAAAAGGCCGGGACGGTTGCCGGTCTTTTGCCAAAGGTTCTTCACCACACCGATTCGCTTCCGCACTGCCTCAAACAACTCTTGCGACACGATCCGCAGATGTGGAGCTTCGACTATCACATGCTCTGCAACTGGCCGTGCGCGATACACATGCTTCCCCGTTCCTGGCGCACGCACCTTACGCTTCGTATTCCACACCAGCTTACCGGCATAGCGTTGGTTGTGCAGGATGTGGCGAACACTAGACATACACCAAGAACGCGACACGCGGCCACGTTGCGGCTGGGGGGCTGATACGCCACGCGCATTCAAGTCGTGCGCGATACGTTTCAACGAGTAGCCGTCAGCATAGAGCGTGAAAATTCGCCTCACAATTTCCGCTTCTTGCTCGTTGATGCTGGGCCGCGCACCACCACCCTCCACAGGCAAAGTCCGATAACCGAAACAGCGACCTCCCGTCGCCATGCCTGCAAGCGCACGCCCCTGCATTCCCCGATGGGTCTTCTGCCCAAGCTCGCGCCAGTACACGGCATCAATTAGCCCGTGGACACCCATTAGCAACTCCGCCTGGGCACTGTCGCTATCCACGCCTTGCGAAACGGCAACAACGCGCACGCCCGCAAAGGTTAGGCACTCGTAGAGATTCAGCGCGTCAGCCAACTTGCGACTGAGACGACTCGTGTCATCAATCAGAACAGCGTCAAAAGGTCTTGTAGAAGCCGTTGCCGCCGCGAGGAAACGCTGAAGCCCCTCGCGGTCGCTTCGCGTTCCACTGATCCCCTCGTCGGCGTAAACGTGCTCGTCAAGCACGGTCCAGCCGTTCCGTGCGGCGTACTCCCGACACTTTCTGATTTGGTCTGTGATACTTGTGGGACTTTGACGGTCGGAAGAAAAGCGGGCGTACACGGCGCAGTGAAGCTTCACGCAGCCCCCTTCACTCGGGCCGATTCTGCCATTGTCGAAGCTGCCTGAGCAACGGATTTTTTCTCGCTCACATACTCACGTACAAGGGCAGGAACAATCACGCGATCTATCCACTCTCGCAACTCGCGCGACAATCCCGCTCCGACTTGTGACGACTCGGCCATCAGGACGCTTTCTTATGCTCCACCCCGCAAGCGGAACACTTCTTCGCTCGCGCAATTTGTTCAGCCTGCTTCAAAACGCTTGAGATGGAGCGGAGAAGAAAAACCTTGCTCTCCGCAGTCAACTTTCCAAGGCGGGGGTCGCAGTACACGCGAATGTTAGCCTTCCCGTCCTCAAACACCTCGAACACCGACAAGACAGGCTGCCGATCCATTGGAACCGCGCCGTATCCAAACACTGGCTTGCTCATTTGCCTCTCTCAATCCGCAGCATCCGCAAACAAACGCGGATGGTCAGGCCGCAAGAAAAAATCCTCGTTGCTGACTGCTGCATTCAACTGCACACATTTGCGGCACGGCAGAGTCCAACCATGCACCTCACAACAATCGGGCGGAGACTCCCCAACAACCGCATCCGTCTCAGGCGAATCGAAGCGCCAAACCCCATCGCGGCCAAGCGACAACTGCTCAGGAAACACGCGGCCCAGAGATTCGATTTCGGTTGTCCCACAGTCAGGACAACACGCTGGCGAGTCGTCCTCTTCCTCAACATTCAGGTCGTAGAAAGAGCCGTAGCAGCGCACTAGCTTGACGCGATGCGTAGCGCGGACAAACACATCAACAGCCTCCGCGTTGCCCACAATGGGAGCGAGCTTTGTCACGTACTTGAACAATTCAGGAAGGTTGATAACCTGCTCGATTCGCACGCCCGCAGGCTTACCCGTAGAAGTACGCGCTTCTCCACCCGTACAGGAATCCCAGGCTTTCAATAGCGCCGCTTGTGGGATGTATTCACCCTCCCACATCACGTTCAAGTGCGGATGCCACTCGTCGCGCTCGTAATAGCGACCTGTCCACCGCTTGCCCGCCATCACTTTGTCGCCCTTCGCATGAAACGTAACTTCGAGGATGGCAACACAGCCCGTCACGCGCCGCGACCAGACAACACGGTGCCGCAATCGTTCAAAGGACTTGAACAGGTGCTTAATCGCGTCCAGCAGGTCATGCAGTCCACAGCTTCGCTCGCTCAGGACGACAAACCGTGCCCGATCGGTCGCCGTGATTTCCTCGAACTTCGCGCGGAAGCGATGGATCATCCGCAGCGACCGCGCCCGCATCTCGAAGGCGCACAGCCGAAACCGACAAGATTTCATGGGAACGGCCCACCGATGACCGTTGGGCTTGCACTGCTTTCCCATGAAATCCCGATGACACCCACGGACCCGATCTGCCGTGGAATACCTGCCCAAGCCGTGGAGCACGTCCGCCAGCAGCTTGTTCAGTTCTCGGAAGTTAGCCTCACGCTGTTCCCGCTTTTCTGAGGCTTTTGTAGCCCGCGCGTTGCGCGGTGAATCTGCCGACTTAGTGCCTGGTGTCTGGCAAAGAAGGATTCGGCCCTTCCCCCCCGCCCCTTCCCCGCGCCGCGCAAACCCCGCGCGGCGGGGAAGGGGGGCGAGTGGGCGGCTCTGGGCTGCACTTTCGCAGCCATGCGTTTCAATTCTGGACGCGGTGCACACCTACATGCCCCTTTCGCATTTAGAGCCGTTTTGAGGCGGCGGAACTCCGTCCCGCCGCATACCCGCATCGGGGAAACGAAACTCCGCCCCTTTGAAGCGGAACTCCGCCGTTCTCAGGCATTCCAGGCAGTAGGCCGGAAAGCGTAAGCGAGCCACTCTGCGTTTTCTGCCGCACTGATCCCCCACACGCGTGCCCTTCCCAGCAGTTACGGCAAGCACCGTCACGGTGACCACCGGAGAATCCGCTTTGCAGATCGAGCAGATCGTCATAGCGACCTTCCCGCAAAGAACCCCTCCGCCCCAACTTGAACAGAACGGCGGGAACCTGGATGAACAGGCCCCCGCCGCTTGCTACGCGCTGCGCCAAGCAGCCCGTCGCCGCACCGTGCGGACTCCTCCGCACGATCCCGAACCTGTTTTTTTGGCCTACACCGCAGCTCACCGGCGGACACGGCCAGGCCCGCGGCGCCGGCGCCGTGATCAGCTCGCCTTGTAGGGCAAGGGACGCGCAGCCGACCAAGATAGATTGACCTGACCCGCTCAAACTCGCGCCATACCAGGTAGCGGTATCCACCGCTCTTTTCGCGGATATGTGCCTTTGCGTACTCCGGCCCGTATCCAGGCCGACGCGGAAGCAATATGCGTATCTCCGGCAGTCTTGCCCTACTTTTCTCGCGGCCGCTTTTGGGATCCAAACCGCGTCCACCAGATCGCGATCGCATTTTGTAGGGCAATCCAGCAGACCGACTACGGCGGGGGGCTTGACTCTTGGTGGGCTTCTGGTATGGTCGCCTCATATTCGATTCGCTTTTTGCCCTCGTAGATCGTTTCGCAGCGGCTACGGGGGCAAAGTTTTTCTAGGACGCTGGGCCGCTCCCCTTGTCCTTCCCTTCCTCGATTCTCCGAACCGCTTCCCTGCCAACCTCGCGCATCTGTTCCGCCGTGTCCCACGCTTTGACTAGGTTTCGCACGGCCTGCCGACCGCTACCGCTCATCACCAACCACACCACGGCGACCAAAATCCCCAGGCCAAACGCCATGAACACGGTCGCCATTTCCATCACCCCGCAAACTCCCGACCAGGCTTCGGGTCGTACTCAACGTGAATGTGATTCGACTCCAACACCACGTCGAAGCCCTGCCAGTACAGCCGAGCGTTCAATGCTGACCAGACGCGCTGCACCTGATCGCCGCTGAGGGTATGAGTGCGCAAGTCAGCAGCGCTACCGGCGTAGTGCAACGAGCCAGGCATGTGCACGGAATCGTTCAACGAAGTCACCACCACCGGCTGCCCAGCAATGGCTAGGTAAACTTCGTTTGCGACGTCAATTGCGTAGCGAATTTCGCGGCCAACCCCTGACCAATTCACATTCGGCAAGAACTGAAAACCACGGCCAACGGCAGGCGAGATGGCCGACGCTTCCGCGCGTGAAGGGCCGACCAAGACGTAGAGCACTACCAGCACCGCGCCCGCGCCAATGAACACAAACGGCAACACCGCAGTTAGCCTCCCGAATGATCGTCACCGCACACATCGCAGACGTGCCAGAAGCAGTTCCAACGCCTGACGCCAACAACGCCGTACTTCACAAACAAAAGCGCGGCAATTCCGAGCAAGCCGTAGCCGAGAGCCTTTGCCACAGGGATCACCTTCCCGCGAACTTCAACGCGATACCGGAACCCAAGAACAGCAGGCCGAGTGGCCGAGTAAAATCACTGAGAGGCCGCGTCGAATCCTGCTCACCTGGAGCCTTGAACAACACCGGCACCTCTGGATCGAGCGCGGAGAGGAAATCCTTGATGCTGGGAATGGCCTTCTCGATTTCCTCAGCCGCTTTGGGATTGTTCCGGTCGAGGTACACCGGGATATCGTTGATGAACACCGCATGACCGAGCAGCACTCCGCCCGTCCACAACAGCGCAGTCGAGAGATTGCCTTTCATCGTTTCACCTTTCGCGCGACGGACTGCACTCCTCGCGCAACTGATTGCTTGAGGCTTTTCACAGAGGACCTGATTTGGGGCGTGAGCCGAAACGCAGACACCGCAGCAAAAACAGCAACGCCGACACCCGCAACCACCACGCCATAAAACAAGAGCGTTTTCAGGCTGGGCAGCGCGCCTCCGTTGTTGGGGTCTGCACCGCCACCGAAGGGATCGTATGGTTGCCTGAGACGGCCACTCTCCGCGTCAAGAAACGGAAGGCCGAGGATTTCCGTCATCAGCGAAGCCGCTTCTCCAACCGACGTTCCAGAAGGGCCGCGCCAGGTGAACTGAAAACCGATAGCGGAAGAAAACAGGCCCCGCGTAGCACGAACGCCATCCAGAAAGGCATACGCAAACTGAAGGCGTTGAGCCAGGGCCTCGTCAGTTTCAGGCGAAATACCCCCGCCTCGATTGAATCGGAACGTGTAGTCCCGACCACTCTCCATCGGACTTGCTACGCTCAGGAACGCCATCGAAAGAGACTCCTTTAGCGCAGGCGAAAAACGCCGCCATGGTCGGCTGACTGCTCAGACTCGACTTCCGCTGCCACTTCACCGCCGTTGTCCGCGTCCTCCGAACTCTCAGCGTCAGGTTCGTCCTCGTCAGGAAAAACAGAAGCCAACCCGACCACAGAACGCCGTTTTTCTGCTTCGGCCCACAATTGTTCCAGCCGCTCTTTGTCAGGCCCGAAAAACCTGCCCGTTTCAGCCACAAAAGCCTGCTCCAACAAGACCAGGTGGTTGATGCTTTCAACCACTTCCTGTTCCACACGCGCCGCGAGATCGTCACGGCGCTTCCGCAGCCAGGACAAACCGATGCCAGAAATTGCAAGCTCCAGGCCAAGCAGTTCAGCGGCGGCCACTGCGGTCGCATCATCAGCCGGGGAATCGTCATCCGAATCATCAAGCTCAGTGATGGGCACACCAAACCGCTCGATTTCTTCACGGACAATGCGGCGCAAGAGGGGCGCTGCCGCCGCATCCTCGCTCGGAGGCAAAGCTCCTTTACCCTGCTCCGTTAGGGAAAACTCACCATCGCGGTTTGCAACAAGCCCTTTGGTGGTGAGCCGCTTGAATTGCTGCGATGCAGCCGCCTGAGTAACACCCAACTTTTGGGCAACCTCAGACGCGGTGCAACCGCCGTTTCGAAGACAATCTAAGTAATCCGCCGCAGTTCGCATTCTTCAACCTCGCGCAAATCGGCGGCAGTATCGAGGCACGCAAGCTTGTCGTCCAGGGAAGTAAGAAAAACCAAGAGACACTAGAGGGGAGGTATCCGACTATTGGTCAAACACTTAGAGGCGGACGGCAAGGAGCTTGTGCTACGCTACGCTACGGTTAGTTCGGACGGGGAAATTTTTCCAAGACGCGTCTTATGTCCACCATGACCGCGGCCCTCTTCTGCTTCCAATTTTTCACGCGCTCTTGAAGCCTAAGGGATCGACATTTTCCACTTCTGATAAGGAATTCAACAAGGGGCCTGCCGCCCAATTCTTCATCCTCCATACCCATTCTTATCCAATTAGCATCATCTTCCGTTGCAAGTCCGGGACCGCTTTTCCCTTTCCTGTTGCCTTTCCCTTTGTCATCATTTTTTGTCGGCAGGAAGGCTTGCAGAGAATCCTCAGCGATTAAGCGCAAAACGAATTGCGTGTCGGCTCTCTTGAATTCCATCAACAAATACGTGCAGACCCCCTGATCGTACAAAGAATCATGGTCAAGCTCACCTCTACCGCGTACCCAATTCACAAACGCCAGCATCACATGGATTTTGTACTTCAGAAAATTGTCATCGTCAGACCATGCACGCTCGCGGATGATCACGGAGTCCGGCCACTCACTGAACGTCCGCTCATCCAACGCATGACCCAGAACCTTCACAAAAACCTGGGCGACTTTAAGGGCCGCTTCGTCATTGACACTCCTCTCCCCCAAGAAGCGACACAAGTTCTCAACGTGTGGAGTTTCCTTTCTCCGTTCAGCGCGACGCCGTTGAACCCAGCGACAACGACGGTTTAGCGCAAACTCCTCCTGCAAATGGCCACCATCGCGCCGGTCGGGGCTTGGTTCTGGCCCGAAACCTCTGCCCCTTCTCTCGGAATGTCGCCGCGACCACGTACGCCTTCGTGGATCAACTCGTGGGTCAAGGCCCCTGTAGTCGTAGAGAGGCAAACCCTCCAAGTTCCATCGTTTGCTACGTTGCACAAAACAATCCTGCTGGTGTGCTGGTAGAATTCCCGTTTTCTTGTCGGGCGGAGGACGAAGCTCGCCGAGAAACAATCCAACAAAGTCAGGAAAAGCGTGGGCTCCTGTCGCCATAGACTGCACGCCGGCTACCCTGCCCCGTATGCCGGGAATCAGGGAGGAATACGGCTTCAACTTTCCTTCTCCGATTTGAACAAATAGGGCGCACGGCGCGGCCTGCCTTTACCGTCCGCGCGGCGCGGGGCTGGCTCGGTCTGCATTTTACGAATGCGCGCGTTAACGGTGCTCCAACAACTATTGCAGCAGCCGTTCGCAAAATGAGACGTCTCGGTCGTATGACAAACAATGCAACCGTAAGCCGAATAGTAAGTCGGCCATAGTTTGCGGCGGTGCGACAATCCCACCTCGCGCATGATGGCGTCAGAGAGCACCTTTGGGCGAAACCACGGCTCGATCTCACTATTACCCTGTGCCAACACTTCCTGAGCACGAACGCGGATGTAACGGCGCTGCTCGTCGGCTTTCTCTTTGCCCTGCGTGAGCGGGACGCTGCACTGCACCAATACGCCATCTCGCACCAAACCGCAAAGCTCAACAGTTACGAGGGAATCTACTGCTTCGCGCACCATTTCTGCGATTTGTCGCTGCGCGTTCTCGGCGCGAGCCAAGCGGTTGAGCAACATCGCCTCAATCGTGCCACGCGAGCCGCGAGCAATAGCGGCAAGCGGTAGGTTGCGTTGTGTGTCGTAGTCGATGCGTAGCGGGACAATCGCGGCAGGTTCCGAAGATTTGCCCAATCCAGCCGAGCGAGATATTTTATTGCGAGCCATCGTTGCTCCTCCTTTGAGCGACTTTGGTTAGGGGCGCGTCGGTGTTCATAGCACTGGCGCGTCCCGCCTTTCTGCACCGCAAGAGTGCTTCCACGTGAACTAAAAGTCAAGTAAACTCTCCCAGCGGAACAAGCTCAACAGCCGGACAAACATTTTGACGGATAATCCGATCACCTGGCGCATCGCCCTCAGACCACTCAAAATCCTCGCAGTTAAACATCTTCCTGGGTGGTTGTTCCGACGCTTCTACAAGAAACGCGAGTTCGAGCGCGACATCCTTCTTAGCCCTTCTGCAAGCGAAGCTTTCGTCTATTTTGAACGGGGAAACTTCAAACCCCCTCATCTCAAGATATGCTTTACGGTTACAAACATGTCGCCGTATTTAGACGCCGAAATCGTGTGCTTCGGAATACTACTCTGGTCTTCCGACTATTGGGGCGACCAACAAGGACTCTTCGCAACAATTGATGATTGGACTCATCGAAAGCTTAGGCGTAGAGCCTCTGTGCCGCTTCACGCTCAATTCATCCTGAACCCGTTCCAGGTCGATATCCTGAAAAAAGTGATAGAGCCTACCAACGCAAAACTCCACGGTTTCATTGCCGTACACTTCAACACGAAGCTTGGCAACATACCCGTCAGCGACCACTTTGCAGTGGAAAACATCAAAACAGTGCGGTAGCGCCTTAACTCCCTGAACCACAGCCGGTTAGGCGATTTTAACCTGAGCGGCTTTTTCCCTGCACAGAACAAGCCAACACCCTCAAAAACCAGCCGGTTACGCAACTCAAAAAGCAGCAAGGGGCACAAAAAGGCTTTCACGCGGCAAGTGGAATATCAAAAAAGATCGCGCGCGCGGTGCAATCCGCGCCCCCGCCACCATCGTAGGGCCTTCCTAGATTGACAGGACTCCCTCTTTCACGAGTGTGGTTTCGCCGACCTTGACGGTAGTGGACGGAAAGAAAAACCAGCGCACGGCGCCACCGCGGACTGCGCCGCCCAACTCTTCGTTATCGCCAAGGCTCAGCCGCACTACGCCTGCCCCGTAGCCATAGTATGGAATCCAGCGCAGGCCGTCGGGCTTGATCAGTTTTGGATTCATCCCCAGAGCAAATTCGCGGAAGTGGCGCAGCGCAGGATTTGCGCTAATCGTGCGGCGAATGGCTTCCTGCCCCAAGCCCGCATCGATGCTCTTCAGTTGGCCCTTGTCCACCCGCAATTCAATGCGGCGGACGGAAACGCCGCCAAGATCCAGGCGCGGGATGGCGATGCGCCCCTTTACCGATTCCTCGATGGGCGCGACACGGATCGCGCCGGCCGGCAGTTCGATTTCGCGGTCGATGCGCACCCGCGCCGATTTCATGCGTTCGCGCGAAGCATCACCGTTCTGCTTGCACACTGGGCGATCGCCGAGGCGAAAACGAAGGTCAGTTCCCTCCTGCGTGGTGACGCGCACCTCGCCGCTGCGCAGTTTGGCAATGGCCTCGTCCATCCTGCGGTCGAGGGCGGCGTAATCAACTTCCAGCGCATCGAGATAGACGCGGTCGTACTCCGGCCCATGGTCGCCATTCACGCTATCTTCGTCGCGCGTGCCGTCGGCCCAATGAAAATGAATCTGCCTGCCCTGGCCGGAATCGAGCCAGCGCACCAGCGCCGCGGCCTGATCGCCGGGAGTCTGCCCGCTGGCCTCCCGGCTGGCCGGCAGCCAAACGTAAATGTCCGTGTTGGCCAGCCGCGCCTCGAAGCTCTCCGCGGGTCCATACGGCAGCGATTGCACAATTACATCTGCCGCCTGCATCTGACGTTCGACTTCCGTCAGCAAGCCAGCCATCAACTTGGGGTCGTGCCGAAGAATGGCCCGCTCGCCGCGCCCCGGGCGCAACGCACGCACGATATGCGCCGCCATCCGGTCGAACGGCAGTTCATCCTCGGCTCGACCGCCGCCCTTCGCTGCCCATGCTGCCGGAACCGGCCCCCAAACCTGCTGGCCTGCGCCAGCCGCAAGACCTGCCAGTCCGAGCCGGAAGATTTCCCGCCGCTTCATGCCACACTCCCGCCTTTGTTTGCGACCATTCGCCGCCCTGCGAACGTGTTACTTCGCCGCAGGAACCTTTACAGCCGGAACTTTCTCGCGCTCGATTCGCCGATTCAAGTCGCCGAGGTCCTTGGTCACAATCTCGCGCCACTTGGCCAGCTCGCGATCGCCCCACGAGCGAAATTCCCGGTAGAGTTCATACGATTGCTGCGTTGGCGCACGATCCGCACTATCCACCACCTGGTCAAGCCACCCCGCCTTGCTGCTAAGCATGGCCGGGTAGTTGCACATGTCCTGCGACGACTTGGCCAGCACTTCGATCAACTGGGCCTCGACCGGGCCCATCTTTTTCTCGATGGCGGCCGCGGCCAATGCGAGCTCTGTTCCGCTCTTGTCGCTGCCTAGCCGCTTGCGTAAGTCGAAAAGCTGCGAGCGCACGCCGCGAATTTCCATCACCGCTCCGTGTGTATCGGCGATCAGCTTGCGGATGTCCAGTTGCAACGCCATCTGCTTTTGCAAATCCGCCAAAGGAGTGGTGACGCGCGGGTCCATCACGACTTCGATGGGCGCGGTTTGGCTCTTGCCCGCCACTGTCAGACGGGCGGTGTACTTCCCCGGCAGAGCCAGCGGACCGACCGGCGGCCCCATGTCCCAAATCACGCTGGGCACGAAGTCCGGAAGCTCGTAGCGCAGATTCCAGACGAAGCGGTGCATCCCCGCTTCCGTGGGCAACACGTCACCGCGCTGCTCGCGCCCCGGACGCTCCGGCAATGGCCGCCCTTCGACTTTCTTTTCCACGCTGGAATACTTGCGAATCACCTCGTTCTTGCCGTCGAGAATCTCTAGTGTGACTTCGCCCTCCGCTTTGTTCTTCAAGCGGTAATAAAGAATTGCCCCGTTGGGCGGGTTTTCTCCGGCAAAACCGCCGCGACCTGCCCCTCCGCCGCCCCGGAACCGCATCGCCGGGCTTGGGGCATACAGGTGCACGTCGGCCTGTTCCAATTGGCTGCTCAACTGCCGCAGCGGTTCGATGTTGTCAAGGATCCAGAACGATCGCCCATGCGTGGCCACCACCAGATCATTATCTTTCACCACCAGATCGTGGATCGGCGACTGCGGCAGATTCAGTTGCAACGACTGCCAGTTGGCCCCGTCGTCGAAGGAAACGTACATGCCGTTCTCTGTGCCGGCATACAGCAGGCCTTTCTTCTTCGGATCCACACGCACCGCGCGCACAAAAGTATTGTTGGGGATGCCGCTGTTGATTCGCGCCCACGTCTTGCCGTAGTCACTGGTTTTGTAGATGTAAGGCGTGAAATCGTCAAATTTGTGGCGGTCGAGCGCGATGTATGCCGACCCCGCATCGTGCGGCGAGGCATCGAGCTGGCTCACCATGCCTTCCGGCATGCCACTGGGCGTGATGTTCGACCAGCTCTTGCCGCCATCGCGGGTCAGGTGCACCAGCCCGTCGTCGGTGCCAACCCACAGCATGTCTTTTTGCTGCGGAGACTCGGCCACGCTGAAGATCACGTTGTAATACTCGATGCTGATGTTCTCGCCGGTGATGGGCCCGCCCGAGCGGCCTTGCTTGGACTTGTCGTTGCGGGTCAGATCCGGGCTGATCGCCGTCCAACTCAGCCCGCCGTTGGTGGACTTGAACAGCACGTTGCCTGCATAAAACACCGCTCCCTTTTCATGCCGCGAAACAACGATGGGCTCGGTCCAGTTGAAGCGGTATTTGAGGTTAGCGGCCTCGTGGCCATCGGTATCATCCGGCCACACCGAAATGTTGTGCGCCTGATTGGTGCGCCGGTCCCAGCGCGTGAGAATTCCAAAATATTCACCGGCGTAGACCACGCCGTTTTCATCGTCTACCGCGATGTACCCCGCCTCCCCGCCCCCCACGGAGTGATAATCCTCTCGGCCGATGCTGCCATCATCGGCGCGGCTCGCGATGCTCACGGATGAATTGTCCTGCTGCGAACCGTACACGCGGTAAGGAAATTGATTGTCGGTGGTGACGTGGTAGAACTGCGCCGTGGGCTGATTGTCCTGCCGGCTCCAGGTGACACCCCCGTCCACCGAGATGGTCCCGCCGCCATCGTTGGCGTTGATCATTCGGCTCGAATCTTTCGGATCAATCCACAGGCCGTGATGGTCGCCATGCGGTAACCCTGCCATCGGCGCCCAGTTCTTGCCGCCGTCGATGGATTTGTAAAGGCCGACGTTCAGGACGTACACGGTATCGGGATTGCTGGGGTCGGCGTTGATGTGCGTGTAGTACCACGGGCGATGCCGCAGCCGGTGGTCGTCGGTCAGTTGTTCGAACGACTCTCCGCCGTTGTTCGAGCGGTACACCCCGCCCTTTTCTTCCAGCGCTTCGACAATCAAATACACGCGTTCGGGCGCCGCCGCAGAAAGGCTCACGCCAATCTTGCCCATTAAGTCGGGCAGCCCTTTGGTGAGTTTCTTCCAGGTGGTGCCCCCGTCGGTGGACTTCCACACCGCGCTGCCGGGGCCGCCGCTGTTCATGTACCACGGGTTGCGCCATTCCGCCCACGTGGTTGCATAAAGGTTGCTTGGGTTCTTGGTATTGAACGTGATGTCGATGGCCCCCGCGCGATCGCTGACGTACAGCACTTTTTCCCAGGTCTTGCCGCCGTCCCTGGTGCGAAACACGCCGCGCTCTTCATTAAACCCGTAGGCGTGCCCCAGGGCTGCGACGAACACGATATCGGGATTCGTCGGGTGGATAATGACCCGGCCGATGTTGCGCGTATCTTTCAGCCCGATGTTCGCCCACGTCTTCCCGGCGTCAGTGGACTTGTACACACCGTCGCCGTGCGAAATATTTCCGCGGATGCAGGCCTCGCCAGTTCCTACGTAGATGACATTCGGGTCGGAATCGGCAACCGCAAGGCTGCCGATGGAGGACACAGCCTGCTTGTCGAACAACGGCACCCACGTCATGCCGCCGTTGGTGGTCTTCCATACTCCCCCGGCGACCGCTCCAAAGTAATAGGTGTGCGGTTCGCTCGGCACACCGACGGCCGTAAGCGCACGCCCGCCTCGGTACGGGCCAATCAAGCGATACTTCAGTCCGTTAAAGAGCTTCTCGTCGTAATTCTGCGCGGATAGCGGCAGAACCACTCCAACCGCCAACGCCACCGACATTACTGCGAGAATCAGATTCAGGCGTGTCTTTGTACGCATGGGCATTCCTCCCGGGGCTTCGGGTGCTCATGCTACTGACTCAGAAAAAAAAGTCAAAGGATTCTCGTTCCACCTTAAGAATCCGCTTTCCCTTCGCGCGCGGATGAGTAAGATAGACGCCCGCACCCTGTGGAGGATGACAATGAACCACCGCTTCGTCCGGATGAACTTGCTTACCCTTTTCGCTCTCGCCGCGATGACGCTGGCCACGAGCACGGTTGCCCAGCAATTCAACCCTGAGCTCTACAAGGAGATGCGCTGGCGTTCGATTGGCCCCTACCGCGGCGGCCGTTCGGTGGCCGTCGCCGGCGTTGCTTCTCAGCCCGATACCTACTACTTCGGCGTAACGGGTGGCGGTGTGTGGAAAACCACCGACGGCGGAACAACCTGGGAGCCCCTATTCGACAAGCAAGCCACTTCCTCGATCGGCGCCATCGCCGTGGCCTCCAGCGACCCCAATGTGGTTTACGTCGGAACCGGCGAGTCCTGCATCCGCGGAAATATTTCGCATGGCGATGGCGTTTACAAGTCCACAGACGCCGGCGCGACCTGGACGAACATCGGGTTGCGCGACACTCGCCACATCGGCCGCATCGTGGTTCACCCGTCAAACCCTGACATTGTTTTCGTCGCCGCCATGGGCCACATCTACGGCCAGAACGAGGAGCGCGGCGTGTTCCGCTCCAACGACGGCGGAAAAACCTGGGTCAAGGTTCTCTACAAGGACTCCAAAACCGGTGCAATCGACATCGCTTTCGCCCCGGGCAATCCGAGCATTCTCTACGCAGCCCTTTGGGAAGCGTTCCGCACGCCTTACAGCATGTCCAGCGGCGGCCCGGGCAGCGGACTCTACAAGTCCACCGATGGCGGTGCATCCTGGAAGCGGCTCGAAGGCAACGGCCTGCCCGCCGGAATCTACGGCCGCATCGGCGTCTCGGTTTCCGGCGCCGACCAGAACCGCGTATGGGCGCTTATCGAAGCCAAGGAAGGCGGCCTCTATCGCTCCGACGATGGGGGCGCCAACTGGCGACTGACGAGCGACGACCCGCGCTTCCGCCAGCGCGCCTGGTATTACACCCACGTCTATGCCGACCCGCAGCACGCCGAGACAGTCTATGTGCTCAACGTGCAGTTTTTCCGTTCCACCGATGGCGGGCGAACCTTCACCATCTTCGGCACTCCGCATGGCGATAATCACGATTTGTGGATTAACCCGCGCGACCCGCAGCGGATGATCAACGGCAACGACGGCGGCGGCAACGTCAGCGTCAACGGCGGGCGCTCGTGGACGGCGCAGGATAGCCAGCCTACTGCGCAGTTTTACCACGTCACCACCGACAACCAGTTCCCCTATCGCGTGTACGGAGCGCAGCAGGACAATTCCACCATTTCCATCGCCAGCCGTTCCGACGATGGCCCCATCACCCGCGAGCACTGGCACGACGTAGGCGGCTGCGAAAGCGGCTACATCGCCCCGCATCCCAAGGACCCGAACATCGTCTATGCCGGTTGCTACGGCGGCACGCTCACGCGCTGGGACAAACGCACCCGCCAGACGCAGGAAGTCCGCGCCTGGCCGCAGAACCCCATGGGCCATCCGGTCTCAGCTCTGAAGTATCGCTGGCAGTGGACAGCGCCCATCGTCATTTCACAGCATGATCCCAGCGTGCTGTATCACGCGGCGCAAGTCCTGCTGAAATCCACCGACGATGGCAACAGTTGGGTGGAGGCCAGTCCCGATCTCACGCGCAACGACAAGTCGCGGCAAGGCCCTTCTGGCGGCTCACTCACGCACGACAACACCAGCGTCGAATACTACAACACGATTTTTGTCGTCACCGAATCGTTGCTCGACAAGAACCTCATCTGGATTGGGACCGACGATGGCCTGATCCACATCACCCGCGACAACTCCAAGACGTGGACCAACGTAACCCCGCGCGACCTTCCCGAATGGAGCCTCGTCAGTCAGATTGACGCTTCCCCGCATGCGGCCGGCACCGCTTACGCCGCCGTCGACCGCCATGAACTCGACGACTTCAAAGCCTACATCTACAAGACCAGCGACTACGGCAAGACATGGACGCGGGCCGACAAGGGAATCCCCGAAGGCGCTTTTGTCCGCGCCGTCCGCGAAGACCCCAAGCGTAAGGGATTGCTCTACGCGGGAACCGAAACGGGTGTCTACGTCTCTTTCAACGATGGCGCCGAGTGGCAACCCTTGCAGCTCAACCTGCCCACCACCCCTATTCATGACTTGGTAGTCAAAAATGATGACCTCGTAGTGGCCACGCATGGCCGGTCGTTCTGGATCCTCGACGACCTGACTCCCCTGCAACAACTGACAAGCCAGGTCGCGCAGGCCGAGGCACACCTGTTCACCCCGCGCCCCACTTACCGTTTTCGCGGGGGCGGTTTTGGCCGCGGTGGTTTCGCCGGAGAGAATCCGCCCAACGGCGCGGTGATCTACTACAACTTGAAAGCCGCGCCCGAAAGCGACGTCAACATGGAAATCCTCGATTCGACGGGCGCCGTTGTACGCCGCTTTTCCAGTCGCGCGCCCGAGGGCAGCGACGCAACGCCCGCAGGCCGCCGCGGCGGTGGCGGCCCGGCGCGTTTGCCGAAGAACGCGGGGATGAATCGCTTCATTTGGGACATGCGCCACGAAGGGGCGAGCCGGGTGCCCGGCGCCATCAGTTGGGGCGGCAGCACCAACGGCCCGATGGCTTTGCCCGGAACCTACCAAGTCAAGCTGACCGTAGGCGGCAAGGCGCTTACCGCGCCGCTCGAGCTCAAGGCCGATCCTCGCACCTCGGCTACCTCTGCCGACCTGCAAAAGCAGTTCGACCTACTGTCAAAGATTCGCGACCGGGTGACCCAGGCGCACGACACCATCAACGAAATTCGCGCAGCCCGTACGCAGATCCAGGCGTTGCGCCGTCAATTGAATCAGAACGAGCACAAGGAAATTCTCGACGCAATGGCAGCCCTTGATAAGGCCATGACCCCCATCGAGGAGCAACTTCTGCAAGTCAAGTCGCGCAGCGCGCAGGATCCGCTCAATTTCCCAGTCATGCTGAACGATCAACTGATGGCCCTGGGAGGCGTGGTGGACAGCGCCGACGCCGCGCCGACCAAGCAGGCTCTCGAACGCTACGACGACTTGGTTGGTCAACTCAACCCGCTGGTTGCCGGCTGGAAAAGGCTGAAAGATGCCGATCTGGCCGCATTGAACGATCGCATCCAGAAGGCCAGCATCCCGCGCATTTCGGTCACCGCGGGACGTGGCCGTACCTAGGTGGTGACCATTGCGGTGTGGCACTCGCGGTATAATCGGGCGCTCTTATGCTTAGCGAAGACCGCCGCACTAAGGTGCTCGACCGGGTTGGCCGCCTGATGCAGGCGATCGACCCGGCTATTCGCTTGCATGAAGTGCTGCTCGATTCCACCCGCCAGCAACTGGCTTTCGTGATGCAAAAAGGCGAGTGGCCCATCGTCCTGGGAATGAATTACCTCGACTACGTCAGCCTGCGGGACGAGGAGTTGCAGTCACGCCTTGCCGCGGGCCTGCAGCAGCGACTGACTGCCGTCCAGCGGCGGAAAGAGGAATAAAGGGGCGAGGCCTGCCGGGGTTCGCTCACTCCACCAGTATGGAAGTCGTGGCCCCGATGAACGATGGCTTGCCTCCGGGATCAACCCAGAGCGCCACCGTGTACACGCCCGGTTTGCCTTTCCAGAATTGCAGCGGCATTTGAAACCTGCGGCCGGCAACATTTATGGTCCCCGTGCTGCCATCCACATACTGCGCCGATAGCAGTCGCGGCCGCTCCATGCGGTCTTCACGGGGCAAGCTATAAGAGAACGTTTCGAGCAGCTCGGCGCGGTTCATCGTTCGTGGCAAAGGCTCATAGAAGACGGAAATGCCGAGCACTTTGTCGGAGTCCCGCACTAGTCGACCGCTGACTGCAACGCTATCCTTCAGGCGCGCCCGCAACGGCAGTGCATCCAAGTCCGCATAGCGCCCGCTGAACAGCTCGATCATTCGCATGCTGCCACGGTCATAAGCGACACCAATTCCCACATGAGTGTGCCGCGGGTCGAGCACGCTCTGCCGGTGGCCGTCGTTCGGCGGCCGCTCGGCCATGAACCCGCGGTGCCCCTCGGCCAAGTAGTCCCACACCCGTTCGGGGCGAAAATCCGTGCTCCAGAAGGCATGAATGTTTTCGCTGGTGTGGTCGCGGATGCCTGCGGCGGAATAACGGAGATACGGCTTCCACCCATCGCGGTTCCAGTGGCTGGCGTAGTTCCCAGTAATCATCTCGCGGCAGTGCTCGTCCGCGGCTTGAGAAAGCTGATCCGAATACTCAACTGGGGGAATTCCTGCGGCCTTGCGGTCGGCATTGATCATCTCCACCAGACGCAGCCGCATTTCGCGCGGGGCAACGTGGATCTCGCTGGCTGGGGCAAGTAAGAGAATCGAAAGCAGGCCGGCCAGCACCATAACGCCCTACTTGGCCACCCGCGCGGCTGCGGCCAGATCAGAAACGCCAAGGACAATCAGCGCCTGCGTCGAGCCGCGTGCGACGCTCCCATAAGCATAGTCAATGTTGACGCCCTTCTCCGCCAGTTTGCGCGTCAGCCGACCCAGCGACCCGGGCCGGTCGCCGACTTTGACCGTGAGCACGTCTTCCTCAGCGAACTGCAGTCCAAGCGAATTGAACACCCGCTTTGCAGCCTCCGGCTGGCTAGCCACCATGCGCACGGCGGCAATCGGCCTTCCGGTTTCCGCGTGCAGGGCGTGAATATTCACCGCCACCCGCGCCAGCTCCGAGCACAACTCGGCCAGCATGCCGGGCCGATTCTCCAGCATCACCGTCAATTGCTTGGCAATCGCCATTGTCGCTCGCCTTCCCCGGGGTGTCCCCGCCGGTTTTCAAATCCAACTCCCTGCCGCTTGGCCCTATAATTGCTTAGACGCTGCTATGAGCATAGACGCACAGATGGCTCGCCGCACCATTGTGGAAGCTGAATTCCGCGCGCTGCAAGCCATGTGCCGCCGCCCCGGCCAAGGACCGATCTGGCAACGGGCGCTCGAGCTGCTCTCGGACTACCGTTTCCGCGACCCGCTGCATCAGCTCGTGTTCGACACTTTGCGTGGCTTGCCGGCCCACACCCCGGCGGATCTACGGGCCTTTGTCACTCAGCGTTTGACGAACCAAGGCTTTCCGGATGTGGACGTGGAGCCCTTTTTCCACGCTCACGCCATGACCGACGACCTCGCCCTGGCCATCCTCGAGCACCTGAAGTTCACAAGCCGGCTTGATTCCAAGCCCGGTCTCGCCGGCAGATTGTAAGCGCCTATCGGAATATCTTGTTCCGCGCGGCTTGCTCCGCCTGCCGTTCTTCCACCCAGTCCAGGAATCGTTTTATTTCCCGGCGCTCACGCCACATCAGGCGGTAGAACTCAGCGGCGCCGCGCACATCCCCCTGCTTGCCGAAGTAGGTTTCCAGCCGCCAACGGACATAAGGGCTGCGCCACGGCTGCAACCGGTACCCCGCACTGATTCCCCAAATGTAGCGAATGGCTCCCCACATTAGACTTGAGGCGCGACCCGGTGCCCTCCCCTATTTTGCGTGCTTTGCAGTTGCTCGGTAGCACTTTGGAAGAACTGCTGGAGGATTTTCTTGGCTGCCGCCTCGATCATCCGCTGGCCCACGGCCGCGATCAGCCCGCCCACCTGCGCGTCGCCGGAGTAGCGAACCTCGGTCTGGCTGCCCTTCTCAACAAGCTCGAGGTTCCCCTCGCCCTTCATGAACCCCGGGGTGCCCTTGCCTTCGACGCGCAAGTGCATCGATTTTGGCGGCTTCTGCTCGCTGAGCTCCACCGATCCCGAGTAGGCGCCGGAAAACGCGGCAAGCGCGAACTTGATGGCCACCTTGTAACGGTTCTTGCCGTCCGGCTCCAACCGCTCGCAGCCCGGCAGCAGCTTTGCCAGCCGCTGCGGGTTATTGAACAGCTCCCACACCTGCTCCCTCGGGCCGGGCAGGAGCTGCGTGCCCTGAATCTTCACGTTTTCTTCCCGGTCGCGCGGGCCAGCGCTTTCTGGAGCGCGCGCTTCGCAAACACCGCAGCCATCTCGCGGCGATAGTCGCGCGAGGCATGCAGGTCGGACAGCACGT
>Ga0187893_10006607_pt1 | contig 19690 bp, 15 predicted proteins | sample MA1701074metaG_FD_139574 | JGI IMG/M metagenome (GOLD analysis project Ga0187893, IMG submission 139574) | White microbial mat communities from a basaltic lava cave in the Kipuka Kanohina Cave System on the Island of Hawaii, USA - MA170107-4 metaG ... | reverse complement strand
CTAATTACCGAACTGTAGGACCTAATCCAAAAGCCCGTGGAACGGGAATGGCTTGAACTGAAGTCTTGGGTAGATCTGAAGGACAAGTCGTCTCCGCTCGCGCAAGCATCGCAAGGCATCTTGCCGCCATCGCCAATTACGGCGGCGGCTATCACCGTATGCGCGGCCGGCCGTCTACCGGCTCCTTCAGCATTAGTGATGAGTCTTCCAAGCCGCTCTATTCCGGCGTCTGCAAGTTGTAAGAATTGCAGCGCGGTAGTGCTCCGCATGGTCCGGGAGACGGATAGGTTACCTAGGAAACTTATCTTCTTATCCCTTGAGATGGGTGCTTGGTGCCCATATAATGCCTCTTAGACGTAAGCGTCAGTCGTATCAGCGCGAGCTGGGCGGCAAATCCTAGGGCCACGAAAGTGGCCTTAGTTGTTTCTGGGGCCAGCATAGCTCCGGGGGGATGGGAGTGCGCTTCTGCTTTGTCGACGAGTCGGGCGACACGAGTACGCTCAAATCCGCGACAGACACGTCTCAGCCCGTTCTGGTGATTGCAGGCGTCTTCATCGACGCTTCGCATATCGCTGGGATCACCCAGGACTTTCTAGCGCTTAAGCGGAGGTATTTCCCGGGTATAACCGGTGCCACATCTCACGCCATGGATGACATGCGCGTGGAGATCAAGGGCTCCTACTTACGCAGAGAGGTCAGGTGGGGAAATAGAAACCGCAGGCGGCATGCGTTCGGCTATATCGACGGCCTTTTCAATCTCTTGGATCACCATCACGCATGCCTCGTAGCGCGGATTTGGATCAAAGCCGTTGGAGTCCCGTTCAACGGCGTGCCGGTGTATACCGCCACGATTCAGGAAATCTGCCGCCACTTTCAGCACTATCTTGATCACAACAATGACAACGGCATGGTAATAGCGGACAGCCGCGACTACGGCAACAACGTTGTTGTCTCACATTCCATCTTTACCCAGCAGCACGGACACGGCGGTGCTTCGTACCCCAGGCTGTCAGAAGCTCCGGTCTTTGGCCACAGCGACAATCATGCCGTCTTGCAGATCACTGATGCGCTTTGTTCTGCCGTCCTTTTCCCTATGGCCAGCTTCGTTTGCTGCACCGGCCACGTGAACAACCTGCATGTGCACCCGGGTGACCAGCGAACCAAGGACAGGTACAAGGATCGCTTATTGCACTCCTGCTATCGATACAAAAACGGTCCGCAGTGGCAAGGCGGAATCACGGTCTCAGATCCGATTGGGTTCAAGAAAGCGCTCGACTTTTATTACTGAACGAAGGAAGAAGCCAGGAAGGGCCGGCGTTCGGTAGAGGAGATGTCGGTTGAACGTCCCCTTATGGCCGAGGCCGTGTAAAAACGTGGGTGTCGAGTAAACGAAGGTGAGGTGTTTCGCGTTACTGCTCACATCAAGCGATTGGTTGAGGTGGGCAGATGAAGCGATTCATCGAAGGCGCGGACCGAAACCCAGGCGATGTTGCTGCCGGCGTGTGTCGAGGACTACGTAGGCCATGATAACCCCGTGCGTGTTGTAGAGGCCTTCGTCGAGCAGCTGGATCTGCGGGCGATGGGCTTCGAGAGCAGTGACCCACAGGCGACCGGGCGGCCGGCGTACCACCCCTCGGTGCTGCTCAAGATCTACATCTACGGTTATCTGAACCGGATCCAGTCGAGCCGGCGCCTCGAGCACGAGACGCAACGCAACATCGAGCTGATGTGGCTGACCGGTCGGCTGATGCCGGACTTCAAGACGATCGCCAACTTCCGCAAGGATAACGGCCGGGCGATCCGGCAGGTCTGCCGCCAGTTCATCGTGCTGTGCCGGCAGCTCGACCTATTCACGCAGGCGCTGGTCGCGATCGATGGGAGCAAGTTCAAGGCGGTCAATAACCGCGACAAGAACTTCACCAGCGCGAAGATGAAGCGGCGGATGGCGGCGATCAACGAGAGCATCGAGCGTTATCTGACGGCGATGGACACGGCGGATCGGGCGGAGCCGGAGGTGGCGGCGCTGAAGAAGGGCCGACTACAGGACAAGATCGATGCGCTTAAGGCTCAGATGCAAGAGCTCCAGGCGATCGACACCCAGATGAACGCCTCACCGGACAAGCAGGTGTCACTGACCGATCCGGACGCCCGCTCGATGAAGAACCGCGAGGGTGGCATCGTTGGCTACAACGTGCAGACGGCGGTGGATGCCGAGCATCACCTGATCGTCGCGCACGAGGTCGTGACCGATGGCGTGGATCGCGACCAGCTCGCCCGCATGGCAGAGCAAGCGCGGCAAGCCATCGGCACAGAGGAGTTGACTGTCGTTGCCGACCGCGGCTACTTCAAGGGCGAGCAGATCCTCGAGTGCACGAACGCAGGCATCACCCCGCTGGTGCCGAAGACGCTGACCTCCAACAGCCGTGCGGAAGGACGCTTCGACAAGCAGGACTTCATCTACGTGTCGGCCGATGACGAGTATCGCTGCCCGGCCGGGGAGCGGGCGATCCGGCCCTTTACTACCGTTGAGAACGGCTTGACGATCCACAAGTACTGGAGTTCCGCCTGTCCCCGCTGTCCGATCAGAGCGCAGTGCACCACCAGTGACTATCGGCGTATCACCCGCTGGGAGCACGAGGCCGTCATGGAGGCCATGCAAGATCGGCTCGATCGCCAACCCGATATCATGCGGGTGCGGCGACAAACGGCGGAGCACCCGTTCGGCACACTCAAGCTGTGGATGGGGGCCAGCCACTTCCTCACTCGAACGCTCAAGCACGTGCGCACCGAGATGAGCCTGCATGTACTTGCCTACAACCTGAAGCGAGTGATGCGGATCCTGGGCGTCGGCGAAATGTTGAGGGTGCTGGCGACGTAGACCCTTTACCGTCGCTTTCAGACGCTCACAGGGGGCCCTCGAGGTGTCCCCAACGCCCCGGACGAGCCCCGAGCGACACGCGGACCGGTGATCGTCCGGCCGACCATCCAAACTCGCTCATCGCCGGACCCCGCGCCGCGTTTTTACACGGCCTCGGCCGAAAGCGGCAGTTGACCGCGGCTCTTGCGCCCGGCAAAGCCCGAGGCTGCGCGCCTGACGCGTAGGGCTGAAGCCACGAAGCTTGCCCTGCGGCCCGCATCCATGAGGCGCAAGTCCAACGAGTCGGAGCAACCAAAAGCAGCAGTAAAACGCGGGGCTACGCGCCTGCGCGCGGTATCGGACGAACTGGGCGTGACCGTGCCGAAGACTGCGCGACGCAGCAGCGCCGGCGTCAAGCAGGCGCCGCGCTCAAGGGCGCGGAAAACCCGCTAGCGCTCCGGCGGCTCCTGCGAGCGGCAAGGCCCCAACACCAGCATCAGGACGACCGCGCGCCGAAGGTCGCGCCGCTCGTTGACAAGCGCGCGCACCGGGTGAAGACGTCGCGGCGCTCGTGGCGCGGCGGGGATCGCGGGCGGCGCAGCGCGCGCAGGCGGCACCGGTGCCGCAGATGGAGCGGCAGCGGGCCGCACGGGGCTGCGGCCCCAGATGTCCTCGAGCGGCTCCTCTTCGGCGGGCGGCGGCGCAGCCTGTTCGGCGGCCTGTGCCCGGGCTTGCTCTTCCTCCTGCCGGCGCCGCGCCGCCCGCTGCGCTATGTAGTTGAACAGGACAATGGCGATGAAGCCGAGAACGTAGAGCAGCTCGACGGGAAAGCGCTCCATGGTTACGGCCTGCGCGCCGTCGAGGGCTCCTCGCCGCTGGCGATGGCGCCGCGCATCTCGGTGTCGGCCTGCACGTTCTTCATGCGGTAATAGTCCATGATGCCGAGGTTGCCGTGGCGGAAGGCTTCGGCCATGGCGCGCGGCACTTCGGCTTCGGCTTCCACGACGCGCGCGCGCATCTCCTGCTCCGCCGCGACGGCCATGGCGCGGCGCTCCTCGGCCTTCGCCTGGGCGATCTGCTTGTCGGCGTTGGCCTGGTCGATCTGCAGCTTGGCGCCGATGTTTTCGCCCACGGTCACGTCGGCGATGTCGATCGACAGGATCTCGTAGGCCGTGCCCGCGTCCAGGCCCTTGGTCAGGACATGCTTGGAGATGTGATCCGGGTTCTCGAGCACGTTCTTGTGGCTCAAGGCGGCACCAATGGTGCTCACCATGCCTTCGCCGACGCGGGCGATGATCGTCTCCTCGCCGGCGCCTCCCACCAGACGGTCGATGTTGGTGCGGACCGTGACAAGAGAAACGGCGATCAGCTGGATGCCGTCCTTGGCGACCGCGGCGATCTTCGGGGTCTGGATTACCTTGGGGAGGACCGACATCTGCACCGCTTCCAGCACATTGCGTCCGGCCAGGTCGATGGCCGCGGCGCGCTTGAAGGGCAGCGGAATGTTCGCCTTGTCGGCCGAGATCATCGCGTTGACCACCCGCACCACGTTGCCCCCCGCCAGGTAGTGCGCCTCCAGGTCGTTGACCGTCAGGTCCAGGCCTGCCTTCACGGCGCTGATGCGCGCCGTGACCACGGTGTTCGGCGGAATGCGGCGCAGGCGCATGCCGACCAGGGTGAAAAGGCCCACATAGGCGCCCGAGGCCCAGGCCGCGATCCACAGCGGAATGGGCACCAGGTACAGCAGCAGGAAAATCGCAATTACGACGATGATGAGGAGACCCAGCCCCCCGGTGAGACCCGTTGCCAGTCCGTTCATGTGTCCTCCTTCTCGTTGGTGTTGATTATTTGGCGCACGACGATGCGGTTGCCGTCCACGCGCGTGACCTCGACCGGCGTGCCCGGCTCGATCAGCTCGCCTTCGGACACGACGTCCACGCGCGCGCCCTCGATCTCGGCGATTCCCGCCGGACGCAGAGGCGAGGTGGCGCGCCCGCGCTTGCCGAGCCAGCGCAGGTCGCTTTCCGGCTCGGTGCCGAGGCCGGTATCCAGGATCAGGCGGCGCCCGAACGGCGTGCGCGGCATGAGGCGCAGCAGCACGAAGCTCGCGAGCAGCGCCACGAGCAGCGCAAGGATGATCCGCCCGGCGGCCAGCATGAAGAATTCCGGCGTCGCGCCGGAGCCGACCACGCTCAAGACGAGCGCCGCGAGGAGCGCGACGATGCCGAGGATCCCGGCGAAGCCGAAGCCCGGGATGACGAAGAACTCGAGCGCGAGCAGCACGACGCCGCCCAGCGCGAGCAAGAGCTCGCCCCAGCCGGCGAGCTGCACCAGCCAGTGGCCCCAGAAGAACGCGGCGAGGCTCCCCACGCCGATCGCGCCGGCGACGCCGAAACCGGGCGTGCGCAGCTCGATGAGGATGCCGAGCATGCCGATGGTGACGAGCAGCGAGCTCAGCACCGGATGCGTCAGGAAGCGCACCACGTTCTCCGCCCAGTTCGGCGAGGCGCGCCTGAGCTCGGCGCCCTTGATGCCCAGGCGCTCGAGCGCCGCCTCCAGGCTGTCGGCGCGGAACTCGGCGACCTTGTGCTTCAGCGCCTCGTCGGTGGTGAGCGTGAGGAGCTTGCCTTTCTCGATCACGCCGCGGATGGCGACGTCCGGGTCGACCATCGCCTCGGCGATCAGCGCCGGGCGCTTGCGGGTCTCGGCCGTGGCGCGGAATTCCTTCCTCATGTAGGACACGGTCTTTTCCGAGGCCGCCTGCGTGCCGCCGCCGGGCTGGCCGGCCATCACCGGCGTCGCGGCCCCGATCGTCGCGCCGGGTGACATGACGAGATGCTGCGCCGCCAGCGAGATCAGCGCGCCGGCGGAGATGGCGCGCCGGTTCACGTACGCGACGGTCGGCACTTTGGCGCTGAGCAGCGCGTCGCGGATCTGCACCGCGGCGTCCACGCGCCCGCCGAACGTGTTGATCTCCAGCACCACGGCGGCCGCGCCCGCGGCGGACGCTTCGTCGAGAACGCGCTGCACGAAGGGCGCGAGGCCCAGGTCGATGATGCCTTCGATGGGCGCGACGTAGACGAGCGGGGCGGCCGACGCGCAGGGCGATGCGAGCGCCGCAACGATCAGGCCTTTTAGAAAACGCATCACCGTCATCATATGTGCTCTGTCCCCGGGCCGCTTATCAATGACGGGGGTGGCGCGAGCCTCGTTCCTGCACCTCGAGCTCGATCTCGAGCTCGCCGGCGCGCTCGAAACGCAGCTTCATCGTGAAACGCCCGCCTTTCTCGAGCGGCTGCACCAGATCGACCAGCATGAGATGCGATCCCCCCGGCCTTAGCGCGTAGCGCTCGCGCGCCGGGATCTCGAATGACTGTACCTGGCGCATCTTCATCACCTCGCCCTCGCGCTGCGTGACATGCATCTCCACGTGCTTCGCCACGGCGGTCGAGGCTGAGAGCAGCCGGTCGGGCTGCGAGCCGCGGTTGCGGATCTCCATGTAGCCGACTCCGACCTTGGCGCCGGGCGGCGTGGCGCGCGACCAGGGGTGGCGCACCTGGATGTCGCCCTTTTCGTGCGTATGGCCAAACGCCTGGACGGCCACCAGCAGCGCCGCCGCGAGCGCGAATCTCATTTGCGGTTTTCTTCCTCCTGCAGCTTGCGCCACAGGATCTTGCCGCTCGCGGTCTTGGGCAGCTCGTCGACGAACTCGACCAGCCGCGGCACCTTGAACGCGGCCATCCTTTCCCGCGCCCAGTCGATGATGTCTTTCGGGGAAGTGTTCTTCGCAGCGCTCTTGAGAACGACAACGGCCTTGACCGTCTCGCCGCGGTAGCCGTCGCGCGCGCCGATCACGCAGGCTTCCTGCACCGCTGGGTGCGCGTAGAGCATGGACTCGACCTCGGCGGGCCAGACCTTGTAGCCCGAGCAGTTGATCATGCGCTTCAGGCGGTCGGTGATGAAGAAGTAGCCCTCCTCGTCGTAGTAGCCGAGGTCGCCGGTGCGGAAGAAGCGCTTGCCGTCGTGCTCGACGAAGGCCTGCGCGCTCGCCTCGGGCTGCTTCCAGTAGCCGCGGAACACCTGCGGCCCGTGCACGATGATCTCGCCGATCTCACCGGGTGGCAGTTCACGAAAATCCTGGATATCCAAGATCCTTGCATCCGTGTTGAAGAAAGGGATCCCGCCGCACTGGCGCTTGGGCCGGTGCGGCGGGTTGATGTGCGTCGGCGCCATGGTCTCGGACAGGCCGTAGCCTTCGACGAACGGCAGGCCGATCACCTCCTCGAGGCGCCGCGCCAGCGCTTCCGGCATTGCTGCTCCACCACCACCGAGCACGCGGAGCGAGGAGAGATCGTAGTCCTTCAATCCTGGGTTCGAAAGAAAGTCCACCAGCATCGTCGTGATCGCCGACCAGTTGGTGACGCGCGCCCGCTCGATCTGCATCGCGGCGGCGTCGCGGTCCCAGCGCGCGAGCACCACCAGCGTCGCGGCGGTGTGGATCGGCGCGTTCATCCCGGCCTGCATGCCGGTGACGTGGAACATCGGCAGCGCCGACAGCACCACGCTCGCCTCCTGAGCGCCGCGCCAGTAGAGGTACGCCACCGTGGTCGCCTGGATGCTGGTATGCGTATGCATGCAGCCCTTGGACTTGCCGGTGGTGCCCGAGGTGTACGGCATCACCGCGAGGTCGTCCGGGCCTGCGAGGTGCGGCCCGGGTTGGAGATTCAAGGCGAGCGCTTCGCGCCATAGCCCCGGCCCTTGAGATTTCACAAACTCCGGGATCGGCAGATCGGTCGGCGCGGTCAGGTAATCGGAATAGACGATCGGCAGCACCCGCTTCACGCCGAGCGGCTCGATCTCGCCCAGCAGGTCCTGGCCGACGATCGCCATTGCCGCATCCGAGTCCTCGACGTAGTGGCGCAGCTCCTCGGTGCGGTTCATCGGGTTGACCGGCACCACGACGGCGTCGGCGCGCAGGATGGCGTAGTAGGCGACGACGTACTGCGGGCTGTTCTGCGCGTAGAGCAGCACGCGCTCGCCGCGCGCGACGCCGCAGCGCCGCTGCAGGTGGCCGGCGAGCGCGTCGACCTGGCGCTTCAGCTCGGCATAGCTCAGGCGGCTGCCGTAGAAATCGATCGCGGCGCGCTGCGGGTGGCGCGCCGCACTGTTTTCGAGATTCCGATAAACAGTTTCCCGGGGAAGTTCCAAAGACCGCGGTTGCCCCGGCGGCCAGTGCGCGAAATGGCGGCTGAACATCAGAGCGCGTAGCGCTGGACGGCCTTGTCATCCCACCGGATGCCGCTGCCCGGCGAGCCCGGAATCAGTACATGGCCGTCCTTCAGCTGCACCGGCGCCGCGAGCACCGGGTTCGCCCAATCGACGTATTCGAGCCAGTGGCAGGTGGGCGTCGCGGCGAGCAGGTGGCAGCTCACCTCCGGGAACAGGTGGCTCGACATCTCGGCGCCTGCGCCCTGCGCGAGCGCGGCGGCGCGCATCCAGCCCGTGACCCCGCCGATGCGCTGGGCGTCGGGCATCACGTAGTCGCAGGCGCCGGCGGCGAGCGCCTGCGCCATCTGCTCCGGCCCCATGAAGTTCTCGCCGATCTGGATCGGCGTGTGGACTTCGCGCGCGACGCGCGCACACCCGGCGAAGTCGTCGGCGCGCACCGGCTCCTCGATCCAGCAGACCCCGCCTTCGTCGTCGATCATGCGCCCGCGGCGCACCGCCTCGGCGACGCTGAGCGCCTGGTTGAAGTCGACCATCAGGGTGACATCGGGGCCGATCTGCTTCTTCACGCCTTGCAGGGCCTTCAAATCGTCGCGCGCGTCGGGCCGCCCCAGGCGCAGCTTGACCGCGCGGAAACCTTCGTTGACGAGCTCGACGGCCTCCTTCTCCACCGCGGCGAGCGGCTGGATGCCCAGTCCTTTGGAGTTGTACGCCGGGATGGGACGCGGACTTGCGCCCAACAAAGATACCAAGGGCCGTTCCAGCTCCTGGCCGAGCGCGTCCCAGGCCGCCATGTCGATCCCGGACATGGCGAACAGCACGATGTTGTGCACGCCGAGCAGCGTGTGCCTCGCCCGGAGCTTCCTCTCGAGGTCGAACGGCGCGACCTCGTCGCCCTTCACCATCTCCGCCATGCCCTCGACCAGCTTCGCGAGCGGGGCGAGCGCATTCTTTCCGATGCCGAAGAGATAGGAGCGCCCGACGATGCCGGCGTCGGTCTCGAGGTCGAGCAGGAGCAGCGGCGCCACGGTCAGCGCGCCGGTGCTCGTGGCGAGCGGCCGCTTCATGGGCGCGGCCACCGCCCGCACCTTGATGGCCTTGATCTTCATCGCCCCTTGAAGCGGGGCTTGCGCTTCTCCATGAAGGCGCGCCGCCCCTCGCGGTAGTCGTCGCTGCGCGCGCAGCGCTCGATCGCCGCGCGCATGCGCTTGACATCCGGCACGCCCGAGGATTTCACATATTCCTCGATGATGGTCTTGGAGTTGGCGATCGACAGCGGCGCATTCTCCGAGAGAGTTTGCAGGACTCCGGCGGTGAAGGGCTCCAGCTCGGCGTCCGGCACCACTTTGTGGACTAACCCCATCGCCAGCGCTTCCTCCGCGGAGTAGCGCCGGCCGAGGAACATGATCTCGCGCGCGCGCGCGTGGCCGACGGTCTCGAGCAGGCGCTTGTGCCCTTCGACGTTGTAGGCGAGGCCGAGCTTCGCCGCCGGGATGCCGAACTGCGCCGAGGCGCCGCAGTAGCGCAGGTCGCACGCGAGCGCGATCTCCACGCCGCCGCCCAGGCAGTAGCCGTGGATCATCGCCACCGAGGGCTTGGGCGAGCCCTGGACCGCGTGCAGAACTTCGTCGAGCAGACTGTCGTATTGCCCTACGGACTCTTCACTTGACCGCCGGCCTTCAAACTCCGAAATATCCGCGCCCGCGGAGAAGGCTTCGGTGCCGGCACCGCGGAAAGCCACGCAGCGCACCTCCGCGTCCGCATCGAAGCGCGCCATCGCCGGCGCGATGCCGCGCCACATCGCGCCGTTGATCGCGTTGCGCTTCCGCGGCTGGTCGAACACGATCCAGCCGACCGCCCCGCGCCTTTCGACCCGCAGCGTCATGGCTTGCCGGATGGCCCGTAGATCGACGGCACGGGCGTGCGCGGGTCGCGGCGGCCCCAGCGCCCGGCCTCGACCTGGTGGAGGAAATCGTCGAGCAGCCGGTTGAAGAGCGCCGGCTCCTCGAGGTTGATGGCGTGGCCGCTCTTCGGCAGGACCGCGAGTCCCGCGGTCGGGATCGTGCGCTTCATGAGCAGCTTCACCTCGAGGCAGGGTTCCTCCTCGTCGCCCGACACGATGAGCGTCGGCACATCCATGCGCGCCATCTCGGCGGTGAGGTCGTAGAACGACGGCCGCCGGCACTGCACCCCGAGCAGCGTGTTCGCCGCCCCCAGCGCCGAGTGCTCCTCGAACTGGCGCAGGTACTCCGCGAAGCCGCGCGGGTCCTTGATCTCGAGCTGCACGCGCTGCGGGCCGTGGCCGTAGGCGGCGACGAACTTCGCCATGCCCTCGCGCCGGATCAGCTCGGCGTTCTTCTTCGAGTCGGCCTGGAACTGGCGGTAGTGCGCGGGGTGCGAGCCGTAGCCGCCGCCGGCGACGGTGATCGAGATCGCGCGATAGCCGTAGCTCATGCCGAAATGCAGCGTGGCGAAGCCGCCCATCGAAAGGCCGACGATGTGCGCGCGCTGGATGCCGAGCGCGTCGAGCACGCAGCGGATGTCGTCGCGCGCGCGCGCCTGCGAGTAGCGCTCGAAATCCTCGGGCACGTCCGACGGCGGGTAGCCGCGCGCGTTATAGGCGATGCAGCGGTAGCGGCGCGAAAAGAAGCGCACCTGCGGCTCCCAGCTGCGGTAGTCGCCGCCGAATTCGTGCACGAACACGATCGGCGTGCCGCTGCCCGCCTCCTCGTAGTACAGCTTGACCGCGTCGTCGGTGGCGAGGGTTGGCATAATGCAAGCCTACGATGAAAGCGGTGGTCTGCAAACAGTTCGGCCCGCCCGACGCGCTGGTTCTGGAAGACCTGCCTTCCCCTCGGGCGGGTCCTGGAGAGGTAGTCGTTCAGGTGAAGGCGGCGAGCGTCAACTTCCCCGACGTGCTCATCATCCAGAACAAGTACCAGTTCAAGCCGCCGCTGCCCTTCTCTCCGGGCAGCGAGCTCGCCGGCGTGGTGAAGGAGGTCGGCGGGGGCGTGCAGAACGTGCGCCCGGGCGACAAGGTCATCGCCTTCACCACCTACGGCGCCTTCGCCGAGGAGGTGAAAACCGAAGCCTCCCGCCTGGTGAGCTTGCCCGAGGCCATGACGTTTGAAACCGGGGCGGCGTTTCTTCTCACCTACGGAACAACGGACCACGCGCTCCGCGACCGAGGCGCGCTAAAGGCCGGCGAGACCCTCTTGGTGCTGGGCGCTTCGGGCGGGGTAGGTCTCGCCGCGATACAAATCGGCAAGGCGCTCGGCGCGCGCGTCATCGCCTGCGCCTCGAGCGAGGACAAGCTCGCGGTGTGCCGCGACCACGGCGCGGATGCGACCATCAACTATGGATCGGAAGACCTGCGCGAGCGCGTGAAAGCGCTCACCGAGGGCCGCGGCGCCGACGTGGTCTACGACCCGGTGGGCGGACCGTACAGCGAGCCGGCGTTCCGCTCGATCGCGTGGCGCGGGCGCCACCTGGTGGTGGGCTTCGCCGCGGGCGAGATTCCGAAGCTGCCGCTCAACCTCGCGCTGCTCAAGGGCGCCGCGGTCGTAGGCGTGTTCTGGGGCGATTTCGCCCGGCGCGAGGGCAAGCGTTTCGCGGACAGCGTGCGGCAGCTCGCGCAGTGGTACCGGGAAGGCAGGCTCAAGCCCCATGTGTCGCAAACCTTCCCGCTTGAAAGAGCGGCGGAAGCGCTGAAGCTGATGGCCGCGCGCCAGGTGAAGGGAAAGCTGGTTCTTACGGTCGGCTAGCGTCGCCCGGCCCGAGCGGCCTTTGCATGGTCACGCTGTCGACCCAGCGGCCGAACTTGAAGCCGACCGAGCGCAGCGTGCCGACGCGCAGGAAGCCGCACGCGGCGTGCACGCCGATCGAGGCGAGGTTCGCGCTGTCGCCGATCACGGCGACGATCTGGCGATAGCCGAGCCCCTCGCAGCGCCGGATGAGCGCCTCGAGCAGCGCCTTGCCGACGCCGCGGCCGGTCATGTCGTGGCGCACGTAGACCGAGTCCTCGAGCGTGTGACGGTAGCCGCTGCGGGCACGGTAGGGCGCGCAGTAGCCGTAGCCCGCCAGGTCCGCGCCGTATTCGGCGACCAGGTAGGGCAGGCCGCGCCGGGTCACATCGCGGAAGCGGCGCCCGAGCTCTTCCGTGCCCGGCGGCTCTTCCTCGAACGAGGCGAGGCCGTGAAGCACGTGGTGCGCGTAAATGGCCTGGATCGCCGGCAGGTCCTCGGGGCGGGCCGCTCGCAGCTCGAGCGCCACTTCAACGGGAATACTCGGGCTCCTCGCGATCAAGGATGCGCTTGAGCGCGCCGAAATGCGCGCCGGCGTATCTGGGCGCGTCGGCGAGCATCATGCGGTAGGCGGTCTTCACGACCTCGGGCCGCACCGGTTTCAGCTTGCCGCCCGAATTTGCCACTACCGAGCGCGCCAGCACCTGCAGGCGGCAGGCGCGCTCGAGGTAGTAGAGCGCGTCGAACGCCTCGGCGACCGACGGCCCGACCACGATCACGCCGTGGTTGGCGAGGAACAGCACGCGCTTCGCGCCGAGCGCGCGCGCGAGGCGGTCGCCTTCCGCTCGATCGACCACCAGGCCGTTGTACGTGTCGTCGTAGGCGATGTCGTCGTGGAAGCGTAGCGCGTTCTGTTCGACCATCTCCAGCCGGGCGCCTTCGAGCAGCGTAAGCGCCGTGGCGCAGGGCATATGGGTGTGCAGCACGCAGGTCGCGCGCGGGTTGGCGACGTGGATGCGCGAATGGATGTAGAAAGCCGTCCTCTCGTACTCGCCCTCGCCTTCCAGCACCTTGCCAGCGGCGTCGAGCGCGAGCAGGTTGGAGGCGGTGACCTCGCTCCAGTGCAGGCCGTAGCGGTTCAGCAGAAACCGCTTGCCGTCGGAGAGCATGACGCCGAAGTGATTGCACACGCCCTCGTGCAGGTCGAGGCGCACCGCGAGGCGGAACGCCGCCGCGAGGTCGACCCGCACCGCGCGCTCGACCGTGCCGCCGAGCTCCTGCATCGTTCCCATGGCGCGATTATAGGCAGGACCAACGAAAAGGGCGCCGGAGCGCCCTTTTCGTCCAGACGAGAAGCTGCCTTAGCGCCGCTTCTTCTCGTCGTAGCGCTCGCCGGCTTCGTTGCCGACCATGCCGCCGACGACGGCGCCGCCGATCGTGCCGATGGTGCTGCCGCCGGTCGCCGCCGAGCCGATCGCGCCGCCCGCGACCGCGCCGCCGACGGTGCCTTGCGTTTCATAGGAAACGCCCCGGTCTTTCAGTGACGAGCATCCCGCCACGCCTGCGGCGAGGACGATGCCGAATGCAATAAGAAGTTTGCTCATTTCATGACCTCCGGTTGTAAAAAGGGACGAACTCCTGCCCTGCCGCTCAGTTGCAGCCGCGCAGCAGGAAAATCACGAACAGGACGGGGATCGGCACGCCGAGCGCCTACAGCAGGATGTAGCCCAGCTTGCCTTCCTGCTTCCAACGCCACTGCTGCAACCTTTCCATAGCGACCTCCAGACTCTCCGTGAGCGGATGCGGGAACTGCAGCAAGCGCCGTGCCGAAGCGTTTGATCCTGTAAGGATTTTCACTACATCCCATGATCATGGCATTGCGCCGGTAACTTTGGCGGCCAAGAATTCGGCAGATTTCCCGGGGGGACACAAATGCGATCGATGACGTTCCTGGTGAACGACCAGTCCAGCGGCGGCCCGATTCCGGCCGTCGCGGTCACCATCACCGAAAACACCAACGGCTCGCTCTCCTTCTCGCTCAACGTCCTCGGCCCGTACACCGGCGACCTGCGCGGGTTCTTCTTCGACCTTGCCAACGAAAGCCGCATCGGCACGTTGAGCGTCGCGCCGGCCTCGGCCGGGTTCACCGAGTTCCGCCAGGGCAACGACAGCGTCAAGGACCTGGGCAACGGCGCCAACATGCAAGGGCTCCTCGGCAGCGATGGCGGCTACGATGCCGGCGTCGAGATCGGCACTTCCGGGATCGGCAAGGACGACTACCAGAGCTTCGGCTTCACGCTGGCGAGCTCCGCGGGCCCGCTGACCCTCGAGGACTTCTCCAACGTCGATTTCGGCGTGCGCCTCACCTCGGTCGGGTTGATCGGCGGCAGCCGCGAAGACTCCGCGAAATTGCTCGAGCACACCTCGGGCGCGATCAATGCCCAGGACGACGCCAACTCCGTGGACGAAGACGCGCCAAATCCGGTCAGCGGCGACGTCTTCGCCAACGACTCCAACTTGGGAACGTCGCACGCCGTCACGGCGGTGAACGGCTTCGCCTCGAAGGTCGGCGTCGACGTCGCGGGGACCTACGGCACGCTGCATCTCAATGCCGACGGCACCTACACCTACACCCTCGACAACACCAACGCAGCAGTGCAAGCGCTCGCCGACGGACAGGAAATCAGCGAGAGCTTCGCCTATACCGCCAAGAACTTCGACGAGCTCACCTCCTTCAGCACCGATACCGCCGTTCTCACCATCACCATCACCGGCGCGAACGATGGACCGGCGATCATCGCCGCGGTGGCCGCGGGCGCGGTTACCGAGCTTGCCGACGGCTCGCCCGATGAAACGACCGGACTGCTCTCGGCAAGCGGCACGGTGGATTTCACCGACGCGGACCTGCTCGACGCGCACACCGTCGCGGTCGCGCCGGCGGCGGCGGGCTATCTCGGCACGTTGAGCGCGGCGGTAACCTCGCCGGGGCAGGTGACCTGGGGCTTCGACGTCGCGGACGGCGACGTGGAATACCTCGGCGCGGGCGAGAGCCTGACGCAGAGCTACACGCTCGCCATCGACGACGGCCACGGCGGCACCGCGACGCAGGCCGTGACCATCACGATCACGGGCAGCAACGACGCGCCGGTGATCACGGGCGGCGTGACCGGGGGAGCGGTGACGGAAGACGCGGCGCTCGCGGCGTCGGGAGCGCTCGACTTCGGCGACATCGACCGCAACGACGTGCACGGCGTCTCGGCGACGTCCGCCGCGTCCGGCTACGTCGGCACCTTTCACGCGGTCCTCGCCGACGATTCGACCGGTGACGGCGCCGGGCAGGCTGCCTGGAACTTCGAGGTTTCGAACGGCGACATCCAGTACCTCGGCGCCGGCCAGAACCTCACGCAGACCTATGCCATTAGCGTCGACGACGGAAACGGCGGGACGGCAACGCAGGACGTGACGATCACAATCGCCGGCGTGAACGACGCGCCGGTGATCGCCGGCACGGTGCTTGGCCAGGTCTACGAGGATGGGGAGGCGCGCGTGGCGCGCGGGCAGCTTGCGCACGGCGACGTTGACAACGGCGCGGTCGTGACCTGGTCGTTGCTGGGCCCCTCCACGCTCGGCTTCGGCGGGGTCTCGGTCGATGCGACCGGCCAGTGGACCTACAACCTGAACAGCAGCCTGTTCGCGGTGCAGCAGCTCGCGCAGGGCACGACGGTGCAGGACACCTTCACGGTGCGCGCGACCGACCAGTTCGGCGCCTTCGACGACCAGGTGGTGACGGTGAACGTCAGCGGCACCGGCGACCGGCCTAACCTGCCGCCGACGCCGCTCGCGCTTTCGACAAGCGAAGACGGGTTGGCGCTCGGCGCGACGAGCGCCTTCGACTTCGACGCGGGCGACGTGCTGCACTGGTCGCTCAATCGAGGCGGCACGTTCGGCTACTTCTCCGACTACGAGTTCCGTGCCGACAGTTTCAGCGTGGAGAAGAACGGCGCCACGATCTTCCAGGATGCGTTCGACGGCGGCGGCGCGCCGCCGTTTGCGCCGAACTTCAGCAACAACACGCCGGCGAACTACACCACCACCGGCCTGTTCGTCGAGGTCGACGGCAAGCTCCTGATGCGCGGCGACAATTCGTTCGCCTTCCGCGGCACCGGCAACGACGCGCTGATCGTGGGCAACGAGGCGATCCTCGCCACGAACACCAGCACCCTGCCCGCCGACCAGGCCCGGGGCCTGCGCAAGCACGACCAATTCGAGATCAGCGGAGTCTTCGACCTCATCGAACCGCAATTCGCGCGCCAGCAGTACGGCCTGACGATGACCGACGGGGTGAACCAGGTCGCCGACGATCTGCTCAGCCTCACCGTGCGTCGCCAGCCGGACGGCCTGGTGTACGTGCGCTTCGTCAACAGCAGCGCCGTCGAGGACACGTCGGTCCTGGTTGACCAGGACCTGCTGACCTTCGGTGCCGCGACCCAGATCCGGCTGAAGCTCAGCCACGAGGCCAACGCCGGCGATGTTGCTGCATCGTACGAACTGCTCGACTCAACCGGCGCGGTTATGGGCGGAGGAAGCCTCGGCCAGGCGCCGCTCTTCGGCACGGATACGCCGGGGCTCGCCGGCGACGACGGCAACTGGACGCGCGCCGGGCTGTTCGCCAACGCCTTCGATGCCGACGAGTTTGCCCAGACCCTGGCCGGCAACCACGGCACGCTCACGGTAAGCAATCCGTTCCTGAACAACGTCGCCGAGCTCAGCTACACCCCGGGAGCCGGCGCGCAGGCGCTCGCCCAGGGCGAGAGCGCCGTCGACACGTTCTTCGTGCGCGCCATCGACCCGCGCGGCATGAGCTCCTCCCAGCGCGTCAACATCACCGTCAACGGCGCAAACGATGCGCCGATGGTTGGCGGCACGACGAGCGGGCAGGTGTACGAGGATGGCGCGGCGCGCGTGGCGCGCGGGCAGCTCGCCCACGGCGACGTCGACAACGGCGCGATCGTGACCTGGTCGCTGCTCGGCCCCTCCGCGCTCGGCTTCGGCGGCGTCTCGGTCGATGCGACCGGTCAGTGGACCTACAACCTGAACAGCGGCCTATTCGCGGTGCAGCAGCTCGCGCAGGGCACGACGGTGCAGGACACGTTCACCGTGCGCGCGACCGACCAGTTCGGGGCGTTCGACGACCAGGTGGTGACGGTAAACGTCAGCGGCACCGGCGACCGGCCGAACCTGCCGGCCGCGCCGCTCGCGCTATCGGTGAACGAGGACGGCGGGCCGGCGCTCGGCGCGACCAGCGCGTTCGACGTCGACGCGGGCGACCTGCTGCACTGGTCGCTCAACCGCGGCAGCGCGCTCGGCTACTTCTCCGACTACGAGTTCCGCGCCGAGAGCTTCAGCGTCAGCCGCAACGGCGTGCAGATCTTCCACGACCCCTTCGACGCCGGCGGGCCGCCGCCCGCGGCACCGAACTTCAGCAACAACACGGTCGCGAACTACACCACCACGGGCCTGTTCCAGGAGATCGGCGGCAAGCTGGTGATGCGCGGTTCCGACGCCTTTGCCTTCCGCGGCACCGGCAACAACGCGCTGGTCGTGGGCAACGAGGCGATTCTCGCCACCAACGTCGACCCCGCGAACACGGTGAACGGTTTGAAGAAGAACCACCAGTTCGTGGTCGATGGCGTGTTCGACCTCATCGAACCCGCACTGCCGCGCCAAGCCTACGGGCTCACGCTCACCGACGGGGTCAACCAGATCGCCGATGACCTGCTCGGCCTGACGGTGCGCCGCGATCCTCTCGACGGCCAGGTGTATGTGCAGTTCGTCAACAACCACGCCGTCTTCGATACGTCGGCGCTCGTCGAGCGCGACCTGTTGGTCGCGGGCGGGGCGGACCAGATCCGGCTCGTCCTGAGCCACGAGGCCGACTCCGGCGACGTGAGCGCCTCCTACGAGCTGCTCACCGGCGGCATGGTCACCGGCACCGGCAGCCTCGGCCAAGTGGGGATCTTCGGCACCGATACGCCGGGCTTCGCCGGCGACGACGAGAACTGGATCCGCGCGGGGCTGTTTTCCAACGCCACCGACCCCAACGAGTTCACCCAGACCCTCGCCGGCACCTACGGCACGCTGACGGTCAACAACGCCGCGATCAACAACCTCGGCGAGCTCAGCTACACGCCCGGAGCCGCCGCGCAGGCGCTCGCCCAGGGCGAGAGCGCCGTCGACACGTTCTTCGTGCGCGCGATCGACCCGCGCGGCATGAGCTCCTCCCAGCGCGTCAACATCACCGTCACCGGCGCAAACGACGCGCCGACGGAGATCGCGCTGACGCCGGGGACGGATGCGGTCATCGCGGCGCTGTCGACGGCCGATCCGGATGCTGCCGACACCTTCGCGTACAGCTTCGCGAGCGGCGGAGCCGGGTTCGCGCTGGTCGATTCGTCCCTGGTCACGGCGAGCGGGCTGAGCGAGGGCTCGAGCTACAGCTTCACGCTGCGCTCCACCGATCCGTGGGGTTCGTTCGTCGACCAGCAGGTAAGCGTCACGACCGGCACGGGCGGCGCCGACGTTTTCGACTTCGACAACCTCGGCGACGGCGTCGACGACGTGGTGGTCGGCTTCACGGCCGCGGCCGGCGACGCGCTCGACATCCGCGACGTGCTGGAGGGAGTCGCGACGAGCTCGAACATCGACAGCTTCGTGCAGCTGCAGGAATCGGGCGGGGGCACCGCGGTGCGGGTCAACGCCGACGGCGCCGGAAGCGATTTCTTGCCGCTCGCCTCGCTGCACGGCGTCACCGGGCTGCTGCTGCAGGACCTCCTCGCCAACGGCAATCTGCTGACCTGATTTGCCATAGGCAAATCGTGGTAGTTTGCTGCGGCAATGCGCCTTGCCGGAGCCGCTTTCTGCCTCTGCCTGCTTGGCGGCGCGCCCGCGTCGGCCCTGGGGGAATCCATGGCCGAGGCGGTCGCGTCCGCGCTCAAGCGCTTCCCCGACTTCCGCGCCGCGCAGGCGAACCGCCGCGCCGCCCTGGAGCTCGTCGACCAGGCGCGCGGCGGCTACTACCCGTCGGCCGACCTGACGCTCGGCGTGGGGCGGGAGCTCTCCGACAACCCCGCCACCCGCGCGCTGCAGGTCCCGGACGTGACCCTCACGCGGCGCGAGGCCGAGCTGACGGTGACCCAGACCCTGTTCGACTGGGGCGCCACCCGCGCCCAGGTGCGGCGCTTCGCCGAGCGCGCCGACGGCGCGGGCTTCCAGGTGGCGAACGCGGCCGAGAACGTGGCGCTGCGCGCCGGGCTCGCCTACCTCGAGGTGCTGCGGCTGCGCGGGCAGGTCGCGCTCGCGCAGGAGAACGTCGCCGCGCATGAGCGCACGGTGCGCCAGGTCGACGCGCTGGTCGAGCGCGGCGCCGGCCGCCGGTCGGACCTGCAGCAGGCCGCCGGGCGGCTCGCGCTCGCCCTGAACCAGCTCACCCAGCTCGAGGGGCAGCTCGCGCAGGGCGCGGCCGCGTACCGCCACCTGGTCGGCGCCGCGCCCGGCGCGCTGCGCAGGCCCGACGAGCTCGCCGCAAGCCTGCCCACGGATATCGAGCGCGTGATGAGGGAGACCGTCGCCGGCCATCCCGCGGTGGTGGCGGCCGAGCGCGAGCACAGCGCCGCGCAAGCCGACCGCGACACGGCGCGCGGGCGCTTCTCGCCGCGCGTCAACCTCGAGGCCGGCGTGACCCGCAACAAGGACATCGACGGCGCGCGCGGCATGAACGAGGACCGCTTCCTGATGCTGCGCCTGCGCTCGAACCTGTTCCGCGGCGGCGCCGACCTCGCGCGGCTGCGCGAAGCCGAGGCGCGCG
>Ga0187893_10006606_pt1 | contig 19695 bp, 12 predicted proteins | sample MA1701074metaG_FD_139574 | JGI IMG/M metagenome (GOLD analysis project Ga0187893, IMG submission 139574) | White microbial mat communities from a basaltic lava cave in the Kipuka Kanohina Cave System on the Island of Hawaii, USA - MA170107-4 metaG ... | reverse complement strand
TGCGACGGGTTGTACAGCGTCGGGCAGTTGTCGTCCGCGTTGATTACGGCATCCCTGTCGATGTCCTCGTTCTCGCAGACGTTGCCGACTCCGTCACCGTCCGTGTCGAGCTGGTTCTCGTTGGCCACGGTGGGGCAGTTGTCGCACAGGTCACCGAAGCCGTCGTTGTCCCAGTCGCACTGGCCGTTGAGCGCCGACCTGCCGTTGGGGAAACCCACCGCCGGGCAGTCCTCCGACGACACCGTGCCGCCGAGGTTGTTGTCCCTCTGCGGAACGCCGGCCGGGTTGTAGACGTCCGTGCCCAGCAGCGGGTCGTAGCACAGGTCGTCGTCCGACGCTCCCTGACCGTTGGACAGGAAGACGTTCGGATCGATGTCTCCCAGGACGCCGTCGGCTCCGAAGTTCGGGACTCCGTCGCCGTCGATGTCGAGGAAGTTGAATTCGCCGAGCTGACCGTCGCTGTCCTGGTCGCAGGTCGCGTCGCGGTAGGAGGCGTTGATGAGGAAGTTGGTGCCGGCGTTGGCAGCCACGTAGAGGATCCCGGGCTGGTCCGACACCGCGCTCATCTGGATCGTCCCCTTGAAGACTCCCGCCGAAACCAGCGGCAGACAGAACGCCTCGCCACGAGGCTCGCCACCCTGATTGCCCGTACGCACGTTGATCTCGACGAACTCCGGTGTCGGGTCGTTGGGATCGCAGAGCTGCGTCGGGGTCGGAGTCGAGTCGGTGACGATGACGTCGATGCCCGTGGTGCAGTTGTGGATCGCGAGACGCTCGAAGTTGACCGTCGCGCACTGCGTGGAGGAGGGATTCGCTCCGGGCCGCGTCGGGATATCGGCGCAGTCGTTCTGCCCGTTGGGATCCTGGTCCACGGCGGTCCGCTCCGACCACTCGAAGTAGCCGTCGTCAATCGTCCAGCCCACGTCCGCGCTGCCGAGACCGCCCTCAACGAGCGCCCAGCCCAGCTCGAACTGGAACCGGTCGCCCGACGAGCCGCGGAACTCCTCGAAGCGGCCCGCCGGCAGGTCGATCTCCTGGTTGCGGACCGGGCCCCACGCCGTGGTGTGACCCACGCGTGTTCCCGGACCCGTGCAATCCGCGGGAACCGAGCATGCCGTTCCGATGAGAGCATCGGCGCCGGAGGTGCAGGTTCCGGGATTCGGCGGGCCGGGCGTGCCGTCACCGCCGGTGCAAAGACCCGGGATGACCGGAAGGCCCGTGTTCGGGTCGACAGCCGTGTTGGCCTGCAGGCCGCGGGTGTTCGGGTCGATGTCCGCCACCGGGAAGGCCAGCAGGAAACGCTCGATGAAGTTGAACTCGTTGCGACCCAGAACCGGCGTCGCCACGCCAACCTCATCGCCGTTCGCGCTGGGCAGCGGCGCGCTCAGCGAGAGATCGCTGTCGCGCAGCGGCCCGAACGTTTCCTGGCCGTTGGCCGCGCTGGTGCGCGGTCCGCCCTCACCAAAGGGCAGGCGGTAGATGTAGGACTGCGCCAGCACGACCGGGCCGCCATCGTCGATGTTGGAATCGATCTGGAGGTTGCCGGCTGTCGCCGGGTCGGTGAAGTCCTGCGTGTGGTTCCAGCCGATCGCTTCCATCCGGATGTCGAAGGGCAGGCCCCTCGCGCTCAGACCGGTGTTGACCTTTCTCATCACCGGAGAGAGCAGAACGTCGCGGATGAACTCGACCGAAGGAGCCGTCGCCGTGTCGGCAGGGATCGTGTAGTTCGGGCACGCTCCCGCGCCGCCGCCGAAGCTCCCCATCGGGCCGTGGCCCGCGTGCCAGACGCCCTTGGGGGCCGTGGTGCTGGTCACCACCACCCCGTCGTTCTGCGTCTGCCACCCGCAGCCGCCGCCCGTCCCGTAGAACCACGCCAGCGAGTTCTGCGGCGTGCCGCCCGGCTTGGAGTCCGCCGTGCGCAGCGCCGTGAAGCCGCCGTTGTTGCGGTCGAAGCGCCACGGAATCTGGTCGTCGGCCGCGGTTCCCGAGCCCGGCGTGCCGCCGCACAGGTTCGCCACGTTCGGGTTGCCCGTGTTGCACAGCGGCTGATAGGTCTGCAGCTCGCGGTTGCGGGCGTTCGAACTCGGCGGCACGGTCCGGATGATGCCGTCGCGGTTGCGATCGGCCGCCTGGATTCCGCCGAACGGGAAGTCCGTGTTGAAGTACAGGATCTGCGTGTCGGCCTGCAGCGCTTCGCGGAACATGAAGGTCTGCGAGGTGACGTGCAGGTTCGTATCGCGCGACTCGAAGGTCACCTCGAAGTCCACGAACCTCTGGGCCGTGGGCAGCGAGGCCACTCCGGCGTCCACGAAGATCGACCACGAGGCGATGCCTTCGCGTCCGGGCGGGATGTTCCCCATCTCGGACGTGTTGTCGATGATGTTGATGGACGCGCACGCGGCGACGTTGGGATCCCCGTTCTGGGTGCAGCGCAGCTTCGCAACCAGGTTGGCGATCTCCGCGAAGTTGTGGTTCGCGAAGCCCACCTGGTAGACGATGAACTCGCCCGCGTCCAGGTTCAGGTCGCCGCGCCCATCGAGCACGCGGCCCGTGTCGCAACCGCCCGCGACGTTGGTGCGCCGCAGCGGCTCGCCCGAGCCCGCGGCGCTGGTGTTGAGCAGGACATCGCCCAGCAGCGGCGTGCACTCGACTTTCGCCGTGTTCACCGCGTCGCTGGGCACCGGACCGCCCGAGTTCAGCGGCGACGGGTCGTCGTAGATCGCACGGATCGTCCCGCCGTCGATGACCTCCACGATCCCGTTGAGCGGGATCGGGTTGAGCGTCGAAGGCGCCGCCGTGGTGGACATGCGCTTGGTGATGAACTGCATCCTGCGGCTGGCCGACGTGTAGTGATTCGCACGGCCCACGCGCAGCGCCGCACTGCCTGCGTCCACAGCCATTTCGCCGGCGAAGTACTTCTCGGTGTCAACCAGCGCGCCGTTGGGGTCGTAGACCTCGATGCGCGTGTTGACCGCCACGTTGGACGCCGTCTCGGCCTGCACCGCGTTGGCCGGGATCCTGCTCAGGTCGAGGACCCTGACGTTCAGCGTGCTCTCCGAGCAGTCGTACACGTTGCGGTTCAGCGAGATGGCGCTGCTCACCGACGTGGACGACCCATCCGCCAGCGGACCCGCGATCACCAGGGCGAAAGGCTGCCCGTGCGAGCCGTTGTCCACGAGCTGGATGTCGTCGCCGCCGGCCGTCGTGTTGACGATGCCGTTGGCGCCCGAGCCGATGTACGAGCGGCCGTCGGCCGTCGTGAGCACCGTGTCGTCGCCGCCCAGCGTCGAGTTGCTGACGTTGTTCGGACCGAACGCGATGGCCGGAGCGTTGGGCACCGGCACGTCGCTCGCCGTGTTCTTGAAGCGCACGCGCGCGCGGTAGAAGCCGTGGTCGCCGCCGCTACGGGACGCGGCGAACACGCTGGGGTGCCCGAAGTAGTGCAGCACCACCTGCTCGGTGTTGTTCACCTCGTCGAACGTGTCGGTCGGAGCGCCGAAGCCCGCCGAATTCGGGTCATCGTCGCAGCTCGACTGGAGCGAGAACTCGTTGCCGAACTCGGCGAACTTGTTCCCACGCCACACGAAGACGTTCGGGTTGTTGGCCGTCGGGTTGAAGTACGACCCGGCGCCCGCGCCGTCGATGTCCGTGCCGGCGAACGTGCAGAAGCTGCACAGGTCGGCACCCAGAGCGCCGCAGACTCCGGCGCCGGCGTTCGACAGGTCGTAGTCGCCGCTGATCACTTCCAGGTCGAGGTCATTCTGGAGCAGCTCGCCCGGAGCGTCCGCCCACGCCAGCGAGATCCGGAGCTGGTCCTGGCCGTCGCGGCGGAAGAAATCGAACGAAACCGACTCGCCCACCTGGACCACGCCGATGCCCGTCGTGCTGCCGTCCGAAGCCGAGCCGCGCGCGCCGCCGTCGATGTACTCGTCGACGACCAGCAGCTTCGCGGGCACGTTCGGGATCGGAGCGACGCTGGTGCGGTCGTTGCCCCTGCGCTCGAGCCTGTAGGAAGTCAGCGGAAGCGTGTTGGCCAGCTCCACCTCGCCGTAGCCGCGCTCGTTGCACATGCGGCCCGTGCAGGCCGGCACCGGGTTCAGCGACGGGAAGTCGGTGCTGTTGATCAGCAGCGCCTTCACGAGCTGGCCCGAGATGTCCGTCCTGCGGTCCGCGGTGGTGCGCTGCGCCGTCGGGTAGAAGCCCTGGGCGAAGTAGTCGCGAATCTGCGCGCCCGCGCCGGCGATCTTCGCCGAGGAGACGGACGTGCCGGCCGTGTTCTCGACCAGGATCTGCTCGACCTCGTTGCCCGCGTCCGCGTCGTTCTCGTTGTCGAACGAAACGATCGTGGCCATCGAGATGTAGACCGGGTCGGAGAAGCGGCCCGTGCGGCTGCCGAACCCGCCGTCGGTGTCCACACCGGACGACAGAACCAGCGGGGCGATGCGGCCTGAGCCGTTGACGGATCCGTTCACGTTGGCCGTCGTGCCGAAGGTCGCGGGGCCCTTGCTGGTGAAGTTCGCCATCGACTCGGTCGGGTCGGTGGTGGCGCGGAAGTTGTCCACCAGCGTCGAGCCGACGGTGACGCCGTTCTTGATCGTCGCGAGATCGGCGATCTGGATGCTCCCGGGACCGAAGTTCGGATCGTCCTCGGGGCTGACGGCCGCGCCGGTGCTGGGGTTGGCGCCGTCGTTGCCGACCGCCTGCACGTGCAGCACGCGGCGGTTGGCGAACAGGAACGAGTCCACGCCGTCAGCGCCGACGCTGTAGTCGCCCTGACCGTTCTCGAGGTTGTCGTCGAAGTTGACCGGATTGCCGAACGAGAAGAGCGTCACCTTCGCGCCCCTCGCGTGCAGCGTCGTGGCGTTCGGATCCAGATCGCGACGGTACGCCATGTCCAGCAGCCGCGCCGCCGGAACCGTGCCGGCGTCCACGTTGCCGAGGAAGTTCACGGCACACGCGGGAGGCGCCGCGACCGGCGTCAGCGCGATGTCGGAGAAGATGACGCGCGCGCCCGGAGCCTGGCCGTCCAGCGACAGGTCCCTTTCGAACGAGTCGTTGAAGTACGCGACGAACAGGTCCAGAGAGTCGACGTCGTCCTTCAGGATGCCCAGACCGATACGCCCGCCAGCCGGGTTGCCCGTGGCTCCGCCGGCCATCAGCGAGCCGTGGGTCTGGCCGCCCGTGGCGATGGAGTCGCAGGTGGTGAAATCACCGGTCGAGGTCGGGTCGTTGAGGGGGCCCGTGTTGTCGACGTCGTTGCCCTTCGTGTAGACCTCGACCTTGCGGTGCCCGACGCCCGTGGCGCTCAGGCTCGCCGTGCAAGCGCCCGTGCCGAGGCAGGGGTTGCGGCGGTCGTGGGAGAACGACGGCGTGTCCATGGTCAGCCCGTCATCGGCGATGCCGATGTACTGCGGCGGAACCTGGAAGTTCGCGTGGCTCGAGTCGTACGCAAGCGGCGTGCCGGCCGAGCCGGGCACGCTGAAGTTCACGTCCGCCGTGGAGGCGCCGAGGACGATGCCGCCCCCGTCGATTCCCGCATCGCGGAACGGCAGCATCCACTGCCCGAACTCGCGGATGTCGAGGAAGCGGCCGACCTCCACCGTCGCGGAGGTCGCCAGGTTCATCCTCTCGTACTCGGGCGACTCTGCGATCGAGTAGACCTCGGGGCTCGTGCGAACGAGATCGTACAGGCGCGTGTTGCGCAGCGTGAAGGCGATGTACGTGCGGTTCCAGATCGTCTCACGGAGCTGAACGGTTCCGCCCAACTCGACGATGCGCTGCTCGAAGGCCTGGGAATCCTCGCTCGGCATCATGCGCGCGACCAGCTCGAACGTGTCCGACGCCGCCCTCTCGGGGTTGAGCATCGGGGTCGTTCCCACGCTGGGGTGCACTCTGTCGGCCGGTCCGTAGGGGGTCGAGAACCGGAACTCCGCGTCCTGGAGCCTGGCGCGGCTCGCCTCGGGCACGCGCACGAGGAACGCGTTGTTCGGCACGTACTCGATGACGTCGAAGCCCTTGCTCTGGAGCAGCTCGCGGCTTCCGCGGCCACCAAGGTCCTGCGCCTGGCTCTCCTGGAGCTGAACGATGTGGTAGCTGCTGTCGACCGACTCACCGCGACGGCCCGCGAAGCTCATCATCTCGCGCGGCATCGTGTTGCGGCCCGACGAACGGCCCGTGATGAACGATCCCTTGTTGTTGGGCATCATCACGACATCCGGACGACGCAACTCTTCGCGGCTCACGCGGCCGATATCGCGAAGACCGGCGCGATCCGCGTGAGGCCACCAGGTGGTCTCAGGGCGCGGGAACATGTCGCGCTGGTTCTTCTTCAGGAACCGCAGCTCGTTCTCGCGGGTCCCCGGCGTCCTGTAGTCAGGAGCCGTGCGGTCGAGCTCGGCGACGTCGCTGATATCGCGAATGTCCTTGTCCGCGCCGATGAGGAGCGTGAACGGCAGCACGAGCAGGCAGCAGAACGCCACCCACGCGAGACCTGCCAGGCTCCTCCGGGACACGAGGTGCTTGGAACGATTAAGCATGTGCTTCCCCCCCACAGTTGAAAAACACCCACCCGCCGTCACCGGCGGGTCGCTTGGAGTCATTAAAGCTCATGAGGAATGTGAACCGAAATGTCATCAGTGGCCGACGCCTCCCGCATCGATTGTCTTGAATGGACGGTAGCCGCGCGGGAGTCCCCCCCTGCGGCCTTGACGGCTCTGGCTTCGTTTTCCGGCTGAAATGCCAAACAACTACTGGACAAAGCCCCCCCTCTTCGAGACGGTCCAGTATGTCTGCCTTGCGGAGAGTAACGACTGCGCGCTTAGATACGGTGGGTTTGGATTACCGTCAAGGGATAAAGTTTCCTAAATTAAACGCTAACGTCTGTTAGCTCATACCCCATGGAGGCCGAGCCCCGAACCGGCCCGTGCCCGCTCGAATCCCGGTCCATCCGGTCAAGTCGCTCGTTGTCATAGGGTTCCAGCATCCCCGTTATGTCGTTGAGGGATTGATTCGACCCCATCGGAGGGGGCGGCCGGCCCCCCGGGAGGCCCGGTTTGATCCCGGCGGGGGTTTGGGCCAACATTCTCCGGCGTGATCACAGGCTACAACACGGACATCACCCATAACGAGCGCGTCTTCCACGTCCAGACGGAGGACCGGGGCGTGGACAACCCCGTCATCGAGTCGCTCGTGTACACAGGCGGCAAGATCGTCCACCGGCACGACCAGGACTACGGCTGGCTCCTGAGAGAGGGATACAACGAGAAAGCGGTCCAGGAGCTCGTGGACGGGCAGCACCGCAAGATGATCCGGGACATCCAGGGGGGCAAGCTCGACCCCGATGGCCCCCCAGCGTTCGGCGCGGGCATCATCAGCCACAGGGATTTCGACGACCTGGTGCTCGAGTTCGTCCGCGATCAGGTGGCCACCGAGGGAGTGGAGATGGTGGCCGAGGGGCAGCCGGCTCCGCGCGCGGGCGACCTTCTCGTGCTGAATCTCCTCGTCCGCACGGACGTGCGCTCCAAGCCGGTGGACCGCGCGCGCGTCGTCATCAGGGCGCGCCGGGCCGGGCGCAAGCGATACCTCACCCTCTTCGACGGCAAGACGGACGACAACGGCCGCGTCCGCGCGGGTCTCGAGATCCCCGCGGACTACGTGGGAGGGACCGTCGTCGTGGAGGCGACGTGCACCCGCGGAAAGGACCGCGCCGAGTGGGAGATCCTGGCGGCGTGATCCGGCTCTTCGTGAACGGCGAGGAGCACCGGGCCGAGACCGGCCTCACCCTCGCCCAGCTCCTGACACGTCTCGAGCTTCCCGCCGCACGGCTCGCCGTGGAGCGCAACCGGCGCATCGTCCCCCGCGAGCGCTATGATGACGAGCATCTGGAGGACGGCGATCGTCTGGAGATCGTGACGCTCGTCGGCGGCGGATAGTCCGCAAGTCTCCGGGGGGAAGATGCGCTCGGATCGGCTCACCATCGCGGGACGTCCGCTGGGCTCCCGCCTCATCGCCGGCACCGGCAAGTATCCGTCGATCGAAGTCATGGACAGCGCCCTGGAGGCTTCCGGGGCGGCCATGGTCACCGTCGCCGTGCGCCGGGTCGATCTGTCGCGTCGCGGCGAAGGGTCGATCATGGACGTGCTCGAGAAACGGCGCTACACCCTCCTGCCCAACACCGCGGGCTGCTACACGGCCGACGATGCGGTCCGCACGGCCCGGCTGGGGCGAGAGGCGGGACTCTCGGAGCTGGTCAAGCTGGAGGTGATCGGCGACGAGAAGACCTTGTTTCCCGACACCGGCGGACTGCTCGAGGCGACGAAGACCCTGGTGAAGGAGGGGTTCGTCGTGCTTCCCTACACCAACGACGACGTCGTCACGGCGCGAAAGCTGCGCGACGCTGGGGCCGCCGCCGTGATGCCGCTGGGCGCGCCGATCGGCTCGGGGCTCGGTATCCGCAACCTCGTCAACCTCAGGCTCATCCTCGAGCAGATCACCGACATCCCGGTGATCGTCGATGCCGGCGTGGGCACCGCGTCCGACGCGGCCATCGCGATGGAGATGGGGTGCGACGGCGTGCTGATGAACACGGCGATCGCGGGCGCGGGCGACCCCGTCGCGATGGCGCGCGCGATGAAGCTGGCGGTGGAGGCGGGGCGTCTGGCGTTCGAGGCCGGCCGCATCCCGCGGAAGCTCCACGCGACCGCGTCGAGCCCCATCGAAGGGACGATCTAGGAGCCCGCCGGGCTCAGTCCCGCTTCGGTCGCATGGCGGCCCGGAACTTCTTCGCGGACCGTGCTTCGCGCTCGGCCTCCCGCTCCTTGACGGCGGCTCTCTTGTCGTGGAGCTGCTTTCCTTTCGCGATGCCGATCTCGACTTTGATGCGATCGTCCTTCGCGTAGACGCGCAACGGGACGATGGTCATGCCGCCGATGACCTCCTTCTCGAGCCGCTGGATCTGGCTCTTCTTCAGCAGCAGCTTGCGCGGCCTGAGCGGCTCGTGGTTCTGGCGGTTGCCGTGGTCGTAGGGGCTGACGTGGCAGTTCAGGAGCCAGACCTCGCCGTCCTGGCACCGGGCGTAGGCTTCCTTCAGGTTGCAGCGCCCCAGCCGCAGCGACTTCACCTCGGTCCCCTGGAGGACGATCCCGGCCTCGAGCGTGTCGAGGATGTGGTAGGCGAACCGGGCATAGCGGTTCGTCGCGAACACCTTCGTCCAGCTCATGGACTCTAGGGTACAACGGTGCCTATACTTCGGGAGTCGTCACACCGGTCCGTTTCGACGACGCCGTCTGACTTCGTCAGCCGGAAACGACGGATCGTTCACATAAGAGAGGCTTGGCCATGGGGTGCAACAGCGCCTGCGGGCTGAGCGGTTCGTGCGGCACCTCGGGAGGCGGCTGTCTGGCCGGCGGTTCCTGCGGTGCCGGAGGGTGCGGTTCCGGCGGCGCCTGGGATGGCACGCTGAAAGAGGTCGCCGGGGTCACCTTCAACAACACCGCGAAGACCTACTACTACGACTCCTCCGGGCTGACCCTCGCCGTGACCGACACGGTCATCGTGGAGGGGGATCACGGGGAGCAGTTCGCCACCGTCGTCCAGCCCACCGGCGCCTCGCGCAAGTTCGCCGCGGTCGCCGGCATGAAGAAGGTGCTGCGGCGCGCCACCCCGCGCGACATCGCCAGCGACCGCGAGAACAGGCGGCGCGAGGCCAACGCGCTCGAATTCTGCCAGAACCGCATCAGACAGCGCCGCCTCGAGATGAAGCTCGTCTACACGGAGGAGACGCTCGACCGCAAGAAGCTCACCTTCTATTTCACCTCGGAGGGGCGGGTGGACTTCCGCGAGCTGGTGAAGGAGCTGGCCCAGCAGTTCCGGAGCCGGATCGAGATGAGGCAGATCGGGCCGCGCGACGAGGCCAAGGCGCTCGGGGGCTACGGGGATTGCGGGCGCCCTCTCTGCTGCACCACCTTCCTCAGGGAGTTCGCCCCCATCTCGATCCGGATGGCCCGCCGCCAGGGGCTGAGTCTCAACCCCACCAAGATCTCGGGACGGTGCGGCCGGCTGAAGTGCTGCCTCAAGTACGAGGACACCGGAGAGGATCTCCCGGGCCGGGGGCGCGACGACGCGCCCGAGAGCGCGGGCACCGGATCGGGCCACCAGGCCCCCGTGACGGAGCACTAGCCCTCCTGGCCGGGGCACGCCTCGTCGGCCTAACGGGAGCGCCGGCCGGGGCCTCGCAGCAGGGCATAGACTTCGTCGCGCGGTCTGCCGCTCTGCTTCACGACGGTCCGGAACGCTTCCTTGCGGTCCACGCCCCCCGCGATCAGCCGCTCGTGCCGCTCGCGAAGCGCCGCGTCGTCGAGGACTTCCTCCGCCGCGCGCTCCGCCGCGGGGCTACCCGACAGCACGAGGGTGTACTCTCCGCGCCCGGTGCCGCCGCGCAGGCTCGCGGCGAGATCGGAGAGCGACGTCCGCCGGACCTCCTCGTGCAGCTTCGTCGCCTCGCGCAGGAGCGTAAGGTCGCGGTCCCCCAGCGCGTCGAGCAGATCGGCGGCGGTGGAGCCGATCCGGTGCGGCGCCTCGAGCAGGACGATCGGGCGGCGCTCCGCCGCGAGGTCGCGGATGGCGCGGGTTCGTTTCGCCCCCCGCGCGGGGAGAAACCCGGCGAAGAGGTATCCGGTGGCCGCAAAGCCGCAGACCGAGATCGCGGCCGCCGCCGCGGAGGGGCCCGGCACCGGGCTGACGCGCAGCCCCGACTCCAGAGCGGCCAGCACAACAAGAGCGCCCGGATCGGAGACTCCGGGAGTGCCCCCGTCGCTCACGAGCGCGACGTCCTCGCCGCGTTCGAGGGCCGCGAGGATGCCGCGTGTCTGCCGCTTCTCGTTGAACTTGTGGTACGAGATGACACGCGGCGGATCGATCCCGAAGTGCGCCAGAAGGCCGCGCGTGCGCCGCGTGTCCTCGCAGGCGACCAGATGCGCGGAGGACAGAGTCCGGATCGCGCGCGCGGTGATGTCCTCGAGGTTCCCCAGGGGAGTGGCGACAACGTAGAGCGTTCCTTTGGGCGTCGTCATGACCGGTGATGCGGCCGGGAGCCTGCCGGGATGCATCGGCTGGCGAATGTAACAGGATTGCCGGCGCGGGACACTAGGTTCCCCAGTCCCTCGGGTACCGGAAGTCGATGCCGGCCGTGCGGGGGGAGACCTTGGCGATCAGGGGCATCCGTCGCTTGAACTGCGAGCCCCTGACGCGGGCCAGGACGCGGTCCACCAGCGCGGCCGGCCAGCCCTCACGCACGAGGTCGGCGCGGCCGAGGCGCTCGTCGACGAGCCTGTGGAGGATCTGATCGAGATCCTCGTAGGTGGCGCCCAGCTCCTTCTCGTCGGTCTGTCCGGCCCAGAGGCCGGCCGTCGGGATCCTGCGCCGGATCGACGCGGGGACGCGCAGGTGCCGCGCCAGATCGAAGATCTGCGTCTTGTAGAGGTCTCCGAGCGGGTTGATCGACGAGGCCATGTCTCCGTGAATGGTCCCGTATCCCAGCATCAGCTCGGTCTTGTTGCTGGTCCCCAGCACGAGCGCTTCGTGGGCGGCCGAAAGATCGTAGAGGATGCTCATCCGCTCGCGCGCCATCTTGTTGCCCCGTCTGACGCGGCCGGCCTTCGGTTCGCCGGCGAAGTAAGCGTCGATCATGGGCGTGATGTCGCGTTCTTCGGTCCGGATGCCCAGCCGGCGCGCCAGCGCCCGCGCGTCCCTGGCGCTCGCGGCATCGCTCAGCCGGTAGGGCATCAGCACCGCGACGACGCCGCGGGCGCCCAGGGCGCGGCGCGCGAGCGTGGCGGCGACCGCCGAATCGACGCCGCCGGAGAGGCCCACCACCACGCGGCTGCGGCCCACGCGACGTGTTTCGCCGGCGATGAACCCGGTCAGGACCGTCTCGACGAGCTTCGCGTCGATGCCGAGGTCCGCGCGCGCGGGTGCGGCGGGCTTCTGCTTTCTCCTGCGCGCCCGGGCGGCCACGCGGGTCACTCCTCGCGGTGGCGCGACGTCACGATGCGTCCCAGCTCGCGGCGCACCAGGTCGAGCTTCTCGTCGCGCAGCAGCGGCGCGGTGATGCGGGCCCTGCGCAGCGCGTCTTCGGGGATCGTGACGGCGAGCCGGTCGGCGCGCAGCGGACGCGCCTGGCCGAGCACCGCGCCCGCGGGGGAGATGGCGAACGATCCTCCCGTGAAGGTCCACCCTTCCTCGCCGCCGGCCCTGTTGACGCACACGACGTGGCACGTCAGGAACTCCCCGATCACCTGCCCGAGCCGGGTCCACGAGCCCTGGCTCGCAGGCGCGCGGGAGGCGACGGCTTCCTTGACGGGGCTGTTGGTGATGACGACCAGCAGCTCCATGCCTTCCTGCGCGAGCAGCCACGAGGACGACAGGTGCCAGAAGTCCTCGCAGACGAGGATCCCGGTGCGTCCCCAGGGGGCGGCGAAGGTGCGGAAGGTGTCGCCCGTGGCGAAGTAGCGTCCTTCGTCGAACATGCCGTACGTGGGGAGATAGACCTTGCGGTGCAGGTGGGCGAGCCGGCCTTTCACCCAGCACGCTCCGGCGTTGTAATACGTGACGCCGGGTCCCCGTTCCACGAACCCGGCCACCACCGCGACGCGTGCGCTCGCTTTCGCGAGGCGCGCGAGCAGCGGGTCGGTCTCCGGGTCCATCGCGGCGTCGGGCACGAGGTCCTGGAGGAGGTATCCGGTGAGGCTCAGCTCGGGGAACACGACCAGGTCGGCGCCTGCGCGCTCCGCGCGGCGGATCTCGTCGAGGTGCATCTTCAGGTTGCGCTCCGTGTCGCCCAGCGTCGGAGCGATCTGTGCCATGACGACTTTCAAGCGTGTCTTGCCCTCAACAGGGCGCGGATCCTATCACGCCCGGGACGTGAGCCACCCCGGCTTGCGGCCCAGGTCACTCATGGGCCGTGATTACCCGCTTGCGGCTCAGGTCACTCGTAGCCACTGGTGGGACTGATCACCCCGCTCGCGTCCCCGCAGCAAAGGGCCCGAGCCTACGGCTCGCCTGAAGGCGGCTCGCCGTGTCCGCGAAACCACGCGAAGAACGCGCTCGCGGCCAACTGAAAACGCTCGGTCCCTTTCTGCGGGCCGCTCGCCGGCCCAGTGATCGAGCGCAAGGCTCGCGGTGAGTGCTGGCCCCGAGGGCCGTCTCGGACTGAGCCCGGTTGCCGGCCCGGGGCCGGCAGGGCGAGGGAGAGCCGAGCGGGGCGCGTCGCCCGGGGCGACGCGCAACCGCGTGCCCGAGGGGGCAGTCATCTCACCGCGAGCCGTCGAGAGACTCCTCCGAGGGCACGCGAGCGGGGTGATCAGGCACACCACCGGCTACGAGTGACGTGGGCCGCGACGGGGCGATCAGATCGCGGCCGCGGGTGGAGCGGTCAGGGGGGGTGGGGGGTCATCTTCTCGCGCATGATCTTCTCGTGGATCCGCTCGTGGCGCTCCATCGCGCGGCGCGCCTCCTCGACGCGCCCCAGCTTGCGGAGCGACTGGCCCATGAGGAACCACGCCTTCACGTTCTCGGGGTCGTCGGCGACGATGGCCTGAAGCGTCCCGATGGCCGCCTCGTCATCTCCCGACTGCGCCTGGGCCATCGCCAGCGCGACGCGCGTCGGGATCGACGAACGATCCATCGCCACCGACCGGCCCAGCAGGTCCACCGCGCACTTCAGGTCCCGCCGCAGCTGACAGATCGAGCCGGCGCTGGAGAGCGCCGCGGCATCCGCGGCTCCCGAGGCCATCAGGATCTCGTACTCCGCCCACGCCTCGTCGTGCCGCGAGGCACGCATCAGGGCGGTCGCCAGTTCCGAACGCACGTCCTGCCTGGCCGGATCGCCGGCGAGCAGGGCGCGGTAGTACGGCACGGCGTCGAGCGGACGCCCCAGCAGCGCGAGGAGCCGGGCGGCGCGGAGCCGGGCCGACGCCGCCCGCGCCGGATCGGTGGCGACGGCGATGTACCTGACCCAGACATCCACAGCCTCCTCGAACCTCTCGGAACGGTCGAGCAGACGCGCGAAGTTGTAAAGGACGCTCTCGCCCGCCCCCTCCAGCGCCGCGGCCCTGCGCAGCACCACCTCCGCCCGGTCGAGCTTCTCTCCCACGAGCAGCGCCTGGGCCAGCAGCGCCATGCACGCGGCGTCGGGCTGGATGGCGACGGCGGCCTCCAGCGAAGCCACCGCCGCGTCGAGCTGCCTGCTCTCCGCGTGGATGCGGCCCAACGCGCAGTGGCTCCTCCAGTGGCCGGGGCTCACGGTCACGGCCTCGCGCAGGATCGACGCGGCATCGCCGGCCCGGCCCTCGGACAGAAGGCCAAGCGCCTCCTCGTACAGCGCGTCCGCCTGAAGCTCCGGTGTCAACGACCGGGCCGCCGCGGCGGGGAGCGCCAGCGCTAAGACCGGCAGGAAGGCGGCCACCCGCAGACGCGCGATCACGGCGCGGGGGCGCGCATCGCGCGGGCATCGCGAAGCGGCTCCCCCTCCACGAGGACGTACGCGGCGCGCGCCTTCACCCCCCGGAAGGTCTGCCGCCCGCCACCGGGCCAGAGCACCTCCAGATCGGCCTTCTCCTCCCCGGCGAGGCCGAAGTGGACCCAGGAGTCGGCGGACCAGAGAAACGACCCACCGCCACCGGAGTGCCTCACCTGCCTGCGCCCGGCGGCGGCCGCGGCGACGCGCACGCCGACCCCCGAGCGGTTCGCCACCCGGCCGATCGGGCGCATGCCGATCCACGCCCCGGAAGCGGACCCATCGTTGCGGAGCAGAACCGGGGGACTGTCCATGACCGTCAGGACGAGATCGAGATCGCCGTCACGATCGAAGTCGAACGGCCCTCCCCCGCGGTAGCTGCGAAGGACGTCGGGCGCCACGCGCGCCTGCCTGCCGAGATCGACGAAAAGCCGCTCGGCCCCGGAAGGGGCCGGGTCGTTGCGCATGAACTGGTTGCGCTGGAGGTAGGTCGTGCCGATCTGCATCGCGTCCACTCCCGGGTAGACGTGCCCGTTGGCGAAGAAGATGTCGAGATCGCCGTCGTTGTCCATGTCGAAGAAGCCGGTCGCCCAGCCCAGCGAGAGGAACGTCGCCTCCGCGAGCCCCGAGGGGTAGGTCATGTCCTCGAAGTACCCCTCGCCGGCGTACCGGTAGAGCTGGAACGACTGGTGCGAGAAGTTCGTCACCACGATGTCGAGCCTCCCGTCGCCATCGTAGTCGCCGAATGCCGTTCCCATCGATCCCTGCTCCGTCCCGTCGGAGCCATACGCGACGCCGCTCATGGCGCCGACCTCGTCGAAGGTGCCGTCGCCCCTGTTCCGGTAGAGCTGGTTGGGCGTCGCGTCGTTGGCCACGTAGATGTCGGAGTCGCCGTCCTCGTCGTAGTCCGCCACCGCCACGCCGAGGCCGAACATGCCGATGTCCGTGCGGATGCCCGCGCGCGCCGTGACGTCCTCGAAGGTCCCGTCCCCGTTGTTCCTGTAGAGGATGTCCGCCTCCGCCTCGAGACCCGTCGGGCCGCACATCACCATGGCGCCGCGGTACCAGCAGGGACGTTCGGGATCGGCGCGACGCGGGACTTTCTTCGTGTCGAAGGAGACGTAGTTCGCGATGAACAGGTCCAGCAGGCCGTCGTTGTCGAAATCCGCGAAGGCCGCGGAGGCGCCCCATCGATCGTCGCGGATCCCCGACGCCTCGGACACGTCGGCGAAGGTCCCGTCGCCGCGATTGCGGAAGAGACGATCGGGCCCCCACGCCGTGACGTAAAGATCGGTCATCCCGTCGTTGTCGTAGTCGCCGGTGGCGGCGCCGAAACCCCAGAAGTGCGCTCCCAGACCCGAGCGCGCCGTGACGTCCTCGAACGTGCCGTCCCCCCGGTTGCGAAGGAGACGCTGAAGGGGCGCTTCGCCGGCAGGGAAGCCCTCGAGCCGGGAGCCGTTCACGAAGAACAGGTCCTGCCAGCCGTCGTTGTCGAAGTCGAATGCGGCCACGCCGGTCCCGATCGTCTCGAGGATGTAGTCCTTGGCCGCGGAGCCGCTCACGACATGCAACCCGGAGAGCCCCGCGGCGGCGGTCACGTCGGTGAAGGACCCCTGGGATGGTTCCCACGCGGCGGCGGCGAGGGCGAGACGGAGGGCGATGCCGAGGATCACGCCTCATTATAAAGGCGGGGCGGCCCTCCTTCGCTCGCTTCGCGAGCTTTGGAGGGGCGGGGCCCCCGTTTGCGGAGCGTGGAGGGGGTTGGTACGATCCGCAGTCCGTGTCGCCTCCACCGAGGACACCGTGATTCGCGAGCCTGCATTCGCGGGGCATTTCTATCCCGAGGATCCCGCGACGCTTCGGGCCGCGGTCGGCGAGTGCCTCGAGGCGGGGAGCGGCGACCCGGCGATCGCGGCGTTCGCGATCGTGGTGCCGCACGCCGGCTACGTGTACTCGGGGAGGATTGCCGGCGCGGTGTACGGCGGAACGCGGCTCCCCGAACGGCTCGTCATCCTCTGCCCCAACCACACGGGGCGCGGAGAGCCCGTGGCGGTCATGAACCGAGGCGGCTGGCGCACGCCGCTGGGTGTCGCGCCCGTCGACGGAACGCTGGCGGATCTGATCCTTTCGAGGTGCCCGATGGCGACGATCGACGACGAGGCCCACCGTCACGAGCACTCGCTCGAGGTCCAGCTCCCCTTCCTCCAGGTCCTGAGGCCGGAGCCGCGGTTCGTCCCCGTCTGCGTCGGCATCGCGGGTCTGCCTGAGCTGGCCGCCCTCGGCCGGGGGCTCGCCGAGGCGCTGGCCCTCGCCGGCGGCGGCGCGGGGATCGTCGTCTCCAGCGACATGAGCCACTACCTGCCCGCCGACGTGGCGCGCGCGCAGGACCGCGCGGCGCTCGAGCGGATCGAGGCGATGGACCCCGAGGGGCTGCACCGCGTCGTGCGCGAGCGCGCCATCTCGATGTGCGGCATCGCCCCCGCGGTGGCGGGGCTCGTCGCCGCCAGGGAGGCGGGCGCGCGCTCCGCGCGCCTGATCGCCTACGGCAACTCGGGCGACGCCGGCGGCGGATACGGCTCGGTGGTGGCGTACGCGGGGCTCGCCATCACATGAAGCGCGCGGTCCTCCTGCTGGCCGCGGCGATGCTCCTGCACGGTCCCGCGGCGACTTCCGCGGACCCGGAGCCCGAGACGCCGGCCTCCATCGAAGACCGCCCCCACATGTCGGCCGATCGCTTCGAGCAGATCTCGGAAGGCGTGATCCAGATGACCGGCAACGTGGATCTGTGGTACGGCGACCTGAGGATCCTCGCCGACAGCATCCACTACGACGACGCGCGCCGCGTCGCCCGGGCCGAAGGCAACGTCGTGCTGATGTTCGGCAACAGCCAGATCAGCGGCGACCGGCTCGAGGCCAACCTCGACACGCATCTTGCGACGATCTGGAACGCTCACGGTCAGATGGAGCCCGACGTGATCTTCCACGCCGAGATGCTGGAGCGCGTGGCCGAGGACAAGGTCGTCATCACCAACGGAACCGTCACGACCTGCACGCAGCCGACTCCCTACTGGTCGTTCCACGTGTCGAAGGCGACGCTCCAGAAGGACCGCTACGCCCACATGAAGCACGTCGCGTTCCGCGTGAGCAAGGCGCCCATCTTCTACACGCCCTATCTGGCGTGGCCCCTCAAGGAGGATCGCTCCTCGGGGCTGCTGCTCCCGAATCTCGGCTACTCGCGGCGGCGCGGCTCCTTCATCGGGAACGCGCTGTACCTCGTGATGGGGCGGAGCCAGGACATGACCCTCTACTTCGACCTCTACGGCCAGAGCGGCACCGGCTACGGCTTCGAGTACCGGTTCGTCCCGGCGCACAACGCGCAGGGGGCGTTCACCGGGTACTACCTCGACGACACCGTGGACGACCCCAGCACGCCCGACGCCGACGAGAGCCGCGCGCGCTACCGATTCAACCTCCGGCACGCGCAGCGCTTCGACGGCGGCTACCGTCTGCTCGCCGATCTGAACAACGTCAGCGACCTCGACTACTACCTCGACTTCGAGCGCGACATCCGGCAGACGACGAGCCCGACGGTCTACTCGCGGATCGATCTCGTGCGCAACTGGAGGAACTACGCGCTCAACGCGCGCCTCGATCGTCAGGAGCAGTTCATATCGACCGACGAAGAGCTGACCCTCCAGCGCATCCCGGAGGTGGAGCTGCGCGCCCACGGGATCCGGATCAACGAATCCCCCTTCTACCTCTCGTTCGTGTCCTCGGCCGGCTTCTACAACAAGCAGCAGGCGAAATCGGACGACCCCAACACGCTGTTCATCGACCTCGACACGGCCTACGCGCGCTACGACCTCTTCCCCACGATCGCCGCGTCGTTCTCGCCGACCCCCTGGCTGGACATCTCGCCCTCCGTCGCGGCGCGCGGCACGTTCTATACGCGCAGTCTCCTGGACCCCAACATGCCGCTGCAGCTCTCCAGCGGCGAGGACATCTTCCGTGGCTTCGCGTCGTTCAACCTGAACGTCATCGGCCCCCGCACGTTCCGCCTCTTCGGCGGCGAGGACGCGGCGGCCACGCGCTACAAGCACACCTTCGAGCCGGGGATCGCCTATTCGTACATCCCGAAGGTGCGCGGGGAGGACGAGAACATCATCCGCTTCGACGAGGTCGATACGCTCGCCGGGGACCTGCACCGGATGACCTGGTCGCTCACGAGCCGGCTCTTCGCGAAGCGTCCCCCCCCGGGCCTTGCGCCCGCGGGCCCCGGCGGCGAAGCGCTCCAGCCGTCGGACGTGACGGGTCCGACGCAGATGTCGGCGCCCCTGCTCGACGAGAAGGACCTCCCCGAGGAGATGCGTCAGGCCCTCGAGGATCGCGGCCGCGCGCCCGGAGTCGGCGCGGTGGAGATCGCCTCCATCTCGGTGAGCCAGATCTACTCGTTCGACCAGGACCAGCCGTTCACGGCGACGCTCATCGACACCGACGGGACCTCCGAGGTGCTCGACTCCCCCGCCGGCCCCATCGTCGCCAACGCCCGCTACAACCCCACGGCCGCGGCGAGTCTCGACGCCACCGTGCGCTACGAGCCGTTCTTCGACGACGTCGACACGGTGAGCCTCTCCGCGAACCTGCGCAGCCTCCAGGCGGGTTACCTGCGTTTGTCGTACTTCCTCGACCGCGACCTGTCCGGGCGTTTCGTCGACGACGACGGCATCAGCGTGCCGCCGGGGGACCCGGCGGGCTCGCTGGAGTTCTTCGACGCGAGCCAGATCCGGCTGCTGGGAGGCACGTCCTTTCTCCGGAGGAAGGTGACGCTCGATCTCGAGGGGTCGTACGATATCGAGAACGGCGACCTCCAGGACCAGCGCTACCGGGTCGGCTACAACTCCCAGTGCTGCGGGATCCTCGTGGAGATGGCGCGCCGTGACTTCGACACCATCGACGAGATCGAGTACCGGTTCACGCTGAACCTCCGCGGCGTGGGGACGTTCCTCGATCTCCAGGGGAGGCCGTGACACGATGAGCGATCCCCACGCCGGCGCGCGCGCGCACGCGCTGCTGGTGACCGGCAGCGGCGGGCGGCTCGGCCGCGCGTTGAGCGACGTCGTGGAGGGGGAGTGCGCCCCGGAGTTCCCCGGGGCCGTGCTGGCCACGCGCGACGAGATCGACGT
>Ga0187893_10006605_pt1 | contig 19696 bp, 15 predicted proteins | sample MA1701074metaG_FD_139574 | JGI IMG/M metagenome (GOLD analysis project Ga0187893, IMG submission 139574) | White microbial mat communities from a basaltic lava cave in the Kipuka Kanohina Cave System on the Island of Hawaii, USA - MA170107-4 metaG ... | reverse complement strand
GGTAAGCAGTAAACGGTAAGCAGTAAACGGTAAGCAGTAAACGGTAAGCAGTAAACGGTAAGCAGTAAACGGTAAGCAGTAAACGGTAAGCAGTAAACGGTAAGCAGTAAACGGTAAGCAGTAGACGATGAACAGCAGGCCTTACACAATGGAAGAGTGACGGAACAGTAGCCGGCCTGAGTCCAGGAACAAGAGGCCAGCGACCAGAGACAAGCTACCTGACTGCACGAAACGCTTCGCCGGTCGATGCCAGAGACAACTGAGTTTCCAATCAAAAAATTCTCAAGGTGTAGGCAGAATTATCACGCAATTTCGCAGTTTCGCGGGAGTCAATCTCACTGTCATGGCGGCCGTTAAGGAAACCAACTTCAAGTTCAAGGGCCAAACAGGGTTTTACCGGGGAAAGGTTAGAGACGTTTACTACTTCGGTGACCGGATGGTGATGGTTGCCACGGACCGGATCTCCGCATTCGACGTTGTATTGCCCCGGGCAATTGAGGACAAGGGACGGGTTCTTAACCAAATTGCCGCCATGAACCTTGATGCCACCAAAACGCAGGTGCCGAACTGGGTCGAGGCTGTGCCTGATCCCAACGTAACAGTCGGCTTCACGTGTGAAACATTCCCGGTTGAAATGGTTGTGCGTGGCTACCTCGCCGGTCATGCCGGTCGAGAATACCGCGCCGGTAAGCGCACCTTGTGTGGCGTCCCCTTGCCCGACGGCTTGCGCGAAAACGACAAGCTGCCTGACCCCATCATCACGCCGACGACTAAGGCACACGTGGGCCACGACGAGGACATTTCCCGCGAAGAGATTCTGAAACGCAAACTCGTTAGCGAGCATGACTACCATACGCTGGAGCAATACGCTCTTACCCTCTTCCGGAAGGGCGGCGAGCTCGCCGCAACTCGAGGGCTTATCCTCGCGGACACCAAGTATGAATTCGGCAAGCACAACGGCAAAATCTATCTGATCGACGAAGTGCATACACCAGACTCTTCGCGATACTTCTACGAGGAAGGCTACACTGAGCGACAAGCCAAAGGCGAACCTCAGAGACAGCTCTCAAAGGAGTTTGTCAGGCAGTGGCTCATTGAGAATAACTTCCAGGGTAAGGAGGGCGAGCGTGTCCCCGAAATGACTGACGCTGTTGTCGCAGGTATTGCTGACCGCTACCGCGAATTGTATGAGCAGGTAACAGGCCAGAAACTGCCTCAGGAAGAGAATGATGAGATTTTGGAACGAATTGAGCAGAACATCGTTAATTACCTAAAATGATATATTTTTGAGCCTGACAATACTCCGTTTGATGAAATACACCATCGATAAGCAGGAAAAGTACAGCCTGCTTCGTCTGCATGAGGAAAAGCTGGATTCCAGCGTAGCGCCTTCCCTCAAGTCAGAACTTATCACGCTCCATGCAGAAGGTATTCGCAATATTATCCTCGACCTTGGCGAGGTGAAATACACCGACAGTTCAGGGCTTAGCGCGCTGCTTGTCGGCAATCGCATCCTGCAGGAAGACGGGGGCGTGTTTGTACTTGCCAGTCTCTCCGATCATACCGGTAAGCTCATTAAGATCTCTCAACTGGACAGCGTACTTCACATCGTACCCAGCGTCCAGGAAGCCATCGATGCAGTGTTTATGCACGAGATCGAGAAGGACATGAAAGAGGGAGAGTAATTTGAGGATTTGGGGATTTGAGGATGAGGGAGCGGTAGCTCCCTTTTTATTTTCTGGAGATAACTTTTCTACAAACAAAAAAAGTGAATAGTAGCGTACATTTGAATAGCCAATTCTCAAATTCTCAAATTGAATTTCCGATTGCTGATCCTTGGCTCGAGCGGTGCATTGCCGGTTAACGGCCGCTTCACCACCTCGCAACTCCTCTCGGTAGCGAACCACCAGTTCCTGATCGATTGTGGCGAAGCCTGCCAGCACCAGTTGCGCAAGTTCGAAGTCAGCCAGCACAAGATCAACCACATCTTTGTGAGCCACCTGCACGGCGACCACTACCTGGGACTTACCGGTTTGCTGTTTTCAATGCATCTCCTTCATCGCGAACATGACCTCCACCTTTATAGTTTCAGGGGGCTTGAGGACATTCTGCTTGCTCAGTTCAGGCATGCACATTCAGTTCCGCATTTCAAGATCGTCTTTCATCCCCTTACTGAAGCTAAGAAGGAGGTGATCTTCGAAGATGAGCACGTCAGTGTCGAGAGTTTTCCGATGGATCACAAGATACCCACATGCGGATTTATCTTTCGCGAAAAACCGCCGCCCCTTTCGCTTGATAAGTCAAAAGATATTGGAAGTATTCCGGTAGAATACCTCGTGCGGCTCAAGCGTGGCGAAGACATTCTGAACGAGAAGGGAGAAGTAACCTTCCGAAGCGCTGATTACACACTGCCACCACGCCCGCTTCGAAGCTATGCGTACTGCTCCGATACCCAGCCATCCCCTCAAGTGGTTAGTGCAATCAAGGGCATCGATCTTGTCTATCATGAAGCCACTTTCATGGAATCGGAAATATCAAAGGCAAGGGAAACCAGGCACAGTACTGCCGCCGAAGCAGCAGCCGTTGCACGTGATGCGGGCGCCGGAAGACTGATCATCGGGCATTTTTCGGCACGCTACAAGGAATTGAACCTGCTGCTGGATGAGGCTGTGAAGATTTTTCCGAATACAGCATTGGCGCTCGAGGGTGAAAGTTTCGAACTTACAGACTGATGGCCGCCTCACTGGAACAAAAGAAAACCCGACTCTTCATTGTGCTGAGCGGAATCTTCCTCACAAATGCACTGGTGGCAGAAATGATCGGCGTCAAGATATTCTCCGCAGAGTCCACGGTAGGTCTCGAGCCTGCAAACCTCAACATCCTGGGATTCACAATGGATTTCAATCTGACAGCCGGTGTTATCATTTGGCCCGTCGTATTCATAACATCCGACCTCATCAATGAGTTTTTTGGAAAACCTGGAGTGAAACGGATCAGCTACCTGACAGCCGGCTTGATCGCATATGCATTCGTTGTGATCTTTCTTACCATGAAGCTGCCGCCCGCTGGTTGGTGGCTGGAGGCCAACAATGCCGATGAGATGGGCAATTATTTCAACATGGATTTCGCCTTCAACAAGATTTTCGGGCAAGGGCAACGCATTATCCTTGGCTCTCTTGCAGCGTTTATTATCGGCCAGCTCACCGATGTTTTTGTCTTTCAGCGCCTGCGTCGCGTAACAGGATCGAGAATGCTTTGGATAAGGGCAACGGGCTCGACACTTGTTTCGCAGTGCATCGACAGTTTTGTCGTTCTCTCCATCGCTTTTGCGGGTGTATTTTCGGCCACACAAATCCTGGCGATCGGCATCACCAACTACATCTACAAGTTTGTTGTGGCCATTATACTCACACCCCTTATCTACCTTGGCCACGGAATCATTGACAACTACCTCGGCAAAGAACACGCCGACCGCATGTCGGAAGAGGCTTCGGCGCAGAGCCAGCAGTTCTTATGAGCCCCGGCGGATGTTGTCCAGGATAACGGCCGCTGCAACTGATGCATTAAGCGATTCAGCACTGCCGTAGCCCGGAATAGTGATGCGGTACTTTACTTGACGAGCGACTTCAGGGGATATACCCCTGGATTCATTCCCCACGACGATAACTCCACCACTTCCAAACTTTACTTCATGAACGTTGCTGCCGTCGAGGAAGGCTCCATAAACAGGAACACAGGTTTTCGAAAGAACAAGCGGAAGGGCTGCATAACATAAGTCGATCCGAAGGAACGAGCCCATAGTGGCGTTGATAACCTTCGGATTGTGAAAGTCAGCAGTTTCCTCCGATGCTATGATCCTTTCAACACCATACCAGTCAGCGGTTCGAATGATCGTGCCCAGGTTGCCTGGGTCACGGATGTTGTCGAGGGCCAGGGTGAGCTTACCTTCGGCAATGAAAGGAGCTCTCATTTTCTTCATGCGAACCACAGCCAGCGCGCCATCGTTTGCCTCGAGCGAACCAACAGCTGCAAGTTCCTTTTCCGATGCTTCGATCACTTCGATCGACTTGCCTTTCAGTCTCGTTCCGCGTATGAACTCTGCTGTACCACATAGCATGACAACTACGTAGTCGGATTCCAGGGTTTCTCTTACGGCCTTGGCTCCCTGAACGAGAAAGCATTGCTCAGCGAGGCGGTATTTCTTTACTTGCAATGACTTAATGAAGCTTACCTTCGACTTGGAGATCATTCAGACGGGGCTCAACGGGAAAGTTACCAAAATTTCAGTTGGACTATTCTTGTGCATGCTCCTGGGCGGTTGCGTCGGCACGCGATATCTTAAGGAAGGCGAGAAGCTGTTGTACCGTCAATCGATCGAAGTACCTGGGAATTTCGATCAGACAGGATTGAGCGACCTTTACATGCAACGTGCCAACCGCCGTTTCCTGGGTTTGCCGATCAATACGCTAACCTGGATGTACTATCTCGGCCTTAAACAGTTCGAGAAAGATCATTCATGGCTCATTCATAGCAAAAACGACTTCATCAGGAAGCGAGAAAAGAAAGAACGAAAGTTCGACGCCAAAATCGCAGCTGCAACATCAGACCGCAAGAAGGCCAACCTGATGTTTCGTAAACAACAAAAGGTCGACGCCATCAATTATAAAATAGAGAATGGAAACCTGCCAATGCAATGGGGAGAAAAGGTCTCTGTTTACGATTCACTGGCCGTAGAAGAGACCGCAGACAAGATCACATCGCTGGCATTTAATCGTGGCTACTTTGAGGCACGAACAACGACCGAAGTCAATGAAAAGAAAAAGCGGATTTCAGTCACCTACCACCTCATGCCCGGCATTCCATTTATCTACGATACCATTTTCTATCGTGTTCCGGATTCCGTCATGATGAAAATCCTGCGAAAGGGAGATCCTGAAAGCAGGATCCAAATCGGCGACAGATATGACCAAAAGACACTCAGCGACGAGCGCGACCGTGTGGAGAATCTCTACAAAAACCATGGCTACTACGATTTCAGCAAACAATACATCGACTACCAGGTTGACACCACCTACGGGCATAAACACACGATCGCTCTGCAACTCAGTATCTCCGATCCGGCCAACCGACCTTATCACAAGACATTTAGAATTGATTCCATAACCTTCAGGACAGATGCCGGTATCCTGGATCGGGCCAACAGGCGGCAGTCCGTAATGTACAAGGGCATCAAGTTTAATTACCTAACTGATGAATACAGCAAGCGCATTCTCACACAGCGAGTTTTCCTGAAACGGGATAGTTTATACAGCCGGGATAACACCCTGTTAACCCAACGGCAGCTAGCCAACCTGGATATCTTCAAGTTTGTTAACATTAACTACGATACGTCAGGCGGGAAATTCATTGCCAATATTTTCGCAAGCGCCCTTGACAGGTATTCATGGACAAATGAGGCGGGTGTTACAGTGACTCAGGGTTTCCCGGGTCCCTACTATAGCCTGAGTTTCAAGAAACGCAACATCTTCAATGGCCTGGAGATATTTGAGCTCAATGGACGGTACGGCTTTGAAGGGGTTGCCGGCGCCACAGACTTTTCCGGAATTTATAAGAGTACGGAAGCCAACATAAATACGTCTGTCACTTTTCCGCAATTCCTGCTGCCGTTGGGCAACCGCGCCGACAGGCTTGGTCAATTCAACCCAAAGACCAAACTCCTTGTCGGTTATACGTATACCGACCGTCCTGAGTATCAGCGCGCTAATGTGACGTTTTCAAATACCTACACCTGGGAGAGCAAGAAGACAACGTTGTATTCATTCACCCTGACCAACCTGCAGGTTATTGAATCCCACCTGGATCCGGCTTTCGACCAACTGCTCACCGATCTGCAAACACAGCAGGGAAACAACCTGAAGAACTCCTTCAAGCCCTCGCTGGTCAGCTCTATGATTTTCAGCATGACGTGGAACCCGCTTAATTATGGCAATAACCAAACGAGCTCGCATTTTCTGAGAATCCAGGCTGAAAGCGGAGGAACACTCTTTAACCTCTACACGCCGGATATTGCGATCGATCGCGGCCTGGAGATATACAAATACCTTCGATTGGGTGTAGACTTCAGGAGGAATCGTGTCATTGACAAGAACACCTCCATTGCTTTCCGGGTCAACAGCGGAGTTGCTTATGCTTATGGTGGCACTCAGTCACTCCCTTACGAAAAGTATTTCTTTGCCGGCGGCAGCAACAGCGTTCGCGCCTGGCGACCTCGCCGCCTTGGCCTTGGATCTGCGCCCCCTCCTATGAGTTCCAACCCGTCGTCGGAAGGAATTTTCGATTACCGTTATGAACGTCCTGGCGAAATACTGTTGGAAGGAAGCGTAGAATGGAGGAAGAAGTTGTTGGGCTTTGTCAATGGAGCGTTGTTCATCGACGCAGGCAACGTCTGGTCTTTCACCGAATCAACCCCAAACCCGACCGAACCGACAAACGCGCCCTGGGCTGACCAGGGAAACACCAAGTTCTATTTTGACTCCTTCTATAAAGAAATTGCCATCGGCGCCGGATTCGGGTTGCGGTTTGATTTCTCTTTCCTTGTGCTTCGATTCGATGTAGGAATAAAAGTCTGGGATCCTGCGCGCCCGGTGGGTGATCGGTGGGTGCTTGGTAATTTCCGGTTTACCGGGCCGTATGACAGTGATCGGGAGCCGATTATTTACAATATTGGGATTGGGTACCCATTCTAGTAGTCGGCAGCTAGTAGTTGAGGAGATTGCGAAGCTCTGGAGCTACCTTATCGGCATTCGGCAGCATCATTTTCTCCAGGTCAACATTAAGCGGAACTGCGGGCAGATTGGCGGCTCCAAACGTCAACACAGGTGCGTCAAGAGAAGAAAAACACTCCTTCGATATCCGGCCAGCAAGCGATTCAGCAAATGAGTTCAGTAATGGTTCTTCCGTAAGTACAAATGCACGCCCATGTTTATGCACTGACGCAGTGATCGTATCCCAGTCAATCGGGTTCAGCGTGCGCAGATCAAGAATTTCGATTCTGCCCGGGAATTCCTTCGAAGCTTCCTTGGCCCAATACACGCCCATGCCGTAAGTAATCACAACAGCACTCGCCCCTTTGGCTACCTCCTCCTCGGAAGCCTGTTGTACAACGCTTGCCTTGCCAAGAGGTATAATGTAGTCTGAATCCGGTTCAATGGTCTTGGCCTCCAGCGTTCCCGGAACCTTGCTCCAATACAGCCCTTTGTGCTCTAGCAGCACCACCGGGTTTGGATCGAGAAAAGATGCTTTCATCAACCCTTTCATGTCAGCGGCATTGGAAGGATAGACCACTTTGATCCCACGAATGGTCAACAAAGTTGACTCCACACTTCCTGAATGATAAGGGCCTCCACCTGTGTAGGCACCCACCGGGACCCGGATCAAAGACTGCACGGGAAACTTTCCTTTGGTGTTATAGCAACTCTTAGATAGTTCCACTACCAGTTGATTCAGTCCGGGCCAGATGTAGTCCGCAAACTGAATCTCCACAATGGGTTTGCATCCTACAGCGGACATGCCGGCTGTCGAGCCGATGATATAGGCCTCCTGGATAGGTGTGTTGAAAACTCTCTCGTCGCCGTATTTCTGCGCAAGCGTAGCTGCTTCGCGAAAGACACCACCAAGCCTGCCACCAACGTCCTGGCCGTAGAAAAGCGACTCGGGGTACATCTTCAAAATATCATCCACAGCGTGCAGCGCCGCATCAACCATAACCACCTTTTCGCCACCCTTCGGTGTGCGGATTCCTTTTTCTTCTGTTACCGGCGCAGGTGCGAACTCATGGCTGTCAAAGTCGCCGACGTCCGGGTCAGGCGAAGCAACGGCTCGCTCATACTCGGTCTTCACTTTCTCAGCCGCCTTTGCCTCAATGTCTGCCAACACAGACTTTGCTGTTCCGGCATCCAGGAGGTATTTTCTCAGCTTCTTCAGCGGGTCTCGTTTCTCGTGCTGCTCCAGGTCTTCACCGCGATACCACTCCTTCCTCACACCCGAAGTGTGATGGCCCAGCAGCGGACAAGTTGCGTGCAAAAGCAACGGTGCGCGCCGCTCACGTACATATTTGATGGCCTCTTTAACACCGAGGTGGCTTTCCATGAAATCCGATCCATCAACACGACGACGTTCCAGTCCTTTGAACCCTGCGGCATAGTCGTAAGCATCGCCTGTTCGCATCTCCTTTCCGGTTGCAGATATTCCCCAGTCGTTGTCCTGCACGAGGTAAAGTATCGGCAGCTCTTTGAGCACCGCCATCTGGAATGCTTCTGCTACTTCACCCTCAGTAACTGATCCATCTCCCATCGAACATAAGACGATCGGCCTGGTTTTGCCTTTTAAAAGTTTTTGCGACTCAAGATAGGCTATGCCTTGTGCCATGCCAGTGGCGGGAATCGCCTGCATGCCTGTAGCAGAACTCTGGTGAGGAATAACCGGAAGACCTTCACGACGCAATGAAGGATGGCCATAGTAGATTCGACCGCCGGAAAACGGATCGTCGCGTTTGGCCATGAGCTGAAGCATCAACTCGTACGGTTCGAGGCCCATGCCAAGCAGCATCGATTCGTCACGGTAGTAAAGTGAGGCGTAATCGTCGGCAGTGAGTTGAAATCCTGCTGCTAACTGAATGGCTTCATGACCTCGTGAAGTGCTGTGAACATATTTGGAACACACGTCCCTGTTCTCATCGTAGGTCTCGGCCATGCGACGCGCAACGCACATGAGTTCATAGGCGCGCAACAGGATGCTCGCATCAATGGTCGATTCCGGACGTTTCTTATCAGCCAGTGCCTGAGGCATCTTTTCGGCTATTTACAAGGCATAAATATACGAGTTTTGAAAGGCTGGCCGTCCGTACCGCAATGCCTTGTTCATCTCATCCGTATTGAGTAACTCGAAACCTTATCCAAAGAATTTCCACAAAACTAAACGCAAACGAAATGAAACGATCGCTGACGTTGCTTGCACTGCTCGCTGTCTCCGTTTGGGCGTTCGCTCAAAAAAAAGACGCGAAGGCCGCCGCGGCAAAAGAAGAGAAGAAAGACGAGATCGCCATCCCCGGCATCAAGTTCCGGAACATTGGCCCTGCTGTGACCTCAGGGAGGATTTCCGACTTCGCTGTTAACCCGAACAACATTCATGAGTATTATGTTGCTTCAGCTTCGGGTGGCGTGTGGAAGACGGTCAACGCCGGAACAACTTACGAGCCAATATTCGACGGACAAGGCTCATACTCCATCGGCTGTGTCACGCTCGACCCGAACAACCCCAATGTGGTATGGGTCGGTTCAGGCGAAAACAACAACCAGCGCAGCGTGGCCTATGGCGACGGGATCTACAAATCTGAAGACGGAGGCGCCTCATGGAAGAACATGGGCCTCAAGGCCTCCGAACACATCGGCAAAATCATCGTTGACCCCACCAACTCGAGCGTGGTTTGGGTGGCCGCGATCGGTCCGCTGTGGAAAGAAGGCGGTGATCGAGGTGTTTACAAAACGACTGACGGCGGCAAGACCTGGAACCAGGTTCTGAAAATTGACGAGCACACCGGGGTCAACGATATCGTGATGGATCCGCGCAACTCCGACGTGCTGTATGCCTCGGCGTTCCAGCGCCGTCGGAGCGACTACGCCTATGTGAGCGGCGGACCCGGGTCAGGAATGCACAAGACAATTGATGGAGGAAAGACATGGGACAAGATCAACAATGGACTTCCTTCCGCTGACAAAGGGCGGATTGGCCTTGATATTTCACCTGCCGATCCTGAGTACATCTATGCCGTAATGGAAGCTTCGAAAGAGAGCGGCTTTTATCGCTCCACCAACCGCGGCGCCAGCTGGCAAAAAATGGGCAGCCATCATACCGGCGGAAACTACTACAATGAAGTAATAGCCGATCCTAAAGATCCAAATACAGTGTATGTAATGGGATACTCGATCGACATCAGCACGGATGGCGGAAAAACATTCCGGCCAATCGGCGAAAAGTCTAAGCATGTTGACAACCACGCGTTGTGGGTGAACCCAAAAAACACGCGTCACATGATTAACGGCTGCGATGGCGGAATTTATGTTACGTACGACGGAGCAAAAACATGGGAGTTCAAGGCCAACCTGCCTGTGACCCAGTTCTACAAAGTTGAAGTCGACAACACGAAACCATTCTATTACGTTTATGGCGGTACGCAAGACAACTTTAGTCTTGGTGGACCGTCGCGTACTCGCAGCGAAAATGGAATCCCCAACTCCGAATGGTTTGTGACAAACGGAGGAGATGGCTTTGAGAGCGCCATTGATCCAGACAATACGAACATCGTGTATGCGCAATCGCAACATGGAGGCCTTGTGCGTTATGATAAAATCACCGGCGAATCCGTTGGCATCCAACCGCAATCACGCAAAGGCGAAAACGATTACCGCTGGAATTGGGATGCACCGCTACAGACAAGCGCGCATAAAAAGGGAAGAATCTATTTTGCGGCCAACAAAGTTTTCCGCAGCGACGACTACGGCAGCACCTGGCAGGTGCTGGGAGATGATGTAACCCGCAACATGGATCGGAACAGACTCCCGCTGATGGGACGCGTTTGGGGCATGGATGCACCTGGAAAGAATAGTGGCACTGCGTTGTACGGGACGGTTAGCGCACTTTCGGAGTCACCCAAGAATGAAAACGTCATTATTATCGGAACAGATGACGGTCTGATCCAGGTGACAACAGATGGCGGCAAAACGTGGAAAAAGACAGACGGCGTGGCTGGGGTTCCCACGATGACCTATGTTTACCATACCCTTGCCTCCCAACACGACGAGAACGTGATGTACGTCACCTTCAACAATCACAAGCGGGGCGACTTCAAGCCATACGTTTACAAGAGCACTGACAAAGGCAACACGTGGACGTCAATCACGGCAAATCTCCCCGAGCGTGGGTCGACCTACAGCATTGCTGAAGACCATGTTGATGCAAATCTCCTGTTTGCCGCCACCGAGTTTGGTGTGCATTTCACCATCGATGGAGGCAAATCCTGGCGCCAGATCAAAGGCGGCCTGCCCACAATCGGAATCCGCGACATGGCCATCCAAAAGCGCGAGAATGACCTTGTTCTTGCCTCATTCGGTCGTGGTTTCTTTGTACTGGATGACTACTCACCGCTGCGTAACCTGAAGCAGACCGACGGGAAAGAGGGCTACCTCTTCCCGATCAAGGACAGCTGGGTATACATCGAAAGCAGTCCGTTGGGTATCCGGGGTAAAGGTTTCCTTGGTGAGTCCTACTATGCCGCGGAGAATCCCAAGGTCGGAGCGGTGATCACCTATTTCTACAAGGAGGATCTCAAAACAAGAAAGGATAAACGCCAGGATGAGACCGACAAACTAAACAAGGATGGCAAGGACGTTTTTTATCCCACATACGATGCATTGAAGGAAGAAGACAAAGAAGAGGCGCCGTATCTGCTCTTTACCATCCGCAACGACAAGGGCGATATTATACGCAAGTTGAAAACATCAGCCAAGAAGGGCGTCAACCGCATTGTATGGGACTTCCGTTACCCCAGTTCCAACCCGATCAATGTCACTCCTCAGGCCAATGAAAACGTGTTTCAACCTAACGACGTGGGCCAACTGGCAGCACCCGGGGCGTACACGGTGACCTTGTCCAAATATATTGATGGAGTGATCACCGATGTTGCAGGCCCAGAAAAATTCAATGTGAATGTCCTGCCCGGTGCTGCGCTTCCAGCCTCAAGTCGTCCGGCGCTCGTAGAATGGCAACGGCAGGCTGCTGAGCTTCAGCGGGAGATTACCAGCGCCTCGCGCATGATCGCTGACGCCAACAACCGGATACGCCATCTGAAGGAAGCCATCATGACTGTGGCCAGGCCTAACCAGGAGTTCGTGGGCGATGTGCGCAGTCTTGAAGAAAAGATGCGTGCGATCCAGTTGAAGATGAATGGCGACCGGGCGGCCGGCCAGCTCGACATCGACGCGCCGCCATCGATACAGAACCGGCTCTTTGGCGCCATTTACAGCGGCTATGGCTCCACCAGTGATCCTACTACAACGATGAAGGATCAGCTGAAGATTGCATCAGAAGAATTTGTCAGTGTTGCTAACGACCTGAAGACAATCGTGAACACCGACCTGAAGGCACTTGAAGCTAAGATGGAAGCGGCGGGTGCGCCGTATACGCCGGGGAGGGTGCTGGAGATAAAGAAGTGAAGAGCTAAAGGCTAAAAGCAGCTAAAAGCTAAAGGCTAAATGAATCCCGGTTGGGTTTTGGGTCCAAATAGCAACATGTAAGGACGTGGTTGGAAGATTGGTATTTCTCATGGCGGCAATAGCCTACTTCCTTGCAAATGCTACAAGAAGGTCAATCTTGTTGTTGTCCGCCTCCTTGATTGCTTTTATGTACGTCTCTCTGGAGGTGCCGGCTTTTACAAGATTTGCTCCCGCTCCCCAGGAAAAAGGACTGAGTCCAAATATCTTTTCAACAATCAAGTCCGCCATCAGTCGTGAATGCCTTCCGTTCCCATTCACAAAACAATGAATCAGTATAATCCTGTGTTTAAATCTCACGGCAATTTCGTCCGGATGAAATGTGCCATGGTCTATCCAGTACTTGCAGTCATCAATCAACTTTCTCACTTCCACAGGAATCAACTGCCAACTTTTTCTCAAGTTTCTATCCGTTTTCCTAAAATCGCCAGCCCAAGCCCAAACAGCGCCGTACATTTCTTTATGCAACCGCCTGATAAAGTCTTCAGAAAGCAGCGTGTCTTTGTCAAATTGCTTACCCAGCGTCCACTTAATTGCACGTTCTATGTTTTGCTGTTCAAACTCGTCCAACTCCCCTCGGGTAGTAATGGTTTGAATCAGCAGGCCTTCCTTCTCCTCCTCAGTGATCGGCGTTTGACTGGCTAATGCTTCAAGGTCTAATCCCATAAGTACTTAGGCATCTCTCGCTTTATCTCATCAGCCAATTCATTTACTGCCTTTTCAAGACGCTCCTTCTGAACCTGCTGATCCTCGAGTCTCATGGTTGTATCGGTGCGCATCACAATATTCCTGGCAACCTCCTTCGCCTTTTCTGTGATCATCTCATCGAGTGATCCTTTTCTGGGTACCAGGCCATAGACCAGGTTCATATTCAAAGCCTGTGCAGCCGACCTAAGCGCATTCAGGCTTATCGTCCCGAGCGCCTCCCTTTGCTCAAGGTCTTTGACGCTTGGAGCAGATATCCCCATTCGCGAAGCACTCTGCCTAAGAGACATATTCAGGCTGGTGCGGATCGCCCTGATCCAGCCCCCGGTTGGTTGGGTCAAAACGGCCATTGTCTTCATTGGTCCCAGTTTCTTGTCCAACTGCTCAATCATGAGCCTCTTGGTTGGCTTTTTCATATACTATAGTCTAATTTTATTGCTACGAATATAATACTATAATATTACAAAACTAATCAATTAATTAGTTTATAAGGTTTTATAAACACTATAATACTAATTTTTTTAGTACTTAATCTTTATTTTAGTATTTTGGCGCCATGGACAGGAACATCATTCACCTGGACTTGGATGCCTTTTTTGTGGCTGTTGAGCGGAAAAACAACCCGAAACTCAACGGGAGGCCGCTTATCGTGGGGGGCAGCAGCCGCCGGGGGGTGGTGGCCGCCTGCAGCTACGAGGCCCGCCGCTTCGGGGTGCACTCGGCCATGCCCATGTACCTGGCCATGCAGCTCTGTCCCGATGCCACGGTAATCTCGGGAGACGTCGAGTCCTACAGCCAGCACTCCCACCTGGTCACCGAAGTGATCGCCGACCAGGCGCCGCTTTTCGAGAAAGCTTCCATCGACGAGTTCTACATCGACGCCAGCGGCATGGACCGCTACTTCGGCGCCTTCCAGTGGGCCGTAGAGCTGCGCAAGAAGATCATGCGCGAAAGCCGCCTGCCCATTTCACTCGGCATGTCGGTCAACAAGCTGGTTTCGAAAGTGGCAACGGGTGAGTTCAAGCCCAACGCCGAAAAAATGATTCCCGCCGGCACGGAAAAGGAGTTCCTCGCTCCCCTTTCGGTGGACAAGATCCCCATGATCGGCAAGCAGACCTCGTCGTTCCTCTACGACATGGGCGTACGCACGGTATCCACCCTGCGCGAAATGCCGGTCAAATTTCTCGTGAGCGCTTTCGGCAAGAACGGGATATCGCTCTGGAACAAAGCCCACGGCGTGGACGAATCGCCCGTGGTGCCCTACAGCGAGCAGAAGTCCATCTCCACGGAGAGCACCTTCGACGAAGACACCATCGACGTGAAGCGGCTGAAGTCCATCCTCATCGCCATGGTGGAGAAGGTCACCTTCCAGCTTCGCGAGCAGAAGAAGCTGGCTTCCTGCATCACGGTGAAAATCCGCTATTCCAATTTCGACACCGAAACGAAGCAGGTACACGTGCCCTACACGTCCTCCGACGGGTTTGTCCTCCGCACAATCCTTGAACTCTTCGACAAACTCTACAACCGCCGCATGCTCATCCGGCTGGTGGGCGTGCGATTGAGCGGGCTGGTGTTCGGCAACCACCAGATCAGCCTGTTTGACGACACGGAGGAAGACATCAACCTCTACGAGGCAATCGACTACATCAAGCACAAGCACGGCTCGGAGAAACTCATCCGGGCTACCACGCTGGGTGTAGGACGTCGCGTGCGCATGGAAATGAACATGTTCAATGGAAGAATAGTGAAACTCTAATGGCTAAACGTATGGAAACGAAAGGAACTCCCGAATTGCTCTTCATCATCTCGCCCCCGCCGGCGATTACCGAGTACGTGGCCATGCTCAAGCAGCATGTGCGTCTCGCCATCGGTCATCCCTTTGAGGATGAATTTTCAAAGGCACACATCACCCTGTTCCAGTACCGCGCCGACCGTGCGGAAGACTGGCTCTACCAGGTTGATTCGACCGTCGCGTCGTTTGCGCCTTTTCACGTGCACATCAAGAACCTCAATTTCCATGATCACGGCACGACGCGCACGATCTACCTTGAAGTGGTACACAAAAATCCCATTTGCGAGATCGCCGAACGTCTTGGCCTTGAAGGTGAGTTTACACCCTTCATCCCCATCGCACGCAACCTGGACATCAATGATTTCATCAAGGCGTGGCGCAGCCTGAAGAACCTCTCCTACAGCGACTATTTCCGCTGCGATCACATCACCGTGCTGAAGAAGGCGCCGAGGAGGTGGATGTATTATATGGACTTGTCGTTTGCGGCGTAATAACAACTTTGATGAGTTTTAAACTAAATTTAAAATATGTCAAAAAAGGACGTCAAGAAAAATCTTCTAGAGCATTCTGAAATAAAGGTCCGTCTTCTTGGCATGTATCTAAGAAGATATCTTAACATCATTGCAAATGATGGCTATACTGAAAAGATTCTTATTCATGATCTTTTCTGTGGAGAGGGTGTTTATGAGAATGATGGTGAAGGAAGTCCGCTTGTTATTCTGAGAGAGGTCAAGGACTTACATTTTACTGGCATTGCAAAAAGAGGCAAGGCTCCATTGATTGACTGCCACTTTAATGACATCAACCCAGCAAAAGTTCAGAAAGTTGAAAGCTCAATCACAGCAAAGTCTCTGTACTATCCGAGATTCGGTGGGCTCCGATTCACTTCAAATGATTATCAACAAGAAGTGGAAGTACTTACGAGGACCCTACCCGCGCTAAAAAATCAGAAGGCATTTATTTTTATCGATCCTTATGATTACAAAAGCATAAAGGCAAGTCACATACGTGATTTGCTTTCAAAAGGGAATTCTGAAGTGCTGCTATTTCTGCCAACACAATTCATGTATCGGTTTCATGCAAACGGAACCCCGGAGGCGCTCAAAGATTTCTTGGAAGAGCTTGCGGATTACCGAAGTTGGAAAAAATCAGATTCACCTTGGGGGTTTATCAATCAATTGAAGGAATCCTTCAGAAATTATCTGGGACCCAGATTCTTTGTTGATACCTTTACAATACAAAAAGATTCAAACACAGTTTTTTGTCTTTTCTTCTTTTCCTCTCACATCAAGGGATTTGAAAAGATGCTTGAGGCTAAGTGGGAAATTGACACAGAACAGGGTAAAGGATGGAATTTCACTGGCAATACTCCATCCCTATTCTTTGAACAAAGGACGAATAATTTGGAAGTTTTACTTAGAGAATTTCTCAAATCAAAGAATCGATCAAACGGAGAAATCTATGAGTTTACTCTACGTAGCGGATTCTTACCCAAGCACGCAAAAGAGGTCCTGGAAAACTGGCAGCAAACCGGGACCCTGCGTACATCAAGTCCAAGTGGTGAAAAAATCCGAAAGGGAGCTTTCTACATTGCACACAACCATTACAAGGACCCATTAGCTAAAAATAAGATTAATTTTAGCCTAAGCTGACTATGGCACAATCCTCCATCGAATGGACCGAAATGACCTGGAACCCTACAACAGGGTGCAACAAGGTCTCCGCGGGATGCAAATTCTGCTATGCCGAAGTAATGACCCGCCGACTGAAAGCCATGGGTGTTGAGAAGTATCAGAAGGGCTTCAAGATTGCGATGCATGAACGTGAACTCGATCTCCCCTACACCTGGAAGTCGCCGAAAATTGTCTTCGTGAATTCAATGAGCGACCTCTTTCATGAAGAAATCCCTCTTGAATTCATCCAGAAGGTTTTCAAGGCCATGAATGAGAACCCGCATCATACCTTCCAGGTCCTGACAAAACGCTCGGAACGCCTGGTTAAGTGTCATTCAGAACTTAATTGGACACCGAATATCTGGATGGGCGTCTCTATCGAGGACGAAAGGGTCATTCACCGCCTCGCTGACCTGAAAAAGACTTCTGCACTTGTCAAGTTCCTTTCCTGCGAACCACTTATTGGTCCATTAAGCAATTTGGACTTGAAGGGCATTGATTGGGTCATTGTGGGGGGAGAATCCGGGAAGCGAAAAATTCGACCCATGAAACGAGAGTGGGTCTTGGACATCAAATCCAAGTGTCGGGAATATGATGTGGCCTTCTTCTTCAAGCAATGGGGAGGCACCAACAAAAAGAAGACAGGCCGAAAACTTAAAGGCCGAACGTACAACGAAATGCCAAAAGTCAGAGTGAAGCGACGACAAAGCTTTCCGGCAGCAGGTATTGCCGTATAGCCTCAATTCCCCTGTTCAAACAAGATTATTTATTCAGCCTAGCCTTGGCTCCAAGGCTTATCATGTCCTGATTACCTGAAAAACTTCATCCGGAAAACAAGATTGCCCAACAACATGACGACACTTCAACTTAGCCGAAAAGAAAAAGCCATGACTCCCCTTGACATCCTGCAGAAAAAATTCGGCTTTGCGTCGTTCCGGCTGCACCAGGAAGCCGCCATCAACGCTGTACTGGAAAAGAAAGACTGCTTTGTGCTCATGCCCACCGGGGGAGGGAAGTCACTCTGCTACCAGGTGCCTGCCCTCCTCCTCGATGGACTAACGCTCGTGATCTCCCCGCTCATCGCCCTGATGAAAGACCAGGTGGACACGCTGCGGCTCAACGGCATCGAAGCCGCCTACCTCAATTCCACGCAGGCATGGCCTGAACAGCAGGCTATTTTTCAGAAGGCAACGGAAGGCACGCTGAAACTTCTCTATTTGGCGCCTGAAAGCAGCTTCGTGCGGCGGCTCAATGAATTTCCTATCCGCCTGGTGGCCATTGACGAAGCGCACTGCATCTCGCACTGGGGTCACGATTTCAGGCCCGAATACCTTAACCTGGCCCATCTCAAAAGCCTCCTGCCGGGCGTACCCTTCATTGCACTCACCGCCACTGCCGACAAACTCACGCAAAAAGACATTGTAGAAAAACTGCGGCTGCACGAGCCTGACATCTTTATCTCAAGCTTCAACCGCGCCAATATCCGCTACACGGTGGACTCGAAAATCGGAAGCTTCGACAAGCTGCTGGAATTTGTTGCGGCTCATCGCGAAGAATCAGGTATTGTTTATTGCTTGTCGCGTTCCTCCACAGAATCCTGGGCAGCCAATCTCACCAGTGCCGGCTTCCCTGCTCTCCCCTACCACGCGGGCCTCGACAAGAGTGTACGGACCGTCCACCAGGAAAAATTCCTTCGTGATGACGTTCGCATCATCGTGGCCACCATCGCTTTCGGGATGGGCATCGACAAGTCCAATGTACGCTACGTCGTACACATGGACCTTCCAAAGAATGTCGAAAGCTACTACCAGGAAACAGGGCGCGCGGGTCGCGACGGGCTGCCCAGCGAAGCGCTTCTCTTCTATTCATATAGCGATGTCAACCGGTTGCGGGCCTTCGTCACCGTTCCTGATAATCCTGAGCAGACAGAAATCTATCAACGCAAGCTGGAGCAGATGGGGCAGTTTGGCGAACTGGCCTCATGCCGCCGCAAGTATTTATTAAACTACTTTGACGAGGAGGCCGGCATCTACTGCGGCAACTGCGACGTGTGTCTCACCCGCTTTGAGCCTGCAGATTGCACCGAGCAGGCCAGGATCCTGCTGGGCGCCGTGCACGCACTCGAGGAACGATACGGCATGATCCATGTCATCGACTTTATCCGTGAGTCACGATCTGCAAAGATCAGCGAAGAACAAAAGTCGCTGGACCTCTACGGTGCAGGCAAAGACGCCTCGCGTGAAGAGTGGGTGATGTTGGCCCGGGAACTAATGCAGCAGGGTCACCTGGCTAAGACTGAAGGACAATACCCGGTATTGAAACTTACCCAGCGGGGGAAGGCTGTACTGCAAGGGAAGGCAGCGGTGATGATGTCAAAGCCCAGGGAACGGCTGTCAACCGAGGAGGAACCCATGTACGAACCCGACTTGCTGCGTGAACTCAAGGCCATGCGCAAGCTCGTCGCTACCAAGGAGAACGTAGCATCTTACCAGGTCCTTTCCGACGCAACCCTTGTGGAGCTGGCCACTTATCTCCCGGCAGACCTGGAAGAGATGCGTCAAATTTCAGGTTTCGGTGAAATAAAGCTTGCCCGCTACGGCTCCCTTTTCGGTCAGGTCGTCTGGACGTACAACGAAGCCAATGACCTCACTTCGCGCATGCAATCGCGTCCACCCCGCGAACGGAGGTTTGTCCGTCGCTCTCGTGAACTGGAAAGTGAAACCAAACGCGAAAGCCTGCGGCTCTTCGAAGAAGGCCGTAACCTCAAAGAAGTCGCTGACTCGCGGAACCTTGCCGAGAGCACCGTCGAAAATCATCTTGCATACTATGTGTCGCAAGGCCGGATCGATGTCTCGCATTTTATTGACCTGGTACGCATACCCGCCATTCAGCAGGCGCGCGACAAAGCCGAGCGGCCGGGCATGAACGCCATCAAGGAAATACTGGGTGAGAAATTCAGCTATCGGGAAATCCGCATGGCGCTGGCACATCTTGATTACAAGGAGAATAGGGAGAAGAAATACGCTATGTAGAAAAGTCTCTCACTGTGAGATAAACTTGTTGTTGAGGTCAATGTCATCGGTAATCGGTAATCGGTAATCGGTAATCGGTAATCGGTAATCGGTAATCGGTAATCGGTAATCGGTAATCGGTAATCGGTAATCGGTAATCGGTAATCGGTAATCGGTAATCGGTAATCG
>Ga0187893_10006604_pt1 | contig 19698 bp, 19 predicted proteins | sample MA1701074metaG_FD_139574 | JGI IMG/M metagenome (GOLD analysis project Ga0187893, IMG submission 139574) | White microbial mat communities from a basaltic lava cave in the Kipuka Kanohina Cave System on the Island of Hawaii, USA - MA170107-4 metaG ... | reverse complement strand
TCTTCGATCACGATCACTTCGCTGCCCGCCGCGATGTTCCCTTCCACCAGCGGGACGTCCACGTACTCATCTTCTTCCCGCGACTCCTTCACCGTCGGCACCGCCATATGCTTGGCCACTTCGCGCGGGTCCAGCAGGTCATACACATGGACCCCCATGATCTTGCACATCCGGTCCAGCGCACCCAGCTTCAGCCCGCGCTTCCGGTTCAGAAAGTTCGAAATGTGCGCCTGCGTGAAATTCGTACGCCGCGCCAGTTCCATCCCCGTCAGCTCCCCTTCGTCTATCCGCTTGCGCAGAATCTTCCGCAACGCGTCCTGCATCGCTACAAAGCTCATGGCTTCCTCCCCTTCGCCCGCCGCAAGGATCGCGCGCACAGGCGAAAGCCCCAGCGACCCTATCATAACACACAGCTATTTACTTTCAAATGCAAAATCAGGCTAACAAAGGAGTTATCGCTTTCTGAAAAATATGTTGACAAGTATACATGATTTGATAATATGTCTATGCGAGGTCTGTGATGAGCCCCAGTCGAACCACCGCTTCCCTTTCCACTCCCTGCTCCGATCTCATGGCGTCTGCTGAAGACTGGAGCGAGGAGAGCAGCCGTCAGGCGCAGCGCTTGGCGGATGCGCCTTTGCAAGGGCCAAGTTTGTTTGTCGAATTCCGGCGCAAGCTCGCAGGCGGCGAAGCGCTGGCCCGTTCGCTGGAGCGCCTGGCGGAAGCCCTGACGTTCTCCGGGCGAATCACGATCACCTTTCACCAAGGCAAGATCACCAAGACGATTCTGGAAGAATCCTACTACCGAGGGAAAGCAGAGAGCTAGCAGTTAGTGCGCAGCCAAATCGCAGGCAGGTCTGACGGGACAACCCCGGAGCCCTGCGCTCCCGGCACTGCCGGGACGCAGGGCTTTTTCTTTTTGGGAGGCTGGAATGAACGGAAGGAATCACAGTTGGGAAGAGAAAGGGCTTGCCACTCGTGAGCAAGTCCAGGGCGGGCAGCGAATGCAGCTCAAGTATTGCGAACGATGCGGTGCGCTGGGAATTCAACCAGCGCAGATGGACATGAACGGCGGCCCGGCGAGCGCTGGGTGCGGCGCTTGCCGCGAATCGTTGCAATGGCTGGGCAGGGAGGTGCGGCGATGAATCTGGCCTCCTACGAACGGGTGCGAACGATGAACGTATTGCACCGGTTCTTTCGCATGGCGTTGATGGTCGGGCGAATGCCGTCGCTGTTGGGGCGGGAAATATTCCGCAGCCGCGTAACTTCGTTACCCGCACGGGCGTTCGAGGACGCGGTGGTCTTCGTTTGCGATGTGGAGCGCTGCCTGCGGGACTTGGAGCCTCTTGAACAGCGATTGATTGCTTTTTGCGTTCTGGAAGATCACTCAGAGTGGGAAGCGGCGCGGCGCTTCCAGCGAAGCCAGAGCGACGTCTCGCGCCGGCTGGGGCAGACCCTCGATCTGCTCCACGAAACGTTTTGCCGCGTGGGCCTGCTGAAGCGCCCCGCCCCGCTGCCGGGGCAGACTGAGAAGACACAAGCATGAGCAAAAGGAATAACACCAAGACTGGCAAAGTCTCTCTTTTCCCTCCAGGTGGAGCATTCGTTCAGGAGGATCCAGATGCGAGGGTCGAAGGGGTGCCAGCACAGGCGGCTGACGCCGAGGTACCCTCCATGAGCAAGCAACTCGCCAACATGATTCCGTTGGCCGTGACTCGGCTCGGCGAAGCCGTGAACGCAAGAGAGAGTTGGGCGATCCGGTTTCTGCTCGAGGCCGCCGGATTTGAGCACATCGCCGGCAAGGTCCTGGAGGAGGACAACGAGGGGGACAGCACCATCGTCTCCACAGCCTTCGAAAGGGAAATGATTGAAAACATGCTTCGGGCCCTGCGGAATCCAACCGCAGTGCGGCCAGCGGGGGAAGGAGACAGGATCGAGAGCGAGTGAACAGCTATTTGAATTTGGTCCGGGCCCTAGGTCCTCGGTTGCTCAGCTCCATTGAAGAACCGTCGATGGAGCCTTGGTTGAAGGCGCGAGCGAGATCGCTCTTCGGAACTACTCGCGTGCTGGCGGTGGATGCCCTAACAAGCTGGCTGATGATTCGCAAGCGCGGCGGGCCTTTGGACAATCTGGTGGCCAACGCAGCGCAGCAACAATATGCGAGGCGCCGCGGAAGCCACAATATCATCCTGAAGGCGCGGCAATTGGGCATGACCACTTACGTGGCAGCGCGCTTCTTCCTCTGCACTTTGCTGCGACCCGGAACCGTGACGCTACAGGTGGCGCACACCCAGGAGGCGGCACAACAAATCTTCAAGATAGTGCGCCGCTTCTTCGACAACCTGCATCGCGACCTGCGAACCCAGATTGGTACCGATCGTTGCACGGTGCGGGAGCTATCGTTTTCAGATATCGACAGCCGGTACTTGGTGGATACGGCGGGGAATCCGCGCGTGGGCCGCGGCCTTACGATTCACAATTTGCATGCGTCGGAAGTCGCCCTGTGGCCGGGCGAACCGCGAGAAACGATGGCATCGCTGCTGGCGGCAGTTGTCCCCGACGGCATGGTGGATGTGGAGTCAATTCCAAACGGGACCGGAGGTTACTTTCACTCCGAATGGATGCGAGCAAAGCGCGGCGAACCCGGCGCGATGACCCCGCACTTCTTTCCGTGGTGGTTCGAGCCCGAGTACCGCCGCACGCCTCCGCCGGAAGGAATCATTGAGCTTTCACCAGAGGAGCAAGCTCTCGCGGAGCGCCACGGCCTGGACGCGGAGCAAATCTGCTTCCGGCGGCGGTTGTGCGCCACATTTGGCGAGCTCGGGCCACAGGAGTATGCGGAAAGCGACGCAACCTGCTTCCTGGTTTCCGGGCGGCCGGTATTCGAAACGGCGCTGGTTGAACGGCGGCTCGCGCATGCGCCGGAACCGGTTGCCACTGAGGAGAAAAACGCTTTGCTGGTGTGGTACCCGCCACAGCCCGGCAGGAGTTACATTGTGGGTGCAGACGTTGCCGAAGGAGTCGATCGCGGCGACTACTCCGCGGCCACCGTGATTGATGCAACCTCGGGCCTGCAATGCGCGGAACTGCTGGAACGCTGGCCCATCTGGAAATTCGCGCACGCGCTCAACGAACTCGGACGCCGCTACAATCAGGCGCTGATTGCCGTCGAGCGCAACAACCACGGCCACGCCGTGCTGCACGCTCTGCACCATCAGCTGCAATACCCGCGCCTCTACCGTCATTCCGACAAACGCCACGCGGCGGACTCCGGCCCGGCCTTCGGCTGGCCCATGAACGCCCGCACCAAGCCGGAGGCCATCCACAACCTCGCCCGCATGCTGCGCGATGCCCCGGAGGTCTTCAGCTCGAAGCGCTTGCTCGAGCAATGCCGCAGCTTCTCGTGGACTCGCGACGGCGGAATGGCCGCACGCGGCGGCGCCCCCACCAGCGACCCCAGCGGCCACGACGACTTGGTGATCGCCATGGCCATCGCGCTCGCGGTCCGCGCGCAGTCTCCGCCGCTCGAACTGCTCACGGCATCTTCTGGACTTCGGTCCATGCCCTAGCACGCTGCGCCTGAAAGCTGCTTCACTTCCCCGGAGCACGACTGGAGAGTCGCCGGCAGGACACTGCGCGCCGGCCTCGCTCGCGAATAACTGTCGAGTGATTCAACTCTGTGCGTAACAGGCCGCCGGTGCGTTACGATACCCGGCGATGCCTCGAGCCTTGGAGCAGATTCGTCGCATGCGCGGCGGCGCGCAGGCTCACCTGATGCGCTGCCAGGGTGACACGCCCAACGACTACTACGTGGTGAAGTTCCAGAACAATCCGCAAGCCGCGCGCGGCGGCCGCATTCTGTGCAACGAGCTGCTGGGCACGCGGCTGACTGCCCGTTTCGGTCTGCCGGTACAGCCACCCGCCGTCGTGGATGTCAGCCCGGATTTGATCCGCAACACAACGGACCTGGTGATGCAGACCGGCGCTGGGACAATTCCGTGCACCCCAGGGCTGCAGTTCGGCTCGCGCTATCCCGGCCACCCGGCGGAAACCGCGGTGCACGACTTTCTTCCGGACGACAAGCTGGCCGAAGTGGAAAATCTCGCGGACTTCGCCGGCATGCTGGTGCTCGACAAACTGCTGTGCAACACCAACGGGCGGCAGGCGATTTTCTACCGAAATTCGGATAGGGCCGGCTACCGCGCTGTGTTCGTCGATATGGGTTTTTGCTTTAACGCGGGAGAATGGAGTTTTCCGGATGCGCCGTTGCGCGGGATCTATCCGAAACACCGCGTCTATGCCGCAGTGACGGGCATGAAGTCGTTTGGATCATGGCTGGAGCGAGTGGAAGGAATCACTCCCTCGTTGCTGGACCAGGCCGCCGCTGAAATTCCTTCGGCTTGGTACGACGATGATCAGGAAGCATTGTTTCATTTGCTGGATCAGGTCTACCGCCGAAAGAACCGCGTGGCGGACATGATTGTGGAAGCGAAGAATTCGAGTCGTCAGCCGTTCTTGAATTGGAGGTGAGCGATGGCAAAGCAGGAATTGACGTGCATTTGCCGGATTCTGCGGTATGCGCCGAACATTCTGCGGGATGAACATGTGAATATCGGCGTGCTCTTGTACGACCCGGCGGGCGGACGGACGGAAATGCGGCTGATTGAGAGTGAAAGCGAGTTCGCGCGGCTGCGTCGCGTTCATCCGGCTGCCGACTTGAGTGTGGTGCGCGGACTCGAAGGAGAGCTTCGTGGCCAGTTGACGCAGGCGGCAGGGGGTACGGAGGCATGGCTTGAAAAGCTGGACACAACACTTTCGAACACGCTGCAACTCAGCCCGCAGCGCGCTGTGCTGACAACAGACCTCGATGGGGAGCTGGAGCGCATCTACGGCGAGCAAGTTGCTCCACAGCGAGTGACGGGGGCCAGCGCGGACTCACCTGCCAGCTTGCGTGCGCGCGCGAACGAGATTCTTGGCCGCGCGGATGTGCTGCGCAAGATGAAGCGGGGCTTGCGTGTGGAAGAGTTCACCTATCCCGGCGATCCCATGCGGCTGGACTACGGCTATCAAGAAAACGGCACCCGAGGATTTCTGCACACGTTGTCGCTTGACCGCGATCCCGCCCAGGCCAAAGCGCTGGCGTTTACCAGCGAGCGGGTTCGAGCAAGGGTTTCCGCCAGTGAGTTTACGGCGCTTTGCGAATCGTCGCCGAAGGATGGCAACACCCGCCACCGGTTTGTGGTCGACCTGCTCAGCGATCAACGCATTGCGCTGATTGCTCTGCCGGAATTGGAAGGCTGGGCGCGGGCGTTGGGTGACCGGTTGAACTAGGGGGCGTCGTCGCAAAGAAAAAGGGGCAAAAATCTTGTCAAGGGGGTCCGACGCCCTAAAATTGCGCAACTCTCTGGAAATACAGAAGAAAAAAAATTGCAAATCCTGAATAAAAACCCTCTTGAGTGTGCTATGCTGTATTCAGAAGGGTTGAGAAAGAAAGCCCCGAGAGGCAGCGTGCCTCCGGGGTTTTTGCTTTGCTGCCCTCCGATGTGGACAACAGCAAGACCGATCTCCTGAACTCAATCCATTGATGAGCAAAGCAGGCATTGCTGCGTGGTTGCGCCGCGCCTGGCAGATGTTTGCCGGCGGCGAGCCGCGAAAGACGGTCGTGCTACCCGGCGCGCCGCGCGTAGTTTCCGGCCGTCCGCTGCCAAAGCCGACGCCGTATCTCCTGCGGCGCTTTTCGGAGACTCCTGTCGCACGCAAAGCGATCAACACCATCAAAGATCGCATTGCCGGCATGCGCTGGCGCGTGCAGCCCAAAGGCGGAAGCCTGGCGGGCGCGGAAGATGCGCGTATCGAAATCATAGCCTCCACCTTCGAGGTGCCCAATGCCGATGACAGCTTTCGCTCGCTGAGCGAGCAGGTGCTCGAAGATCTGCTTATCGGCGGCTGCGGGACCATCGAGGTGCAGCTCACCGCGAACCCGCAGCGGCCGCTGATGCTCTGGCCAGTGGACGGGCTCACGGTTCAAATCTACGCGGGCTGGTCAGGCAACGCGGATGAACCACGCTACGCGCAGTTGACCCCGTGGGGCGAGCGCGTGGATCTGCTCAACGATGAACTGATCTACATTCGGCAGAACCCGCGCACCAGCACGCCGTTTGGCCTTGGGCGGCTGGAAGTGGCGTTCGAGACCATTCAGCGATTGCTTGGCGCACAGGAGTATGCGGGGCGCCTGGCATCGAATACGGTGGTGCAATTCGCGCTGTGGCTGCAAGAGTTGCCGCCCGCCACGTACGACAAAGTGATTTCGTGGTGGCAAAACGAGATCGAAGGCACCGGCAAAGTGCCGATCATCGCCAACCTACCGGCCAAGCCGGAGGTCCTTCGCTTCAGTGAAGGCTCGGATCGGGATTTGCGACTGGAGTGGCAGCGCTTCCTGATTCGCATCATCGCAGATGCGTTCGACCTGCCCCCGCTCCTGCTGGGGCTCGAGCAAGACATCAACCGCTCCACCGCCGAGGCGCTGGTGGATGAAGCGTTCCGCACAGCGGTGGTTCCTACCGCACGGCTGTACGCGGAACACCTCACGCGCGAAGTGATTGCGTTTCTGTTGGCCTCGCTCTCTTCCTCGGGCGGCAACAGCAATGCCGTGGACTGTGGATCGGGTACATCGCTCGATGACCACACCGCACTGACCTGGTATGCCTGGGTGTATCAGACTTCTAACGTGGGCAATCTCAACCGCGGGGTGATCAGCAAGAACGTTTCCAGTATTGGAAATGGCAAGGCCCTGCGGGTCACTGGCGCCACGGGGGGCAGCAACGTCAACCGTATGGGCGTCTCCATTCAACGGGCCACAACCAACGCCACGTTCGTCGGATCCAATAGCAGCTTTGTGACTGCGCTGAACACACGGACGTTTGTCGCCGTGACTTACGACGAGTCGGACGGGCCGCGCGGCTGGCGGGGTACCTTGTCCGCGCCTGTTGCCGAAATCAACTACCTCACGGGACCGACTGTGGGCAGCGGTACCACATCCAGTGACGCCAGCGGGAACCTGCGCATCGGGAATTTTCTCGCCGGTGAGATTCTCAGCTTTCCGGGGCGCATCAGCGTGGTGGCCATCTACAACCGGCGCATGAGCCAGGCTGACCTGCGCGTCCACCAAATGCGGCCGTTCTGCTCTCGCGATGACGGCTGCCGACTGTTTGTGAACCTGGGTGGCGGCGCTGGCACCGGCACGCAGGCCGATCTCTCGGGCCACGGCAACAATTGCACAGTCAGCGGGCTAAGCGTGGCAAATCACGTGCCGATTGCACGTTAAGCGCCACGCTTTGCCTGAGTGGATTGCCCGTTATCGCAGCCGTACTTTGGCCTTACAGGAGGCCCTCCGTCCAGTTTTCGAGGATGTTCTTCACCTTGGCCAAGAACTGGTGCGACACCGCCCCATCCACCACGCGATGGTCGTAACTCAGCGTCACATAGACCATGGAGCGAATGGCAATCGCGTCGTCAATCACCACCGGCCGCTTCTTGATGGTGCCCAGTCCCATGATGGCCACGTTGGGCTGGCTGATCACCGGCAGACCCATCAACCCGCCAAACACACCGGGGTTGGTAATGCTGAATGTCCCTTCCTGAACTTCATCTGGTTTCAGCTTCTTGCTGCGTGCGCGCTCGGCCAGATCGTTGATAGCTCGCGCGATGCCAAGGAAGTTTTTCTCCTCTGCGTTCTTGATCACCGGCACAATCAGGCCCCAATCGAGCGCCACCGCGATGCCGATGTTGATTTCACGGTGCAGCACCATGTTGGTGCCGTCGATGGAAGAATTTGCCGTGGGAAACGCACGCAGCGCTTCCACGCACGCGCGCACGAAGAACGGCATGAACGTCAGCTTGGTTTCGAACTTCTGCTCGAACGCCGCCTTGGACTTCTCGCGCAACTGCGCGATGCGCGTCATGTCCATCTCGTCCATCGAATAGACGTGCGGTGACACGCGCTTCGACGCCACCATGTGCTCGGCGATCCTCTGCCGCATCACGCTCATTGGCTGCACTTCGTACTTGCCGAAGTAGATGCGCTCGCGCGGCACCGCCGATTCGAACGCGCCGTGCGCGGCCGGCGGTGCGCCTGCCCCCGGGCGCGCCGGCGCCGCACCACGCCCCGTGCCCGATTCGATGGCCGCCTGGATGTCCTTCTTGCTGATCCGCCCACCGGCACCGGTGCCCGCCACCTGCGCGAGGTCAATGCCGTGTTCCTTGGCCAGCCGGCGCACCAACGGTGAGCTGCGGATCTCCTCATCGGTTGCCCGCATGGGCGCGGCAGCGGCAGGCGCTTTCGCGGGAGCAGCAGCCGCAGGCGGGGGTGGCGTGGCCGCTTTCTTTTCTTCCACCGGCTTGGCGGGTGCTTCTTTCGCGGGAGCGGATGTAGATGCCGCCGCTGCGGCTCCTGCCGCGTCAATCACCGCGACCACCGTCTGAATCGGAACTGTCTGGCCTTCGTTCACCTTGATTTCTTTCAGCACTCCGGCGGCGGGCGCGGGGATCTCTGCGTCCACTTTGTCGGTGGAAATCTCAAACAGTGGCTCGTCGCGCTCCACTTTGTCGCCGGGCTTCTTCAGCCACTTGGTAATCGTTCCTTCGAAAATGCTTTCGCCCATCTGGGGCATGATCACATCAGTCGCCATTGCTCTCTCCTCAAACTCTTAGTAACGCGCCAATTCGCGCGCCGCGTGGGCGATTTTCTGCACGTTAGGCAGAAAACGCTCTTCCAGCGGCGGCGAGTACGGCACCGGCGTATCGAGCGACGTCACGCGCAGGATCGGCCCGTCCAACTCCTCGAAAGCCTCTTCGCACACAATCGCGGCGATTTCGCCGGCGATCCCGCCGGTTTTAGTATCTTCGTGCACCACCAGCAGCTTGTTGGTCTTCTTCACCGACTGCACAATCGTCTCGCGGTCCAGCGGCAGCAGCGTGCGCAAGTCGATCACTTCGACGTCGATTCCTTCCTTCGCCAGCTCCGCCGCGGCTTCGAGAGAGGTATGCATCATCGCCGCGTAAGTAACAATCGTCAGGTCCTTCCCTTCGCGCTTCACGATCGCCTGGCCCAGCGGCACAGTGTAATCGTCGTCGGGGATCTCTTCCTTAATGCGCCGGTAAAGAAACTTGTGCTCAAAGAACAGCACCGGGTTGTTGTCGCGAATCGCCGACTTGATCAGTCCCTTGGCATCGTACGGTGTCGCCGGATAGACCACTTTCAATCCAGGCGTGTGCACGAAGTACATCTCCGGGTTCTGCGAATGGAACGGTCCGCCGTGCACGCCCCCGCCCGAAGGCCCGCGCAGCACCATCGGCACTGGCATGCCGCAGCGGTAGTGCGACTTGGCCACGAAGTTCGTAAGCTGATTGAAGCAGCAGGCGATGAAGTCAATGAACTGCATCTCCGCCACCGGCCGCAGGCCCAGATAGCTCATGCCTACCGCCGCGCCGACGATGGCGGTTTCGCTGATCGGCGTATCAATCACGCGCTCCCAGCCGAACTTCTCCAGCATTCCGGCGGTGACCTTGAACGCGCCGCCATAGACGCCGATGTCTTCCCCCAGCATCACCACGTTGGGGTCGCGCTGCATCTCCTCCATCAACCCGGCGCGAACCGCTTCGAGAAAAGTGACCTGTGCCACGGCTAGCGCCTCCCTCGTCCCGCTTTGGCCGCTGCCTTCGAAGGCTTCGCGGTTGACTTCGGTTTCTTCCCGTTCTTTGGAGCTTTGCTGGATGGCGCGTTGCCGTCGCCTGCGGCGGCCATCACTGCGACGGGATCCGCTGCCGTTGCCTCACCCATCTCTCCAAATCCCTGCACCAGCCACTCTGCCTTGACGCTGGCTTTGGGCGGCATCACATCCTCAATCGGCCGCTTCCACTTCGCAGCGATCTCATGACAGCCGTCGCAATACACGCCGTCCTCGGCCAGTTCCGGCGGCGGCAACGGTGAGTTCTCTGCGAACTCGCGCTCTTCGTCCAATTCCTTCTCGATGCGAGCTTCCATGGCGGCCTTTGACCTGGCATCGAGCAGCCCTTCCGCCATCAGTTGTTTCTCGTAGAGGTCGATGGGATCTCGCTTCTTCCAAAACTCCATCATCGGAGCGGGAACGTACTCGGCAGGATCGTGCTGCGCATGACCCTTCATACGGTGCGTCTTAGCCTCGATGATCACCGGCCCTTGTCCGGCACGGCAACGTTCGACAGCGTCCTTCGTCGTCTGATAGACCGCGACTACATCGTTGCCGTCCACAATCAAGCCCGGCACGCCGTACGCCTTGGCGCGATCCGCCAGATCCTTCACCGGCACCTGACGGCCAACCGGCGTCGAGTAGGCCCACTGGTTGTTTTCGATCACCAGCACCAGTGGTGCGCGCTGCGACGCCGCCAGGTTCATTCCTTCATGAAACGCGCCGGTCGAGCTGCCCCCGTCTCCGATCCACGTCATCGCCACAATGTTCTGACCCAGATAGCGGCCCGCCATGGCCACTCCGGTCATCACCGGAATCAGGTCGCCGAGCATCGAAATCGGCGAAACCACGTGAAGCTTATCCAAATCGCCGAAGTGACTGGTGCCGTCCTTCCCCAGTGTGGGCGCGGTGAACTTGGCCATATGCTGCGTAAAAATGTCGCGCGGCTTGAAGCCCTTCACCAGCAGCGCGCCGATATTGCGGATCATCGGCGCCAGCCAGTCGCGCTTTTCGAGCGCATAGGCGGTGCCGATCGAGATTGCTTCCTGCCCCAGACTGGAATATAACCCGCCGACAATCTTGTTCTGCCGGAACAGCCGCACCATCTGCTCTTCCAGCATGCGGTTCAGCTTCATGTAGTAGTACAAGTCTACGCGCTGCTCTTTGGTGAGCGGATATTTCATCCCTGGCTCCGTTCAAACTGCACAGGCCAACTGCCCTTGCACCCGTTGCGCAAGCTCCTCACGCGACACGCGGCTTAGAACCAATCCAAACATGTCCGCAATGTGCACCGAAATCCGCTGCGCTGCTTCGTCCATCGCAACTTCGCGTCCCAGCAGGCGCTCGAGAGAAGTCGGCTTCTTGTCGGGGATACCGCACGGCACAATCAGCTCGAAGTACCGCAGGTCGGTGGACACATTGTAGGCAAAGCCGTGCGACGTCACCCACCGGCTGATGTGCACCCCGATGGCCGCCAACTTCTCTTCGCCTGCCGCGGCGTCCACCCAGATGCCCGTGCGCCCGGTGCGGCGCCCGGCTATCACTCCATACTCCGCGCTGGCGCGAATCATCGCCTCTTCGAGTTGCCGCACGTACCAAACCACATCCTTGCGAATGTCGCCCAAGTTCAAGATGGGATAGCCGACCAACTGGCCCGGCCCGTGATAGGTGATATCCCCGCCGCGATCGGTCTCGTAGAACGAAACGCCCATCTGTCGAAGCAAGTGGCCGGAGGCATGCAAATGCTCGCGCTTTCCGCTGCGCCCGAGCGTGATGACGTGCGGGTGCTGGCAAAGCAGCAGGACATCAGAAACCTCGCCGGCCTTGCGCGCTGCCACCACGTGCCGCTGCAAGTCCCATGCCTCGGCATAGGGGATTAGCCCAAGATCAACCAGCAGACATTCCCGCGGATTGGCCACATCCTGCTGTCGCAAACCTTCTCCTGATTGGCGTAGGGGTGATGGACTGCCCAGCAGCCTGCGTTGCCCGCCGCGCAACCGCATGATTCTAGCAGCCGACTGGAGGGAGCCGCAACAATGGGCCGGGCGGACTTTCTGGCCTTCTTCCGCACCGCCGCGAAGAATTCAGGCCATGCGGACTCGCCTTGACAACCTCAAAAACTGCCCCTAGAATCATTCGTTTTGAATGGTGGCAAATATCTTGCTAGTGGGATTGGGATGGATAAGAAGCGACTCGAATACTACAAGAAGAAGCTGGAAGCCCGCCGCGAAGAACTGGTGAAGCTGATCGCGCGTACAGAACAGGAAGGCCGGGCCGCCGACGACGACCCCACGGTGGATCTGGCGGACAAGGCCGCAAACTCCTATACCAAGGAGTTCCTCTTCGGCCAAACCGATCACGACCGCCTGACGCTTCAACTGGTCGAGGAAGCGCTGGTTCGGGTTCGCTCAAATGAGTTCGGGCTCTGCGTGAACTGCGAAGAGGAAGTCCAACTCAAGCGCCTTGAGGCCGTGCCGTGGGCCCGCCATTGCATCTCCTGCCAGGAAAAGCAGGAGCAAGGGCTGCTGTAGCTCGTCACGCCCTAACCCCTTTTCAATGCCCTACTTGGGGAGTAGTGTTTCCCGATGACGGTGCTCCGCCATCTCCTGCGCCAGGGTCTGGACGCCTTGGCATCTCTCGCCGTGCCAGCCCCTTGCCGGATTTGCGATGATACGCTAGCCACAGCGAGCCGGGTGCCGGTTTGCGAATCATGCCTCGGCCGGATTCCCCGCCTGGAGCAGCCGCTCTGTTCGTGCTGCGGCAGATTCTTCCCCTCGGGAGTTCCCGCCGCCATCGCCGAACCTCTCTGTCAGCTCTGCCGCCGCGGCATTTACGCGTTCCACCGCGCCCGCAGCTTTGCCATCTACGAACGGGAAACGGTGAAAGCGATCACGCTGCTGAAGTATGAGGCGGTGGCGCCGTTGGGGGTGTGGTTTGCAGACCGCTTGTTCGAGCTGGCCCAGCGTAATCCGGCGTTTGCCGCGGCCGACGTGGTTGTGCCCGTCCCGCTCCATCCCACCCGCCAAAGGGAACGCGGGTTCAATCAAGCGGAGCTTATCGCTCGTCCGCTAGCCCGCCGCCTGGGCAAGCCGCTTCGTTCATGGCTGTTGGTCCGCACTCGGCCTCGGCCGGACAAGCTTCGTCTGACCCGTAAAGAGCGCTGGCGCATCGTGCGCGGCGCTTACAGCACCCGCGAAGGCAGCCAAGTTGACAAGTTGCGCGTTTTGCTGGTAGATGATGTGTTTACCACCGGGGCAACGCTGGATGCATGTTCCAGGGCCTTGAAGCAGGCCGGGGCTGCGAGTGTAGCCGCCCTCACCGTGGCCCGCGTGGTGCCGGATTGGGTGGTCATGCGTGGCCCTGCTGCTGGAGCGAGCATGGCCACGGATAGCGGCGAGAGCATCTAAGCTTTTGGTGGCCCGCCCTGTAGCGTCGGGCTCAGGTCGAGTGACAACGGATGCCGAGCAAGCCAAAAGGTGGATTACGTCCCCGACCAAGAGTTGGGAAGCCACAGGGCGCACTTCCGTTCATCTCCCCGGCACCGTTTTCGCAGCTCCCGTTTCCGCCCACCCGGCGGCCGTCTGTCTTGCAAGAGCCGGTGCTGGTACTGAACGCCACCTTCGAGCCCATCAACGTTACTGCCGTCCGCCGCGCGCTGATGCTGGTGCTGAAGGGTGTGGCGCAGACCGAAGAGCACAATCATGCCGAGGTGCACTCCGCTACGTCCGCGGTGCGCGTGCCCTCGGTCATCCGCCTGCTCTCTTACCGTCACATCCCGCAGCAGACCCGCGCGCTCTCGCGCAAGAACATCCTGCTGCGCGACCGCAACATCTGCCAGTTCTGCGGCAAGCACTTCCCGTCGTCGGAGCTTACGCTCGACCATGTGATGCCGCGCTCGCGCGGCGGCCACTCGTCGTGGGAGAACCTCGTCGCCTGCTGCTATGACTGCAACAACCGCAAGGGCAATCGCACGCCGGAAGAAGCCGGGTTGCAACTTGTCCGCCGCCCGCGCCCCTTCACGCTGCACACTTCGCGCCAGTTGATGCGCCTTATCGGCCGTCAGGACGAGAAGTGGCGCAAGTACCTCTTTTACTAGCTCGGCTCCCGCTACTTCTGGAAGGTCAGGATCAAGCCTTCGCGTGCGCCCACGGAGGCAGGAAAGCGCCGTCGCGCCTGGCGAACGATCGCGTCAACTTGACTATCGTCGTGGTCCGGGTCGTGGTGGAACAGCACCAGCTTCTTCACGCGGGCTTCCCGCGCAACGTTGGTAGCTTCCTCCCAAGTGGAGTGGCCCCAGCTCTTTTTCCCGTGGCGGTATTCGTGCGGGGTGTACTGCGAATCGTAGATAAGCACGTCGGCGCCTTCGGCCAGCGCGCGGACGTTCTGATCGCCGCGCGGGTCGCCCGGCTCGTTGTCCGTGGCATACACGATTATCTTTCCCTTGAACTCAACCCGGAATCCCAAGCACCCCTGCGGATGATTGAGCCGCCTTGCGGTGACCAGCAAGCTGCCGAAGCGGCTGCTCTGCTCTTCAATCTCCCGAAAGTTGCGCTTGGCCAGCATGGCCCGCATGTCCACCGGGAAATAGGGGTTGTTCATCTGGTGTTCCAGCGCGCGCTGTACGTCGGTGTCCGCCGACCGGAAGGAGTGGAACACAAAAGAGTTTTTGCCGTCGTAAAGCGGTGTGAAAAAAGGAATCCCCTGAATGTGATCCCAATGGTAGTGGCTCAAGAAAATGTTGGCCTGGATTGGCCTGCGCCCAAACTCGGCACGCAACGAGTGGCCCAGTAACCGCAACCCGGTTCCGCAATCAAAGATGAACAGCTCATTGCCTACCCGGAGTTCGACGCAGGAGGTATTTCCACCGTACCTGAGATTCTCGCGAACGGGCGTGGGAGTGGAGCCCCGCACTCCCCAGAAGCGCAAGATCATTGATTCGCGCACCGTGCAGGCCCCCAACCTCCGCGCAGGCGGCCATCATGTCACAGAACTTGTTCTCATTGCTACAGATAGGGAATGCGGCAACCTTTTTGTCGCCGCCGCATCCAACTAGCAAGACCACTTCTAGGACACACCCCGGGAAGCGGCGAGCAGTTAAGCGCCGCTTCTCTTCTTTTTGAGGCACTTACTGCCTGTAAATCACCTGGATTCCCGCCCGCCAGTTCTCATTCAATCCTACCCGCGTTACTTCAATCTCCGGCGACAGGTAGCGCAGAATCACCTCGGTGGCGGGATGAAAGCGAAACCCTGGCGCCACCAGCCACAACTCCGGAGGCTTCTCTTGCCATTGCGCCCCGGCAAAGTAGCCGTGTGGCTGGAACTCCCCTCTCTGCTGATGCGTGCGGACTCGCAGCCAGTAGTCCGCCGCTTGCAGTGCCAAGTGAATATCCTCACTGGCTTTCAATTCGATCACCACCAGCCTTCCGTCCAATCGAATTCCGAGCAGATCCAGGACCCCACGGTCCGAGGCGGAAAACGCAGGAACCTGCGAGTAGAGGTGGTTATGGTCTAGCCGGGCGTCGAGCCGCGCGGGCTCCCGCAATACCATACTCTCCAGCCAGCGTTCGGGCTGCGCGCGGTAGAGGGTGTGCTTGTTATCTTCCGAATCCGCTGCGCGCCACCGCCGCAACCTCTTCACCAGCCGCTCGAGTGCTTTCCAGTTGCCGCTCGCAAGCGTTTGGTGTTTCTCCTCCTCCAACCCAAACTCAAGACGCCCATGCCGCCAGCGCGCGAATTCCAATCCATGAAATCGAACCGCAACGTCGCTAGTCCCCGGGGGCACAATCGCATCAATGGCCTCTGGCGCGAGCTCACGGACCGAACGGATCGCCCCTTGCGCTGCATCCATGGCGCGTTGGCTGTCCTTGTGCGCGGTCAGCCGCGTGTCGAGGTTTCCTGCATCCGCGGGATCCACCTGCGTGGCACGCCAATTCACCTCGTCCACTTCGTAGAGTTCAACCTTGACGGCCGGGCTGAGTGCTCTCATGCGATAGGCTGTAGCTCGGGCCGACCCCATCGGCACGAACAACCGCAGCCCTGCCCAGCTTTGCTTCCCCGGATGTGTGCGGTTCCAATCGAGCCACAGCAGGCCGTAGGTCAGTATTCCATCTTGCGTATCGCGCGCTTCTGCGGACGAAACGCCCATCACCGCCCATGCGCGAGCGTTTCGAACCGTTATGCAGCGCACATAGGAACCGGAGAACGACCGCTCCAGATCGCGTGTCGCAGTCAGCGACTCGACTTTCTCATCGGGGAATTGGGATTCCAGCAGGCGGCCCAGGCGAAGGCGAAACTGCTGCCGGCTCGGGCGCGCGGCCTGGGCCCGTGATGGCCGGAGAATCTCCAGCCGTCCCGGCTTCGTCTGCCCAAAGCGCGCCACTTCCAGCACGACGGATTCTTCCGTGCGTTCCACGAGTCGCAGCACGCGACGAACCAGGGTCCCTTCCTCGCTCCACAGGTGCAGCAGGAGCTTCCCGCTCCGCTCCCGTAATTCCAGGCGAAAGCCGGTCAAGAACGGCAGTCGCTTGCCGCCGTCGTACACCTCCACCGACGGCGCATTCGCTAGTTCGGCTAACGCCTCCCGTGCGTGGGAGATGTCATTCACGGCCAGTGATTATAAGAAGAAAATTATCTGAAGGGGAGATGCAATCGGGAGGGACACGAACTCACGGTTCAAATGCTAGCCCTACGATTCGCACAACCGGCGCATGTTGGTTCCAGTCGGGTGGCAGCTTTTCAAAGTTGAAGTCCACGGTTCGGAAGCGGCCTCCCCCCAAGGGAGCTTCCTGGCGTCCCAACAACCGCCGCCGTTCGGCGAGTATCGGCTGATTCTCGCGGTTGAAGAATTGCAGTTCCACTTCCAATTCGCGCACGATACCCGTGCCCGCATTCTCCAGCGTACATACGATAAACGTGACTTCGTGACCCAGCATGTTCTCGGCCCGGCTGAGCTTGAAATCGCGAAAATGGATTCGCTCGGCATACTTCTGCTCATCCGGCCCAAAGGGCAAAGGCTTCGCCGGCGCGCCGCTCCCCTCACCCGACGAAAGAAACCAAATCGCAACCACAAGCAACAGCACAGCCGCCGCGCCGATGGCGAAGGCAATCGGAAAGCCGCGCGATGGGGCTTGTGGTTGCGGTTCCAAACCAGTGTTCATCGTTGTTATCGCCCGATGGCAAGGCGCAACGCCAGTGGCTCGGGCAGCCCGGCGCCCAGCATTCGCTTCTGCACCGCTTCAACATCATAGGGCACGCGCCAATACTCCACCACATGGAGATCCAGGTCTGCCACGGCGCACGCCGCGCGCGGGTCTCCATCCCGCGGCTGTCCAACCGAACCCGGATTGATCAGATAGCGCGTCGTCCGGTCCAATTGCAGCACCGCGGAAGCTTCGCCCGGCCCTGCCTTGAGGTGAATCACCTGCAGATTGTTGTCGCGGAAGGAAAAACCGCCCTGATAGTGCGTGTGCCCAAAAAAAGTCACCTGCGTGGGCGATTCCAGCAGTCCCTCCAACGCCTGCGCCGGGGAAAAAACATACTCGTCTTCATTGTTCAGCGCGCCGTGCAGGAGAGCCACGCCATCAATCTGAAAAGGTCCACTTGGCAGGGCTCGCAGGTACTCCACGTTCTCAGGCCGAAGCTGCTGCATGGTCCACAGGGCAGCCTTCTTGGCTACCGGGTTGAAGTCTTCTGCGCTGTCAATCCCGCAGCCCGCCTTGTCGTGATTGCCGCGGATGGTGGCAGCCGCGGCCGCCCGCACCCTGTCGACCACTTCGTTTGGGTCCGGGCCATAGCCGACCAGGTCGCCGAGACACACAATCTTGTCCCAGCGCCCGTGCAACGCCGCCAAGACGGCTTCAAGCGCCGTAACGTTGGCGTGGATGTCGCTCAGAACCAGAAGGCGCACTGAAGCTCCTTGGGGAACCCGATTATAGACGAACCGCCACGCCCTTGCACAAGCGGTTTGCTAGCCAGCGTGTCACCTCACTCACCGGATTAACATGCAGTCGCCGTAGCTGTAGAAACGGTACCCACTGCGCAGCGCATGTTCGTATGCATTCAACACCAACTCGCGTTCCGCAAAAGCGCTGATCATCACCAACAACGTCGAGCGCGGCAGGTGGAAATTGGTGAGCATCTGATCCACCACGCGGAATTCGTGGCCCGGCCGGATGAACAGCTGTGCGTCGCCCGGCCCGCCGGCGACCACTTCCCCTTCTCCCGCCCGGCTTGCGGCGTCTTCCAGCGCTCGTACCACTGTCGTACCAACCGCAAGCACCGGCCGCTTCTCGCGCCTGGCTTTGCGAACCAACTCGGCTGAAACCGCTGTAATCTCGTACCACTCCTCATGCATGCGATGGCTGTCGAGTCTTTCAGCATGGATTGGCTGGAATGTGCCGAGCCCAACGTGCAGGGTCAGTTCGCAAATCTCAACCCCGCGGCGACGCAGCTGCTCCAAAATTGCCGGGGTAAAGTGCAGTCCCGCCGTGGGCGCAGCCACTGCACCGGCCCGCTGCGCAAAGACCGTCTGATAGTCAACGCGGTCCTCCGGTCCATCAGGTCGCCCGATGTATGGCGGTAGCGGAACGTGCCCCAGTCGCGAAACTGCCTCCAGCAGGTCCCCCGCACATTCAAAGCGAAGTTTGCGCAGGCCGAGTTCCCCGCGCCCGATAACCTCTGCTTCCAACTCGCCAGCCGCAAACACGATCCGCTCCCCGACCGGCACCTTCCGTCCGGGGCGCACCAGCCCCTGCCACACCCTTTCCCCAATCTGCCGCGTCAGCAAGACCTCGATCGTCGCCTTCGGGTGCTCCTTCTGCGTGTTCGCTGATTTACCCGGCGCCGCAGACTTGATCCCCATGCGCCGCCCGAACAAACGCGCCGGAATCACCTTTGTATTGTTCACCACCAGCAGCTCATCCCCTCGCAGTAGTTCCGGCAAGTCCTGAAAATTCGCGTCTTCCCAGCGGTTGGCTGCCCGGTCGAGCACGAGCATCCGCGATGCATCGCGCGGCTCCACCGGGTGCTGCGCGATCCTGTCCGGTGGCAGGTGGTAATCGAAATCAGCCAGCTTCATGAGTAGCGGTGGCAAGCCCCGTGGAACTGTGTTATCTGATTCCCGCCCGCACGATCTCCTGGATCTGTTCGGCGGGAAGGCGGCCATGTCCGAGCCTCAGGTTACCATCTCCGCTCGCGGGCTGGGTCGGATACAGTCCGGTCACCCGTGGATCTACCGCAGTGACGTTCAGGCAGTTGCTGCTCACGCCGGAGACGTTGTTCGCGTCCTGAATCCGCAGGGCCGCTTTGTCGGGCGCGCCTTCTACAGCGACCGCTCGCAAATTACCTTGCGTATGGTTACGCAGGACGATGTGCCGGTCGATCGCTCCTTCCTTCTCGAGCGGCTTCGCGATTCCGCGGCCCGCCGCCAAGCATGGGTGCACGATACCGAGGCGTATCGCCTTTGCTACTCCGAAGGCGATCAACTTCCCTCTCTGATCGTGGATCGCTATGCCGACGTGCTCGTGATTCAAACACTCGGCCAGGCAACCGAGAGGTTAAAAACTGAGATTGTCAGCGCTCTCGTCGAGCTTTTCTCGCCCCGTGGTATCCTCGAGCGCAACGACCCGCGCGTGCGCCTCCACGAAGGGCTGTCACAATCGATTTCGGTACTGTACGGCGATGTTCCTCCCGTTGTCCCCGTTCAAATGAATGGCCTGCGTTTCGAGTTGGACCTCTTCCGCGGTCAAAAAACCGGTGCCTTCCTCGACCAGCGTGAGAGCTACAGCGCTGCCGCCACCTATGCGCACGGCGAGGCCCTGGATTGCTTTACGTATCAGGGCGCTTTTGCCCTCACCATGGCTTCTCGTTGCTCACACGTCGAGGCCATTGATCTATCCGCGGCCGCCGTTCAGCAAGGCCGGCGAAATGCCGAACTGAATCGAATCTCCAACGTGAGTTTCCGCGAGGCCAACTG
>Ga0187893_10006603_pt1 | contig 19699 bp, 19 predicted proteins | sample MA1701074metaG_FD_139574 | JGI IMG/M metagenome (GOLD analysis project Ga0187893, IMG submission 139574) | White microbial mat communities from a basaltic lava cave in the Kipuka Kanohina Cave System on the Island of Hawaii, USA - MA170107-4 metaG ... | reverse complement strand
CCTCGACAAAGCAAAAGCTGCGTGCTATAGTCGTGCCGTTTTGCGCGGGCCCATAGCTCAGTTGGTTAGAGCCTCCGGCTCATAACCGGACAGTCCTAGGTTCGAGTCCTAGTGGGCCCACCAACCTCCTGGACACCCTCATCGCATGCATCCTGAAGTCGAAAAACTCCTCAAGTTACAGGAAATCGATCTGCAGGTTCAGCACTACAACGGCAGAATTGAGCTTCTTCCCAAACAGCTGGCGGCTTTGGAGGCCAAGCTGAATGGGACACTTCAGTCGCTCGAGGCGAACAAACATCAGATTGCCCAGGCCGCTTCGGACAAGAAAAAGCTAGAGGGCAGTATTCAGGATTTGGAGCAGAAGAACTCGAAGTATCGCGGGCAGTTGACTGACGTAAAGACCAACGAACAGTACAAAGCTCTGCTTCACGAGATCGAGTTCAATGAGAAGGAAGTACGGAAGATTGAAGACGCCATCCTGGGACTCATGGAGCAGGACGAAGCGCTCCGCAAAGAGTCGCAGGTTGTTCAACAGCGCCTTCAGCAAGAGAAGGCGTTGGTAGACTCGGAGAAGAAGGCTGCGGAAGCAGAAGTGACCAAGGACCGCCAAATTCTGGCCGAGTTGCAGCGCCAGCGGGAGGCTCTCACGCAGTCCGTGGATACCGCACTACTCAACACCTATCGGCAGATCAGCAAGTTTCGCAAGGGCACCGCACTCGCACGCGCCACGCAGGAATCCTGCCAGGCCTGTCACGTCCGCATTCGGCCTCACGTGGTGAGTCAGGTGATGGCGGGAGAGCAAATCATCACTTGCGACAGTTGCAACCGCATCCTGTACTGGAAGCCGGATGCTCCCTACGAAGTGACGTCGTAGTCAGTTCTTCCTCTTTTCGACTCTTCCGATGAAAATCGTTATCGTCCTCGAAGATAGCCGAGTACGACGACGAGAAACGTGGACGAAGAACCTCACGCGTCGTGGCGTTGTTCCGCGACATGAAGAACACCTTGGAAGCCTCCGATGAAACGATGTGTCGCCTACATTGATGGTGGATCGCGTGGCAATCCGGGCGTTGCCGGCTATGGCGTCGACGTGCAAGACGAAAGCGGCGCGACCATTGCCAGCCTTTCCCAGAAACTGGGAATCCGAACGAACAACTTTGCCGAGTATTCTGCTTTGATCGGCGCTCTGCAGCACGCCTTGGCGAACGGATACGACGGGTTGCGTGTTTGCGCGGATTCTGAGCTGATGGTGCGCCAGATCAATGGGGTCTATAAAGTCAAGAGCCCGGACCTGCAGCCTTTGTTCAGAGAGGCGAAGGCGCTGATCTCCAAGCTGAAATCATTCTCCATTCATCATGTCCCGCGGGAACAAAACCGCGAAGCCGACCGGTTGGCCAACCTGGCCATGGATGGGGGGCTGACAAAGGAACCCTCACGAGAAACACCGCCGCGTTCAATGGGAATTCAGGCAGTCTATCGCGAGGGTTGCTTCCATCCGTCTGAGTCTCTCGACATTCCCGAGAACACACGAGTTCAGCTACAGATCAAGATCGCTGAAGACATTTGAGAATATGTGCCGGCCTCCGGACGGCGATCGGGTCTTATCAGACATACCGGGCACCATTCTGAGACTGGTTGCTTGTTCAACTTGTGAAGTCCCAACCGGATTCCCAGCGGCAGGATGCCGCGGCCAGTTCGAGGCTGGCCGGTGGCCACAAGCTCCTCAACCAATCACCACTTCCAGCCCAACGCCACGTAGGTCCATTTCAAATTCAATGCTCACAATCGGCGGCCGGGCAAAGTACCAGTTCACGCCTTGAAGCTGTGCTGATTCCATCTTCCCCAAAATCTCCGAATTCAGCCAGGGACAAACCGGATGAACCGTGAACAGGTTCGTCTGGCTTACGTCTGCCCATCGAGCACCGAGACCGCGAATGCGTCCATCCATAAGACCGATGACGAAACGCGCCTTCTCGCGCAGCGCTTCCGTGGCGGTTTCACCCTTCCGCACAACATCGTGAGGATCCAGCGAGCCTTCCGGCAGTTCGCCCGCTCCCGCGACAACAAAGGAAGGCTTCGCATTTGCTTCAACGACGGTGTATGAAAAACCGAACAGGCATGGCTCGGTCGGCGGGCCGAGTTCGGGGGCCACGTTGGTGCGCGCGATTGGATTCAGGCTGTCTTGCAGCAAGTCCCAACTCTTCAGAATGCCGACATAACGCGCGTTGAAATCTGAGAACCCTTGAAACGTGAAAGGCTGTGGAGATCTCAACTCGATGCCGCATAGCGCGGCTCTTGGCCGGTTCACAGACTTCAAGTACGCATCAATGGCACCGAATCCTGCCGCCACCGCAATCGGGGCGCGCAACCGGGCGTGTTCAATCGCAAATCCAGGCAAGGCGATAGCTCCGGCCGAGTACGGGCTGATGCCTTTGAGAAAGGAGTAACCACCACGTTTGTTTTCGACGAGCATGAAGTATTCCTTTGCTCCCCCTTGCGCAGCGCATAAAGGGGAGCCAGAGGGGGTATAACACGGAAGCTAGGTGAGACAAGAGCCCTTGCGCGGCTTCCCTGCGAAGCCGTTGGAAGGCAGGCTGCTCATCCAGAACAGCTCAGCGGGAGCCTCGCCCTCCCATGGTGAAGCCGCTTTTCGGAGTTTTACTTGATGAATTCCAAATCCCGCACTGCCTCAATCAGCTTGAACTCTCTCGCCAACTCATAGAACTGGCGCAAGCCCGCCAAATTCTCTTCATCGAGTGAGTAATCAATGTGGTGGGTGATATAGGTCCGAATCAGCTCGGCTGGAAGTTGCAGTTGCCGGGTTTGCTCTTCCACAATTTCTTCACTGTGTGCCCGGCCATAAGTAAACGATTTGTGAAAAGCTGCTGTGTCTGGCAGCGTCACCGACTCGCGAACGCCCCAGAAGGCGAAAACAAACGGCCTTCCCGTCAATGCTCGCCACTCTGCAGCCAGATCATAACGAAACAAGAGGCCGGCCTCAGCCTTGAGAGCCGCGTCACCGATGATCAGCGCAGCGTCATTGCTGGCGAGCATCTCTTTCAGGTCTGGGCCGTGAGATTCGATCTGAGGGTTGGTTTTGAAACGGCCTCGCATCAGGATTTGCAGCAAACAGACCGAAGTCCTCGAGGAGTTGTCGGTTGCAACTGTTCGAATCTGCTCAGCGGGCACCTTGCTTAACAACAGCACACTTTTGACTGTTTGCTTTGAGGCGACTGAGAGGTTCGGAATAACTTTCAGGCCACCGATTCTTTGATACTCAATCGCGGGGATCAATCCGACATCGACATCGCCTTGCGCAAGCAGATCAGCGCACCGCGATGGCGGCGAGAAGTCCAGGTCGAACAGGTCGCGTTCGGCGCCGTGCAGGAAGCCCCAAGACAGCGGTAGTGCGTTGAGGTAGTAGACGATGGAAAGTTTTGGCTTGTTCAATCAGTTTCTCTGCAGTGAATTTTGAGGGTGCGCTCCCAGGGTGCCTCATCAGCATCACCCAAGATGTTCTCGAAAGAATCTGAGCAGTCGCTCCCAGGATTCCTTTGCGTAGACTTTGTTATACACCTCAGCTCGCGTGTCGTTGAAGAAAGCGTGACTCACGCCTGGGTAGATATGAAACTCTGTTTGCTTGCCCGCGCCCTTGAGTCGAGCTTCAAGTTTCCGGGCTGCCTCAGGAGTCACGGAACCATCCTTCTCAGCGAAGAACCCGAGCACTGGTGCCTGCAGTCCGGCAATGTTGGGATGAACGTTTGGATGGATTCCATAGAAATTCACGCATGCGCCCACGTTGGCGTTGGCGCATGCCGCATACAGGGAAAGCTGGCCGCCCATGCAGAACCCCACGGTGCCCACTTTTTCCCCGACGGTCTCTTTTTGCGAAACGACAAACTTGATGGCGCCCCGCAGATCCTTCTCAGCATGGTCAATGTTCAACGCCATGAACAACTTCCCCGCTTCATCAGGACTCTTGGCTATCTTGCCTTGATACATGTCGACAGCGAGTGCAACGAACCCCTCGCGCGCAAAGCGATCGGCGACATCTTTGATGTGATCGACCAGGCCCCACCACTCCTGAATCACAATGACACCAGGGCCTTTGCCAGCTTCTGGTTTCGAAAGGTATCCGCTCGCAGTGCTTCCGTTACTTGGGAACTCAACCATTTTCCCGGCCATATTTCTGTCCTCGACACCCCTATTTAGAACCGGTGCATTTTGCCACGTTTGAAACCGATTCGGTAGAGTCGTTAGCATCACCGACTTCGGCCTATGCCATGGTGCCGCCTCTGGCTTGATTCCTTTCAATTTATCGGTGTTTTCGATAGAGTACCGCGCTTCAGCATACGATACTGCTGGGAATTTTCATTCATTCGACGAGGAGCGACCTGCGCGTGACTTGGAGTCAGATCTATGACCCGTTGAACCTTTGGCAGCTCTCTACGTTTGTTTCGTCCCTTCCAGTGCTAACGCTGTTCTTTGTCCTCCTGGTTTTGAAGCAACGCGTCTGGATTGCGGCACTGAGCGGCATGATCATGGCTGTGGTGCTGGCCTCCACGGTGTTCGGAATGCCGGCCTCCTTGATTTCCAATGCGACGTTCCTGGGCGTTGTGTTTGGACTGGTGCGGATTGCGTGGATCATCGTCGCCTCTATCTTCCTCTACAACATCGCCGTCGAGACCGGCCAGTTCCAGGTGATGAAGGAATCGATTGCTGCTCTTTCCTCCGATTCGCGCTTACAAGCCATTCTCATTGCATTCTGCTTTGGAGCTTTCCTGGAAGGCACGGGTGGAGGTGGAGCCCCTGTGGCGATCGCCGGTGCGTTTCTCATTGGCCTGGGATTTCCGCCCTTTCAAGCAGCAGTGCTCTGCCTGGTTGCCAACACCGCTCCAGTAGCCTGGGGTGGGGTTGGGAATCCCATTCGTGTCCTGGCTGGAGTCACCGGACTTCCTGAACAGTCTCTGAACGCGATGACCGGCCGTATTCTCCCGCCGTTTTCACTAATCCTTCCGCTTTGGTTGGTGCGCAGCATGGTGGATTGGAAGAAAACGTTCGAGGTGTTTCCGGCGCTGCTGGTCTGCGGGCTCTCGTTTGCCGCCATGCAATTTTACTGGTCGAATTTTCTTGAGACTGGACTCGTGGATATCGCCTCGGCCATTTTCTCGCTACTGGTCATGGTAGCCTTTCTGCGCTTCTGGAAGCCCAAGAATGTTTTGGAACTACACCCGGACAACGAGAAAGCCCAAGTCCGCCACCATTCGCTGGGTGTCATTCTTAAGGGATGGTCCCCGTTCATCCTGGCATCCATCTTTATTCTCATTTCAGGCTTGCCAACGCTCAGCAAATACTTGAAGTTCGATGCGCTGACGTTCCCGCTCCCCGGCTTGCACAATCAAGTCGTGCGTGTTGCCCCCGTGGTGAATCGTCCCACGCCTGAAGCGGCGGTGATGGACCTGAACGTCTTCGCCATGCCCGGCACCGCCGTTTGCGCAGGTGCCCTGCTGGCGGTTCCATTCCTCGGCATGTCCTTCGGGCGGGCCTTCCAGATCTTTGGGCACACCGTCCGACAGTTAGTCCCGTCGCTACTTGCCATCAGTTTCATGGTGGGTCTGGCGTTTATCACACGGTACTCGGGTATGGACACCGTTCTTGGCCTGAGCCTGACGCGAACCGGCTGGGTCTATCCCTTCTTTGGCACGCTTCTCGGCTGGCTGGGCGTGGCACTCACTGGCACCGATGCAGGTTCGAACGCGCTGTTTGGCAATTTGCAGAAGGTGACGGCTGAACAGCTAGGCATCAGTCCGGTGCTGATGGCTTCGGCCAACAGCGCAGGCGGCGTCATGGGCAAGATGATCGATGCACAGAGCATCGTCGTGTCCAGCGCCGCGACTCATCAGGAGGGCAATGAGGCTGCCATCTTCAAGGCCGTGTTTGTGCACAGCATCGTCCTGGCCTGCCTCGTCGCTTCGCTCGTAATGTTCTACGCCTATGTCACTCCCCAGGTGATCCCGTAAGAAAATGACGAATGACGAAGTTCGAATGACGAATGAAGCCAAAAGCTCAATGACGACAGGCGCATTGGGACTTTGGGCTTCGTCATTCTGGTTTTTGTTAGGCCTTCGTCCTTGGACATTCACTGGCCATCAAAAGTTCAGTACGCCCGGCTGCCTCGAATTTTCGTTCAAAATCATTAAGAAAGCACCGGCCCGCGCCGTTTTCTTATGTATAATGAGTAGGTCTTTAAGCATCTTTGAAGAATGAGGTCGGCTGATGGTGAATCGAAACAAATTCGTTGTCGTTGTGCTTTCAACGATCTTCGTCTTTTATGCCGTAGTTGGGGGGTTGCTCGGAAGGGCCACCGAACGAGAGGGATCTTATGCCCAGCTCTCGGTTTTCAACGAGGTTTTGTCCAAGATTCGCAATAGTTATGTAGAAGACCCAAACCTTGCGGAAGTAATGAACGGGGCCCTACGCGGACTGCTCGAGTCGCTGGACTCGTACAGTACCTATCTCTCGCCTGATGAATACTCCCGATACAAGAAGCACAAGACCAACGGCAACGGTGGTCTGGGTTTGGAGCTTTCCAAAGAGAAGATGCTTGGCTACGCCTACGTCATCCACCCGATCGAAGGGGGACCAGCCGACAAGGCGGGCGTAAACCCGGGCGATGTCATCGAATCCATCGAAGAAGTGTCAACGCGCGACATCAGCCTGCTTCAGGCCGAGTACCTGATGACTGGAAACCCAGGGTCTACCGCGAAGTTGAAAATCTTGCGTCGGGGAAGGGCAGAACCTCTGGAACTGACCGTGACCCGCGACTTGGTGAAGGCGCCGCCCGTGAAGGCCCACCTCTTAGAGAACAAGATTGCGCATTTGAAGGTTTACCGCTTCACACCAGGTAGCAGTGACGACGTTCGACTCAAGCTACAGCAGCTTACAAAGAATGGCGCCAGCCGTGTGATTTTGGACCTGCGCGATTGCGCGGGCGAGGAGTTTGAAGAAGGTGTTAAGGTGGCCAACTTCTTCCTGGACCACGGTGTCATTACCTACACCCAGGGTCAAAAGTCCCCCAAAAAAGAGTTTGTGGCCGATCCCGCCAAGGCGTTGTCGAAGTTGCCTCTGGTGGTGCTGCAGAACTACGGCAGCGCGTCCGCAGCCGAGATTGTGTCGGCCGCCATCAAGGAAAACCGGCGCGGTGACGTTGTGGGTGTGAAGAGCTTCGGCAAAGCGTCCCTGCAACAGTTGATTCCACTTGAAAGTGATTCTGCCGTACTGCTCTCCACTGCGAAGTTCTATTCCCAGTCGGGCAAGGTGATTCAGGGCCACGGCATTACTCCCGATGTCGAAGTTCGAGACGGCCGCGAAGCCATGTCGGCGGAGGGTGATGTCGATGAGGAAGACTCCGAGGACACGCCAAAGCCTGCAAAGCCCGTTTCCCAGGAAGATCTGCAGCTCAAGAAGGCCATCGAGCTGTTGAGCGCACCGGCCTCTGAAAAGAAGGCTGCTTAGCGCGCAATCTCTAACGATACAGCTTTTCAAAGGGCAGCTCCGGCTGCCCTTTTTTGATGGCGGAAGCCAACTATTTCGGCCATCCAGCCTTTCCATGCTTATTCATCTCGACCACATCAGCAAGGGCTTCGGAAGCAAGACGGTCCTTAAGGACGCCAGCTTTCAGTTGAATCCCAACGAAAAAGTCGGACTTGTCGGCCGCAACGGTACTGGAAAGACAACGCTCTTTCGAATCATTGCCGGCGCTCTCGAACCGGATAACGGTCAGATTGTGCGCCAACCTCAAGTCCGCCTGGGATTCATGCAGCAGATGACCCACGTCGAGCCGGAGAGGACGGTGTTTGAGTCTGCGGTTTCCGTGTTTGCCAACATGGAAGAGCGGGCGAGGGAAATGGAGTTGCTGGAATCGGAAATCGAGTCGAAGTCACAGCACTCCGACTTGCATTCTCTGTTGGAACGCTATGGCCATCTTCAAACGCGCTGGGAGATGGAAGGCGGCTACTCCTACGAAGCGCGTACCAAGGCAGTTCTTTTCGGTCTCGGTTTCGAAGAGCGCGACCTGGAGAAGAGCGCTGTTGTGCTGAGCGGCGGCGAATTGAACCGGCTGAACCTGGCTAAGCTGCTGCTTTCGGATCCCAACCTGCTTCTGCTTGACGAACCGACGAACCATCTGGACATCTCGGCTGTGCGTTGGCTGGAGGGATTTCTGAAGGACTATGCGCGCGCGTTTGTGGTGATTTCACACGACCGCTACTTTCTCGACGCCACCGTCACTCGCATCCTGGAGATTGCCGAGGGAAGGGTGGAGGAATACCCAGGCAACTATTCCTGGTATACCATTGAACGGGAACGCCGACGCGAGCTCCGGTTGAAAGCCTATGAAGAACAACGGGAGATGATTGCCAGGACGGAAGACTTCATCCGCCGCAATCTGGCCGGCCAAAAAACGAAGCAAGCCAAGTCGCGCCGCAACATGCTCGAGCGGATGGAGCGCCTGGAAAGCGTTGCTTCGGGCAAACCGTCCGCCCGCTTTCGTTTCGACTTGAACGCCCAAAGCGGTGATGTGGTCTTCAAACTGACGAAAGTCGCAGTCGGATATGAAAGCAAGGTCCTGGCAAAGAACATTACCGGGACGATTTTTCGAGGCCGCAACGTTGGTATTATCGGCCCGAATGGCTCCGGGAAATCCACGCTCCTGAAGACACTGCTCGCCAGGCAAGCACCCCTGGCAGGAAAAATCCAGGTGGGGCAGAAGGTCGAGCTGGCCTACTACGACCAGCAGCTCTCAACGCTCGATCCTGAAGCGACGGTGCTCGAAGAAATGCGCGCCGTTTCTCCGCTGGCTACCGACGAGACGTTGCGCGGCTACCTGGCGCGCTTCCTGTTCTTTGGCGATGACGTGTTCCACAAAACAGCATCGTTGAGCGGAGGGGAAAAAAGCAGGCTGGCTTTGGCCAAGCTTATTTTCGGCAAGGCCAACACGCTGCTCCTGGACGAGCCAACCAACCACCTCGATATTCCCTCGTGCGAGGCGTTAGAGGAGGCGCTACAGGATTTTCCCGGAACCGTCATCATGGTGTCGCACGACCGCTACCTCCTGAACAAGCTTGCCGACCAGATCCTCTATCTCGACGGTGAAGGTACTTGCATAGCGTTCGACGGCACCTACGAAGAATTCGCGATTTCCCAGGAAGCTCCAAAGGAATTACAGCCCGCAACGAAGCCCGCGTTAGCTGCTCCAAAGGAAGTCCCCGCTGCTCCTGAGAAGTCAAGCTCCAATGGTCAAAAGTTCAGCAAGAATGAGCTCGCAAAACTAAAGAGCCGCTGCGAGTTTCTGGAGCAAGAGATTCAGCGGATTGAAGGCCTGATTGAATCCAACACCAGCCAACTGAGCGATCCAGACGTTGCCCGGGATTTTGTCCAGTTCAAACAGCTTACCGACCGCCACGAGGATCTCAGTACCCAACTCAGTCAGCATTACCAAGAATGGGAAAAATCACTGAAACTGTTGGAAAGCGCCTGAGCATCACCTGAAAATCATACTCGCCGCCGTGCTCGGTCTCGTCCTCGAGGGAAGCCGAGAACGAGGAATGTCACACGAAGGAGGGCCACTCCCTTCTTTGAGCAAAGGCGGGTTAAGGCGGGCGTAACCCCCAGTGAAGTCCCTCCTTGTCCAGGGGGGACGAGGTCCAGCAATAGGTCAGCCTTTTTCGTCACCCCGGCGAAAGCCGGGGGTCCCGACCTCTCGCGATGCCTGAGATGTGAATGTACTCCAAGATTTGGAAATTCCAAGCTCAACGCGAAGTTGAAGTTCTGGATTCCTGCTCCGATTGTGTCGCAGAATATTGCGGCTAGTGAGGCATGATGTAAGAACTTGGGGATGGCAGATGAAACTCTCAATGACCTTGGCCTGCTTCATAGCAACTTTGCTGGTGGGAGTCGAGCTGGGCCAAGCCTGCACGTGTATGGCACCCGCCACCGCCACTGAGGCCTTGAACAACTCCTCAGCTGTTTTTCGGGGCAAGGTCACCAGAATCTATCAGTCATTTTGGGACACCGCTGGCTTTACGCGGACTGGGAACTATCGGGTAAAGTTTGAAGTCACAAAGCGCTGGAAGGCTTCCCAGGCAAGGAACATCGTAGTCGTCACTCGACTGAGCGGGGAAGCTTGTGGGTTTCCGTTTGAAGAAAAGAAGGAGTATTTGGTCTATGTGGCTCCAGGACCGGCAGGCATCGAGACAGGTATTTGTACCGGGACCAAAGGCGTTCTGGGTGCAGATCTGGAAATGGGACAGCTTGATCAGTTAGTAAAAGAGAAATCACGACAATAGTCTCCGTGCCTAACCTGGGGCCGGCTTCGCGGCTCCCAACTGGTCGAGGTAAAAATCTTATGTGTCGAAACATCAGGACGCTTTTCAACTTTGAACCACCTGTTACCGACGAGGAAGTTCGGGCTGCGTCCCTGCAGTTTGTGAGAAAGATCAGTGGCTTCAACAAGCCGTCGAAGGCGAACGAGCTGGTGTTCTCCTCAGCCGTTGAGGAGATTGCCAGGATTTCGAAACAGCTTCTCGTTTCCCTCGAATCGAATGCAGCACCAAAGAATCGGCAGGAAGAGGCCGCGAAAGCGAAGATGCGTGCTGCGCAGAGATTCGGCGGGTGAGACCTGCAGTTAGAGTTCCTACACCTTGCTTGTCTTGGATGGCTTTCGACTGCCAGGAGCGTTCCTTCGGGCTTTCTGTCCATTTTTGCCGCTTGATAGAGCAGCCGCATCCAGCTTGGCAAGAGATTTCTTGGGCGCGATGAGTCGGTAACTCTCCAAAATCATTTCACGCACTTCCTGCCAGTTCTTGACACTGTCGGTTTCCAGCGAAACCCATCCCTTGTGTCCCACGTAAGGTGCGCGCGAGAAGCCCGGAACTTGGACTGCAAGATTGGCATGGGCCATCGCCAACTTGAACCCCACAACGCGCTTGCCGTTCTCTTCCCCGTATCCGGCAAAGATCTTCTCACCAACTCGGAAGTGCGGTTTCCCCCAGGTCATCGTCTCTTTCGTGTCGGGCAGAGGCAGGCAAATCTTCCTTATCTTTGCCAACGCCAGGTCGGTTGCCATGGCTGTGTCTTGTGATCTCATCATTCCGGCCAAGCACAGCACGAGCCGAAATCCAGGGTGCCGCATACCGCAGCAACTCTTTGGTGGTCTTTCTAGCTATCGACTTTCTGGAATGCTCCGATTCCAAGGCTGCGCTAGCGTTGGACGATTTACGTAGCGATTCATCGACAGAGTGAGACGTGATCCGGCACCCGGAGCCAATCGAACGGTGAAGATGGGCGATTGCAGGGGCGTGTTCCTGCCATCCACAGAGACCGCAGTGAACTGATGCTCGCCATAGCCGCCGGCCTGCACATCGAGCACTCTGGGCTCCAGCTGGTTGGTATTGACAAGCGTCACGGTTACAGAGTCTGAGGTCAACTTCTCCACCAGGGCCGCAACATCCTGCGGCAGGCCAGACCGTCGTTTCTCTGGATCAAAATAGCGCAGCCGGCTGTGGAGGACCCAGATGCGCCCTGCGGAGAAATAACCTCCCAGCGTGAGCTGCACCAGAGTGTCCGTGGTTGCGGGCACGATACCCTGAAGATAGTCAGCCAGACGAGTGTCTGGCGATGTTGAATCGTTGCGCATCAGTTCCATGCGTTTTCGGATGTGCTCGAAATCGTCAGCCATCTCTTTTTCGGGGTAAGTCGGGTTCTTGCCTTCGAGAAAGCCAATCCAGCCCCGGTCGGTGGGGATGCGCTCAAGGTCCCGCCGATCCATCGACCAGAGGTAGATCTCGGTGAGCCTGTCTAGGAACAGGTTTCCGGTGTAATGATAGAACTCTGGTTTGCCATTGTGTTTGTATCCACGTGGATCGCCGTACATTTGAGGCAGCAACGTCTTACCGTTCTCAACTTTCTTTTGTTGATAGATCAGATCCAGTTGTTTGCGCAAGACGCCGACGTAAGATTGATCGCCGGTGAGCAGCAACGCGTTTGCGAACCCCGGCCAGGCGTCATGGAAATTGTTGCGGTGGGCGATCTTCTGCAGTTCGCCGTCGAAGATAGTGAAGTTCCAACCATACGTGCCTTTCCACCACTGGCCGTTGTGTTCGCCTCCTGGTTCTCCGTTCAGGCCAACTGTTGTGGGAATCATGCCCCCGGTTTTCTGGGTTCGCTCTTTCCACGCGTTGATGTATTCGAGAGTCCAGTTGCGATATTTTTCTTCCTGAGTGAGCGCGTAGGCATTCAAGCTGAGCAGGGTGGCTGCCGTGTTGAGGTGACTGTCTCCCACGGAGTCCAGGTACTCCTCGCAGTGGGCCAGCATCCGCGGATACCACTCCATGAGGTTCAACATCTTCGAGGTTCCCGCTTCGTTATGCAGCAGATGAAACGTTCCCGGAACTGGATCCCCCACCCAGTCGTACGTGGTCGCCTTGCGCAGCATGGGTCCCTTCGAGCCGGTCCAAATGCTTTTGATAATCTTCTTTGCCGGGTCATAGTTTGGCGCCTCAGGGTCTTCGTTCATGTACATCCCGGCGAATCGCTTCATCCGCTGCACCAGTGCAGGATTCGTTGGTTCTGAAAAGCCCCAGAGAAGGAATCCGCGCATGCCTTCGCCGGTATGAAACCAGTCGGACATGGTGATGAATTCCTTGTGGTACGCGCCATTGGTCGCGAGCTCTGTTTTTACGGTGCGCAATTCCTTGTACTGCAGGAGATGGCCTTCCAATCCCTTTCTATAGAGATCCAGAACCTTGTCCGAGCCGCCCAACGCATGCAGCAGAGTCCAGTTGAAGTAGGTCTCGATGGCATCGTCCGGGCCGTCCAGGGTTCCCCAGCGCGGCGTGTGAAGCAGGTAGCCACGCGCATCCATATACTTTTCCGCAAACGCGTCTACCGCCCGGGAGTTGGCCTCAAGCAGCGCCCGCTCCATGAGCGCCCACGCCGGCGGGCTCATGGGTGTTTCCACTTTCAGCGTAACCTGCGCAAATGCTGCCTGAGACAACAGGAGGCCAGCGCACAGGCCGAGCAGTCGCTTCGCGAACGGAGCATGTAGGAGTCGTTGCATCATTTCTCCCTCCGAATGGAGAATTCTTGGTGCTTGCTTGCCCTTCAGGAAGTCTGCCCACCTGCATCGGAGTTCAGATAGTGCTCTTCAAGACCCGACCGGACGATCTGGAATGCTTGTTTCGGTGAATCGGCAAAGCTAAAGAGCTTCAGATCTGCGGCATCGACTGTTCCCCACCGTACCAGAGCATCAAAATTCAGCAGTTCGTTCCAGTACTTCGAGCCATAGAGCAGCACGACCATCTTTTTGTTGATCTTGCGCGTCTGTATCAGTGTCAGAATCTCCATTAGCTCGTCCAGCGTTCCAAACCCACCGGGAAAGACGATCAGCGCCTTCGCCAGATAGGCGAACCAGTACTTGCGCGTGAAGAAGTAGTGAAACTCGAAGCTCAATTCAGGACTGATGTATGGGTTAGGAGCTTGCTCGAACGGCAGGCTGATATTAAGTCCCACGGTCTTCCCGCCTGCCTCACGAGCCCCGCGGTTGGCCGCTTCCATGATTCCAGGTCCACCACCAGAGCAAATGACGAAGCGCCGGGCTTTCTTCCCCAGTGAAAGAGCCCACACCGTGATAAGCCTTGAAAGCTCAACAGCCTCGTCATAGTAGTTCGCCAACTCCAGGCGTGTTTTGGCTTGCATCAAGGCCGCGGCGCGGTCACCGGACTTTCCCGCTTTCTTGCTTGAATTGACCAGGTTCCGATATTCCTTCTCCGCCTGACTCTTGGGAATCGCGCGAGCTGAGCCAAAGAAGACAATCGTGTCTTTGATCTTTTCTCGATGAAAGTAGGAAAGCGGTCCCAAATACTCTGAGAGGATACGCAGGGACCGGGCATCCGGAGAGTGCATGAATTCAGAATTCTTATAAAACTTTGGAGGCCGCAACGGTATGTTCATGATGAGGTCTTGGTGAACCGTTGAATTTGTAGAGCGAGAGCCTTCCTGGGGTTGTCAATGAGAAGCGTCCGGACTTGCTCTGTTGAGACACCGGCTCGGCGCATGAATGGAACGAAATTTGCGAAGGCAAAAGTGTAGGGGCGATAGCTTCCACCTTTGGATTCACCGACGTGGTACCAGCCAGCGTCCTGCGAGATAAGGACACGGTCGGAGAATCCCTGATCCACCATTGCCTTGACCAACTGAAGATGTTTTTCCGCCGAGGCTTCGCTGATGCCATCAAATTCGACCCAGGCGCCTTGCCGTGCGGCTTTGAGGTGGAGTTGTCTATCGTCTTCGGTCTGGGCATGGACCCAGATGAAGGCGCCGGGATGCACTCCCTCCTGCTTCAGAAGTTCCAGCTCCTCCAGAGCTGCTGCGCCATTGCCTGTGTGCGAGGCGATCGTGAGCCCTGTTTGGAGGTGCGTTTTTGCGGCGGCGCGCACGAGCTTGGCGTCAATCTCTGAGAGCGAGCCCGGATCGACGCCGATCTTGATGATGCCGGGGCGAATGCCGGTGCCATCGATGCCGTCTTGAAACTCCCGAATCCACCGGTCCGCCAGCTGCTGAGCCGATTCCTCCCGAGCCAGTGCGGGTACGTATTTGTCGTTGGCAGCCCCATAAAACCCGGTGTTGGTGACAATGTGCAAGCCCGAAGCGCTGGCCAATCGTTTCAGGAGACTTACATCCCGACCGAGAAAGGCAGGTGTGCATTCTACAAGCGTTCGGCAACCTGCGGCACGCAAGGCCTTGAGGTGTGGCAAGGCTGTCTGAAAGACTTCCTCGGAGTTGTAGCGTTGCGGGCTTACCTTGTCGGCGCCCACGAAATCGACCAAGACATGTTCATGCATGAGCGTCATGCCCAGAGCGCGCGGTGAGCGTTCGCCGAGCACGGTGTTGACTCGAGCAGGCGGAGCGGTGAGCGAGACGCGCGATGATGCGGCAACGACCGCGATTGGCAGCGTCTTCAGAAACTGGCGGCGGCGCATCATGTCGATCTCAGTAGAGTTTTTCATGAGGCTGTGCAGCGTTGCGAGTTAGGAAATGATTCGTCATTCTCGTCGTCGTGCCAGGTTTTCTTCGAGGACGACGACGAGAACGATTTTCAAGAGTTAGGCTGGTGCCGGCAGAGTGATGGCCGCTTCGATCCTTCTCGATCCGAATGACACCGTCACCAACAGCTTGCCGTCAGTGTCCCCGTGGCCGCCGGTGAGGTTGAGATCGAGGTGATGGAGTTCAGACTGCTTTGAGAAAGACTTGGTGTCGAGAGCGATTCCTTTGCTGATGTCCGGCTTCTGAGGGTCGCCAGCTTCAGCTTCCGGAATGAGCAGCAGAGTCCATTCGTCAGCTGATTTTGCTTTTGCGCGAAGGAGATAACTTCCGGCACCCAACTTGGTGCTGCCCAGGGTCATCTCGCCGGCGACATTCAACTTGGCGCGTCCGCAATGGAAAACAAACCCTTCCTTGATTCCTTCCAGGTGTGTGGCGTTATAGGGCAAAGTAAAGTAGGTCAGTTTCAGCTCCAACCCTTTGACAGAGGCAGTGACCGTCTTGTTGAAGTGCGGATGGGCGACCATCGTACCGGCGAGGCAAATCAGCAACATGCTGGCAATGAGCACGCTTGTTTTCTTCATGAGTTTCCACCTTTCATGTTTGCAAACAGTATTGGACTTTGGGATTCCCTACATCTTAGTACGAACAAAGGCTGTGAGGTTAGTGGTAGTTACGAAAGATCGACAGTCTACTTGGCTATGATCGCCGAGGGATTCGCTCCCGTGGCAATCACAGCGAACAACGCATTGCTTCCCGAGCCGACAGCATCAGTCCGGACGACCGAGACGTCATTGGATCCGGAATTTAGCACGAAAAGGTAAAGGTCGTCTGGTGTGAGATACATGGACTCAGGCTGAGCGCCCACGGCGATCGAGGCTACCACTGAGCGATTATTCGGAGGATCAAGCACCGAAACGGTGTTTGATCCATAGTTTGCGATGTAGAGTCGCTGTCCGTCGCGCGAGATGACACCGCGGATGGGATTCTTGCCAACCGAAAATGACCCGTTCAACGTGCAATTAGAGGTGTTGATGACAACCACGGATCCCGCGTCGAAATTGCTGGCGTAAATCTCACCTCCATCGGGTTTCATCACCAGCTGCATCGGCGTTCGTCCGGTGACGATAGGCTCAAGGGTCTTGCGTGTCTGGAGGTCGATCACCGTGACGTCTTGATCACCTGTATCCGCGACGAACAGCTTCGACTGGTCGGGCAAGATTTCCAGAAACAACGGCCCGTTGCCGGTTGGAATCGACTCCTCGAGCGTCTGCGTTTCCAGGTTGACGACGCCTACCGAGTTGGCGGCTTGTTGTGCCACCCAAAGCTGCTTGCGTGACTCGGAGAGCTTCAGGGCCACCGGTCCTGCCTCAGTCTTAATCGTCTTCACTACCGACAAAGCTTCGCAATCGATTACCGCGATGGTATTTGACGCATAGCAGGCGATGAATGCGTTGCGGCCGTCCGAGGAGAACACCATATCTGCAGGGCTTTTCCCCACGGGGATGGTCTTTCTGACGACATGGGTGTTGGCATCGATGACGCTAATCGAAGCAGAGCCGAGGTTTGCCGCAAAAACGAGGTCGTCAATCGGGCTTGCGGCCAACCGGCCCGGCGACTTTCCCACAGCAATGGTCTTGACGTTTTTAAAGCTCTTGAGATCGATGACTGAGACGGTATGGCTGCCCAGATTCGCGACATAGACATGCGTGAAAGGAGGGATGGTACCGAGGTCCAGGTCGTCGCCACAACTACATTGGGCAATGAGAACAGACGCCAATAGCAAGTGCCACAACCAGCGGCGCAAGCCTTGATGAAACATCATGACTCTAAGGGAGAGAGAGCCGGTCGGAAAGGAGATCTCTTTCGTGGAGTTTGGTCAATCCACGCGGCAATGTCGGCCCGCCAAGAGGTTCCCGGGCCGGAACAGCAGGATTATTCGTCGCTCGATTTGTCTTCATTCTCTTTGTACATGAAGCGAATGCAGTGCTTGAAGACCAGTAGATTGGGTTCCGTTTCCCGGTTTACTTTGATGCAATTGCGGTCATACCACTCGATGATTCCGCGCAACTGCTGCCCGTCATCGAGCACCACCACCATGGGTGTCTTGTTCTGCATCTGCTTCAGGTAATAGAAGCTTTCTGCATTGGTCTGTTCCTGCGGGGCTGGTTTTCGCTTCTGCGAGCGCACCGTCATCTTGTCCTTCAGATCCGCCAGCGACGGACGAATGAGACGACGATTCATGTAGTCTTCGTGAGGCTTCTTGTCTCTAAAAGTTGGTCGGTTCATAAAGTTGATGGAAGCGGCACGCTGTAGAAAGGATTCTTCTACCGTGCCGGTTCGATGAGTTCTGAAATTCCAAATGCGTCCGGCGTGTTCCTAGAAACCCACCCCTTCAGATTTCTTCAACCGGCGGGAGTTTGAACTTCGGATTCTGGGCAACAGTTCAGAGGAGAGCGGCGCGGTCAAGTGCATCAAGATCACGATCTCTCTCTTGGTTAACTCAAGTGAGGAAACCGTAACATAAGTGCGGACTGCCAACAAGGAGAAATCTTTCTGAAGCCCCGCAAGGAAACGAGACCCGGGAATCCGGCGAGGCCAGGCAGACACCAAGATTCATTGGCTTGGCGAGACTCCCCCGAGGTGAAGGATAAACTGGTCGGCCGCCAACCCTCGGTTCAGGTTGCGTCGCGTTCCAGCCTCCAGGTGGTCCAGCGAGCGGGTGGCGTTTGTCAGCTGGCCGAAGGAATACTTCGTGGACAGTGCATGGAGTTTCGCGTAGAGGTCCGCATGCATGATCGCGCTGGGCTCGGCTCCTGCCTTCAAATGAAACAGATCTCGCAATAGCGTAAAGAGAATCTCAGTCTTCGAACCAAACTCGTCTTGTTTTCGCTTGTCCAACCAGCCAGTGGCGGCTTTCATGGCGTTCGCATAGAGGAAATCGCGAGAGCAGGCCTCCAGCACGCCCAGCATTTCATCGCGTTGCATCCTGTATCCCGCGGGATCGACGGTGAGTGCTCTACCAAGACTGCCTCCCGCTATTCGAGCAAGGAGCTGTCGTTCGCCGGGAGAATAGGACGTGCGTCCTTGCATCAATTGCTCGATGTCGTTCGCGGAGAGGGGAGCGAACCGGTACATTTGGCAGCGCGATCGGATGGTGGGTAACAGGTCATTCGGTCGGCTGGTAATCAATATGAGGAACGAGGTGTCAGGCGGTTCCTCCAGAGTCTTGAGGATGGAATTGGCCGACTCATCGCTGAACCTTTCGGCTTCGTCGATGATGAAGACCCGGCGCCTACCTTCGAACGGCCTAAAGAAAACCTCGCGGCTGAGGCCGCGCATCTGGTCAATCTTGATGAACTGGCCGTCAGGCGCAAGATTTCTGACATCCGGATGCGTGTTGTCTGAGATCCTCTCGCAGCTCGGGCAGCTGTCGCAGAAGTCGTTTTGCAGCCGAGCGCAATTGCAGGCTTTGGCGATGAACTGGGCGAGCGTCCACTTCCCGATACCAGTAACTCCGGCAAACAACATCGAATGCCGCAAACGCCCGGTTGCGAGTTGATTGCGCACGGTCTCCAGGATTGAGCGGTTCCCCAGAAAGTCATCAAACGGCATCGGACATCATCCTCGGTGGACTTGGATTTGCAATCGACAGCTCTGGCTTAGCTGTCCACGTCTTCCTTCAGGGGTGAATCCTCAAGGCGCCCCCACTTCTTTGGCCAGGCGCAAGATCTGCTGATGGGCGTCCTCCACGGGGAGCTCACCTGGCACGATGCGAAAACGCTCTGGGTCCTTCCGTGCGATGGTCAGGTAGCCCTGCCGAACCCGTTCGAAGAAGTCTAACGATTCCATTTCAAACCGGCTCTCATCCACAGCCCGGTCCTGATTGCGTCGACGTGCGCGCGCAATAGCCACAGCCGGATCCAAATCGAGCAAAAACGTCAGATCAGGCCGCCTTTGACCGATGACTGCCTGGTTGAGTTGTTCAATGAAGTTCAAATCCACTCCTCGTCCGTAGCCCTGGTAGGCGAGGCTCGCATCGGCATAACGATCACACAAGACCCATTGCCCGCGCTCAAGTGCCGGCAGAATGTTCTGACAAAGATTCTGGTAGCGGGAAGCGTAGTACAGCAAGAGCTCGCTAAGAGGCTTCAGGTTCTGGGTGCCGGAATGCAGCAGGATCTGCCGAATGGATTCTCCAGTCTCCGTGCCACCTGGTTCTCGGGCGATGATGGTATCAATGCCTCTCTTGACCAGATGTTCATGGAGCAGGCGCAGCTGCGTGGTTTTCCCGGAACCGTCAATGCCTTCGAAGGTGACAAAGAGATTCATGAGAACTATCAGGGACTCAAGGGAGAAGAAGAGTGCAAGGTGTCCGCAAACCGGCGGAAACCTAGCACAAAAGAGCTGACGGGGACAAGCGACGGTCCGAGGGTTGACGGAGCATTTCCACTGTTTTGAAAAAGCGTCTTGACGTCACTGGTGTCCAACTGTTGGAACCTGCAGTGACTGCAAGTCGTTCAGGTCAGTTCAGTAACGGGATTTTTGGGTAGTAACCGATTTCGGATTTTTTCATTCTTCGGAATATCCACGCGAAAGT
>Ga0187893_10006602_pt1 | contig 19700 bp, 16 predicted proteins | sample MA1701074metaG_FD_139574 | JGI IMG/M metagenome (GOLD analysis project Ga0187893, IMG submission 139574) | White microbial mat communities from a basaltic lava cave in the Kipuka Kanohina Cave System on the Island of Hawaii, USA - MA170107-4 metaG ... | reverse complement strand
GCGCGCGGTTCTTGCGGGAGAGCTATTTTGTGCAGGGCAGGTTTCTGCGCGACCTGTTTGCTGAGAAAACGGCGTTTGGCCCGCATACGAGATTTCACCGATCTGTCTTCCAGGGGCCGGTCACATTCCAGCAGTCGGAGTTCAATGGGCTGGCGGAGTTTTTGGAGGTGGTCTTCGAGAAGGATGTCAATCTGTCGCATACCTATTTTAAGCTGGGCACCGGTTTTTCCGGGAGTCGCTTTCAAGGCCTGGCGGATTTCTCTGAAGCCTCGTTCGACCGCGAGGCATTTTTCGCCTTTACCCTATTCGACGGGGACGCATACTTTCGCCGGGCCACGTTCCGATCGACGGCGGATTTTTCCGATGCGTCGTTCAAGGGACGAGACGACTTCTCCAAAGCCTTTTTCGAAAAGGGTCCACAGTTTACCAGAACGGCCAGATCGGCGACCGGACAGGCACCCCTGGAGATCGAAAATCAGACAGGACAGTATGCGATCATCCTCTCCCTTCTGGTGTTCAGCGCCCTGCTGATCGTCTACCTGATTCGGCGGCGGTGACGAGGAGACCTCCCCCTCGTTCACCACTACTAATAGACGGAGGCTTGCTCCGCCTCCCCCAAGTCTGGTATAAGTCCCCTTGTGGATGACGACTACGACGCCACGGAACAAACCGAACTGCCCTATCAGGTTCGCATCGAGAACTTTGAAGGGCCCCTCGATCTCTTACTCCATCTCATTAAGAAGAGCGAGATCAACATCTACGACATTCCCATCCACCTGATTGCCCAGCAATACCTCACCTATATTGAGGCGATGGAAGACCTGAATCTGACTGTCGCGGGGGAATTTCTCGTTATGGCGGCGACCTTGCTCCAGATCAAAGCCAAGATGCTGCTTCCCGCCGATGAGATGGCCGCTGATGATGAAGACGGGCCCGATCCCCGTGAGGAATTGGTGCGGCGGCTGCTCGAGTACAAGAAATTCAAAGATGCTGCCCGTCAGTTGGATGAACACGAGCGGTTGTGGCGGGAGATTTATAGTCGTGAACAGAGTCCAGCGGTCGAAATGAAATCGGATGAGACACTGCTGGACAATGTCTGCCTGTTCGATTTAGTGGATGTGTTGCATGGAGTCCTCGCTCGCAATCCCGGCAAGACGCTTATGGAGATTTTGCCCGACAACTTGACGGTTCGGGAGCGGATGAACGCGATTTTAGAAATGTTGGAGGAGCAGGAGTCCGTGAATTTTGTCGAGCTCTTCGAGCCGTCCTGCCATCGGCTTGTCATCATTGTCACTTTTTTGGCGTTGCTGGAACTCATACGCCTTCGAACGGCTCGGGTGTTCCAGGCAGAACATTTTGGGCCGATTCTCGTGTCGCGCGGCTTCTCACTCGTACCAGACCCGGCAGAATTGGATGATGCTGAATGGAGGGGAGCATGAGCCCAACTGTAGAACAAGAAACAGACGACGTAGCTCTGGCAGAGACAGCGCCGGTTAGTGAGGGCAACGGGGTGTCAGACGATGCGGCAAAAGAAGCCGGCGTCGAGGCGATGAACAGCCAGACGGAGGCAATCGACGCGCGGGAACTCAAAGCCATTCTCGAAGCGGTCTTGTTCGTGTCGCCCGAACCGGTGCCGGTCGCTCGGCTGATGTCTATTTTGGGGACGGTCTCAAAAGCCGAAGTGGTTCAGGCGCTGGGAATTCTCACGCACGATTTAGAACAGGATGGGCGAGGCATTCAGCTTGTGCAGGTCGCAGGGGGGTATCGGCTGGTGACGAAGCAGGAGTATGGGCCCTGGCTGAAACGGATGGAAAGAGCCAAGGCGGCGCAAAAACTCTCTCGCCCCGCGCTCGAGTCCCTCGCCATTATTGCCTACAAACAGCCGCTCGTGCGGTCCGAGATCGAAGAGATTCGCGGCGTTGAAACGTCCGGTGTCCTGCGCACGTTGTGTGAGCGCAAGCTGGTGCGGATCGTCGGGCGAAAAGACATGCCAGGGCGGCCGATCATGTATGGGACGACCAAGTTCTTCCTCGAGCATTTCGGACTACAAGATTTGAGCCAGCTCCCGCCGTTGCGTGAATTCAAAGAACTCGGCGAGTCCGAGCAGGCCCTCTTGCCGATCGAAGAAGAGTCACTAGCAGGATGCTGAAAAAGGCCACCAGCACTACGCACCGTGGCGCGTGAAGCGCGAGACATGCGAGAAAGGCGCGACGTGTACAGATTGGATTCCTATCTCACCCGTCCCGCCAGTCTCGCTCGCCCATTCCCCTCTTTTCCCCACATCCTTTTCGAAACGGAGCCGTCGCTGCTTTTCACTGCGCGCGTCGAGGGAGCACTGTTTCATCGTGCGGTCTCCGCGAGCAAGAAGAGTGGCGAGGGGCCCCGTTGACTCCCTTTAAGCCGCTTTGTTAGACTTGCAAATCTCAACCTAAGTTGTTGAAAGAGGCGAAGTTCTTCGGTATTACCCGGCACTGTCACAGGATGCATCACCACATGATCAAAGCCTGGCTGCTCGATGAGATATTTGGGTGTGATCGAATGCATCTGACCATCGAAGGCACCCAGGGAGAATGGGGTGCCGGAGATTCGGTGGCAGAGGAAGAAGAACTCCCGCAAGCGCCTCAAAACGTACGAGCGAAGTCGGGCAATGGGCGTATCACGATAACGTGGGATCCGGTTCCGGATGCCATGTACTACAATCTCTACTTCCAGACCACCAAGGGCGTGATGATCAAGTTCTCCGATCTCACGCGTCCGATTGCCTCCGCCGACGACTTCAAAGCCGTCATTGGGGTGAAAAAAGATAAAGGTACCTGTGTGGAAGGCGTCCAGAGTCCGTTTGTCCATGACGACCTGGCCAACGCGACCTGCTACCACTATGTCGTGACCGTGGTGACGCAGAAGGGGGAGAGTCTCGAGTCTCAAGAGGTCATGGCGATTCCCTCGCCCTATCTGTTGGCCATGAGCATCGGTCGGGAAGGCGTGAACGACGGGGAGTTCAGCTCGCCCACGGGGATCACGCTCGACAAGGACGGCAATATCTACGTGGCCGATACCGATAACCATTCGATTCAGAAGCTTGACAAGTCCGGGAAGTTTCTCGCGCGATGGGGCGGCGAGCCCTCTTCGCAGGAAGGGAGCTTCTACTATCCGCGTGGATTGGCGGTTGGGCCGAATGACGTCCTCTATGTCGCAGACAGCGGCAATAACCGCATGCAGAAATTCGATCTCGACGGCCACGTGATGCAGGCTTGGGGCAAGTTCGGGTTTGCGTGGCGCGGGGCCGATCTGGGCCGGTTCGATGTGCCCTGGGGGCTGGCGACGGACGCGGAAGGGAATCTATACGTTTCCGACACGAGCAACGCACGCATTCAGAAGTTCACTTCTGATGGGCAGGCCCTGCTCAAGTGGGGCCGTGACGGGAGCTTCGACGGCGCTTTCTTCTTCCCCCGTGGCGTGGCGGTCGATTTTGTCGGCAATATCTTCGTGGCCGATGAAAGCAATAATCGCATTCAGAAGTTCGATGCCCGTGGGAGCTTCCTTGCCAAATGGGGTCGAGAAGGGGCCGGTCCTGGCCAATTCAAGTCCCCCTGGGGGATTGCCTGCGATGCGCTCGGTAATGTCTATGTCGTCGATACCGGAAACCATCGTATCCAAAAGTTCGACGGCAACGGGACTTTCCTCTGTGCCTGGGGGAACCGCGGACGAACAGAAGGGCAACTGAATTTTCCCTACGGGATCGTGGTCGACAAAGAAGGCGCGGTGTACGTGGTCGACAGCGGCAATGGCCGCATTCTTAAGTATGTGCCGACGGACGAAGAACTCAATCGTGGGAAAGATGAGGCATTAACCAGTCAGCTGCCGAGTGAGACTCCGCCGCCCCACAGCGTGGCGGTCAAAGCCGGCGATACGGAAGCCTTCCTGAGTTGGATGGAAGTCCCTGGCGCCCAGTCCTATAACCTGTATTTCAATACCGTCCCGAAGCTCACAACCCAGACGGCGACGAAAATTGAAGGAGTGACGAATCCCTATGTACACACCGGTCTCTCGAACGATACCCCGTACCACTATGCCGTGACCGCAGTGTTCGAGACCGGCGCCGAAAGCGAGATGTCGAGTGAAGTGACGGCCACGCCGGTGCTCATCGATATTACGGCGCCGCAAAATCCTTATGCCGTGATCAATCATGGCGCGTTCATGACGAACACGCCGGAAGTCATCGCCACGATTTCAGCGAACGATGTCGATACTGGAGTGGCGGCCTACTTTATCTCGGAGGCGCCTATGACCCCCATGGCAGGGACTCCGGGATGGGTTGATGTGACGCCGGCCACCAAGTTCGGATCGACGATTCCGTTTATTTTGTCGCCGGGAGATGGGCAGAAGTCGATCTATGTCTGGTTTAAGGATGTGGGAGGGAACGTCTCCGTCCCTGCGAGCACCACGATCTTGGTCAATACGTCGGGATACCTGTGTGTGTCCCAATGGGGCCGTACGGGCCGCGGCGCATCATTACTGCATGGCGGCGAGTTCATGGCCCCGGTGTACGGTCTCTGTATCGATCAGCAAGGATCGCTGTTTGTGGTTGACAATGGCAACAACCGGGTTCAGAAATTCGACAATGCCGGCAACTTCATTATTCTCTGGGGGAATTTTGGTTCGGCCAATGCGAACTTCCATAACCCCACCGGGATTGCGTGCGATGGCAAGGGCGATGTCTGGGTGGTCGATACGAACAATCACCGCGTCCAGAAATTCGACGGGAAGCTCGGCGGCTATCTCATGAAATTCGGGTCGCGAGGAAACGGCGAAGGGCAATTCAACTCACCCTGGGGGATCGCGGTCGATCGGGTGCGTGGGTATGTCTATGTGGTCGACAGCGCCAACTTCCGCGTGCAGAAATTCGATATGAACGGGGAGTTCATCATGTCCTGGGGCAGCTTCGGGAACGGAGACGGCCAGTTCTACTTCCCGCGCGGCGTGGCGGTGGACCAGACGGATGGGTTTGTGTATGTCGTTGACATGGGTAATCACCGGATTCAGAAATTCGACACCAGCACCAACGTGCTTCCACAATTGCTGGCCAAGTGGGGGGGCAGTGCCGAACCGGGCCACGCAAGCAGCCCGCTCGCACAAGAGGCGGGTCAGTTGCGATCTCCCTGGGGCATTACGGTCGATGGAGCCGGCGATGTCTACGTATCAGACACCGGCAATCACCGTATCGAGAAGTTCGATAGAGAAGGTAATTTCATCACTCAGTGGGGTGGATTTGGGAACGGCAAAGGGCAGTTCAACTTCCCCTACGGCATCGCGGTCGACGTCAGAGGAAGTGTGTTTGTCGTCGATAGTGGAAACACCCGGGTCGAACAGTTCATGCCAGCGGACGAGGGGAGCGAACGGCTCCAGGATGACGCTGAGACAGCAGCAGAGCTGACGCAGGAATCTGAAAGTCTCAAGTCATAAAGTCGTCAAGTTCTTAAGGTCTGAAAACTTTCAGGTGGTATCGACCGCGACTTTCAGACATTCGGACGTAATGACGTGATGACGGAGCGATAATGTTAGATAATGAACCACGCTTAGGACTGACTTACGATGACGTCGTGTTGGTTCCGGCCAAGTCTCAGGTCTTGCCGAGTGAAGTGGCCATGCGCACGAGGCTTACTCGCCACATCAAGATCAACATTCCCATTATCAGTTCGGCCATGGATACTGTCACCGAGTCCCGTTTGGCCATCGCCATCGCCCGCGAAGGCGGCCTCGGGATCATTCATCGAGTGTTGTCGCCGGTGGATCAGGCGACAGAAGTGGACCGGGTTAAGAAATCCGAGAGCGGCATGATTCTCGATCCGATCACAATTTCGCCCGATCAAACGATTCGCGATGCCCACGAGTTGATGGCGAAATACCGGATCTCCGGGATTCCCGTCACGAAAGACAAGAAATTGGTCGGTATTCTCACGAATCGCGATCTGCGGTTCGAAACCCGGATGGATTTGAAGGTCTCGCAAATCATGAAGCGAGACAAACTGATCACGGCGCCCGAAGGGACGAGCTTGGAAAAGGCTCGCGAGGTGTTGCACGAGCATCGGATCGAAAAGCTTCCGGTCGTCAACAAGCATTTCGAGCTCAAAGGGCTTATTACCATCAAGGATATCGAAAAACGCATCATGTATCCCAACGCATGCAAGGACGGACATGGCCGGCTCTGTGTGGGTGCGGCTGTGGGTGTGGGACCGGAGACGGAAGATCGCATAGCGCGACTCAAGAAGGTCGGGGTAGACGTAATCGTGGTCGATACCGCTCACGGGCATTCGCAAGCGGTGCTGGATACGGTCAAGATGATCAAGAAACGTCATCCGGACCTTGAACTGATCGCCGGGAATATTGCCACCGCCGAGGCGGCGAAGGACCTCCTTCGGGCCGGCGCCGATGCCGTGAAGGTGGGTGTAGGGCCTGGCTCTATTTGTACGACCCGTATCGTCTCCGGAGCCGGGATGCCCCAGCTGACGGCGATTGCCGATTGCGCAAAAGTCCTTGGGGGCAACGGAGTCCCGATCATTGCAGACGGCGGAATCAAGCATTCAGGCGATATCACGAAGGCCTTGGCAGCGGGCGCCTCCTCGGTGATGCTCGGCGGACTCTTGGCAGGCACGGAAGAATCGCCGGGGGAAACCGAACTGTACCAAGCCAGGACGTATAAGGTGTATCGCGGCATGGGCTCGATCGGCGCGATGGAACGCGGAGGCGGAGATCGGTACGGACAAAGCGGGCGTCCGGTGCAGAAGCTGGTCCCGGAGGGCATTGAAGGGCGCGTCCCCTACAAGGGGAAACTCTCGGCCGTCATCTACCAATTGATCGGCGGAGTGAAGTCCGGCATGGGCTATTGCGGGTGCAAAACGATCTCGGAATTACAGCAGAAGGCCACGTTTATTCGGCAGACGGTCGCAGGTCTCCGCGAAAGTCACGTGCACGATGTGATTATCACGAAGGAAGCGCCGAATTACCGGATGGATTGGGAGTAATCTCCTCGTTAAACGTGAAACGTGAATCGTTAATCGTAGGATGCCTCCCTTCAAATCTCTCGGTTAACGTTTAACGCTGCACGATTAACGTCTTCATGGAACTCTGGCACAATAGAATCCTGGTTCTCGATTTCGGGTCACAATACACCCAACTGATTGCACGCCGGATTCGCGAAGCCCAAGTCTACTCGCAAATTCTGCCCTGCACCGTTCCCTTGGCGACCATTCTCGCCTATCGCCCGCAAGGCATCGTACTGTCGGGTGGCCCTTCCAGCGTGTATGAGAAGAAGGCACCGAGCGTTCCCAAGGAACTCTTCGACCAAGGGATTCCCATTCTCGGTATTTGTTATGGGATGCAGCTCGTGACGCATCTCTCGGGCGGGGAGGTGGCCAAATCCAAGCACCGGGAGTACGGCCGGGCCGATCTCACGATCGACGACCACAGCAATCTCTTCAAGGGCATCGGCACAAACGGTACAACCGTCGTCTGGATGTCGCATGGAGACCGTATTGAACGGATGCCGCCAGGTTTCCGATCCATCGCGCATACCGGCAATTCACCAATTGCTGCCATGAAGCGCGACGATCACAAGCGCCGGATCTATTGCCTCCAGTTTCATCCGGAAGTGGTTCATACGCCGGAAGGGACGACGCTGCTCCGTAATTTCGTCTACGGCATCTGCGGTTGTCAGCCGACCTGGACGATGCAGTCGTATGCGGATACGGCGGTGCAGCAGATTCGAGAGCAAGTCGGCAAGGAGCGGGTGATTTGTGCCTTGAGCGGGGGCGTGGATTCGTCAGTGGCTGCCGCGTTGACCCATCGGGCCATTGGCGACCAGCTGACCTGTATTTTCGTAGACAACGGCGTCCTGCGGGCAGGTGAGCGTGATCAGGTGGAGAAGACCTTTGCCTCGCAGATGCACCTCAATATGCGGATTCTCGATCGGACCAATCAGTTTCTGGCCGGCCTCAGAAATGTGACAAATCCTGAACGGAAGCGGAAGATTATTGGCCGGCAGTTCATTAAGAATTTCGAAGAGGAATCCAAGAAGCTCAAGGGCATCAAATATCTTGTCCAAGGCACCCTATATCCAGACGTAATTGAAAGTGTGAGTTTCAAGGGCCCGTCGGCCACCATCAAGACGCATCATAACGTCGGTGGGTTGCCGGCGCGTATGAAGATGAAGCTCATTGAACCTCTGCGGGAACTCTTTAAGGATGAAGTCCGTGTGCTGGGGAAGGAATTGGGTCTGCCGGATGAGATCATCTGGCGTCAACCGTTTCCAGGTCCTGGACTGGCGATCCGCGTGTTGGGGTCGGTGACGAAAGAGCGGTTGATGATCTTGCGTGCCGCGGAAATGATCGTCGATCAGGAGATCAGAGCGGCAGGGCTCTATAACGATATTTGGCAAGCCTTCGCCGTGTTGCTGCCGATTCGCACGGTCGGAGTGATGGGCGATCAGCGGACGTATGAGTATGTGGTTGCCATCCGTGCGGTCACGAGCTTGGATGGCATGACGGCCGATTGGGCCAAGATTCCGAATGATGTGCTGGGCAAGATGTCGAACCGGATCATCAATGAAGTGAAGGGCGTGAACCGGGTGGTGTACGACATCAGCTCGAAGCCTCCGGCCACGATAGAGTGGGAGTAAGACGTGAACAGTTATTCGTTAAACGTGAGGGGTAAGAATTCCCGCGATTAACGAATAACGGTTCACGAATAACGGCTATGGAAATCAGATTACAAAAAGTCATTGCCGGAACCGGATTGGCCTCGCGGCGTAAGGCAGAAGTCTTGATCGCTTCCGGGCGCGTGACCGTCAACGGCAAAGTTGTGACGGAACTCGGCACCAAGGTTGATCCGGATCGCGTCCACATCAAGGTGGACGGCAAGCACCTGAGTTCCACCCAACCGTATGTCTATCTGTTGCTGAATAAGCCGAAGAACGTGATGTCGACGTTGAATGATCCGGGAGGCAGGCCGACGGTGAAGGACTACCTTCGCGGGATCTCGGTGCGGGTGTTTCCCGTCGGTCGTTTGGACTTCGACAGCGAAGGGTTGATGCTCCTGACCAATCACGGCGACTTGGCTCAGACGCTGCTCCATCCCCGCTACCATGTGCCGAAGACGTATCTCATCAAGGTCAAGCAGGTGCTGACGGATGAACATATCCGGCAGTTAGAACAGGGTGTGCAGCTGGAAGACGGCATGACCAGTCCGGCTATCGTCAAGAAGGTCAAAAAGGCCAAGCAGAACTCTTGGCTCGAAATGACGATCCGCGAAGGGCGTCAGCACCAAGTGAAGCGTATGTTGGAAGCGGTCGGTCACCCGGTCTTGAAGCTGACGCGGATCAAGATGGGTCCGCTCTTGTTGGGCGATCTGGAGTCCGGCGAGTTCAGGTACCTGACCGACCGTGAAGCGAACGCGTTGCGCGAGCTTGCGGAACAGAAGCTCGCCTCAACGGAGGACACGGAGAAGCAGGCCCCACGTCCAAAGAGACCGGTCAGTCGGGTCGGATGGGCCCGTTCCAAGAAAGCGAAGGTGGCATGAAGGTCAGAACTCATCGATGCGGGGAGCTCACCAAAGCCGCTGTCGGGCAGACTGTCGTCCTGAACGGCTGGGTCCAACGGCGGCGCGACCACGGCATGGTCATGTTCATCGATCTGCGGGATCGAACCGGGATCACGCAGGTGGTGTTTAACGCCGAGCGTAATGCCGCGGTGCATCAAGCCTCCCACGCCTTGCGGAGCGAGTGTGTCGTGTCGGTGACGGGCCAAGTGATGGCCCGTCCTGAAGAGTCTAAGAATCCCAACCTGCCCACTGGCGAGATCGAAATTTTCGTGGATGCCGTCGAGATTCTGAATGAGTCGAAGACGCCGCCGTTCGTGATCGAAGACGATGCCGAAGTGACGGAGTCGATCCGGCTGAAGTACCGCTACCTGGATCTTCGGCGTCCAAAGATGCAGCGGCTCTTGAGCCTCCGACATGACATCATGCAGGCCGTCCGTGGATTTCTGAATGCGGAACGCTTCCTTGAAGTGGAAACGCCGATTTTGACCAAAAGCACGCCGGAAGGCGCGCGGGACTATTTGGTGCCGAGCCGAGTGAACCCCGGTCAATTCTACGCGCTTCCTCAGTCGCCGCAGCTCTTCAAGCAGGTGCTCATGGTGAGTGGAGTCGATCGCTACTATCAGATCGCGCGCTGCTTCCGCGACGAGGATCTGCGCAATGACCGGCAGCCGGAATTTACACAGATCGACGCGGAACTGTCCTTTGCCGACCGCGAGCAAGTCATGAGGTTGATGGAGCAGATGATCGTCACGGTGTTTCGTGAGGCGGCCGGTGTCCAACTGCCGACTCCATTCCCGCGCATGACCTATGCCGAGGCGATGGGCCGCTACGGGTCGGACAAGCCGGACCTGCGCTTCGACATGCCGCTGCATGACGTCACCGCCTTTGCGACGGTGAGCGAGTTCAAGGTATTCAGGGAGGCGGCGACCAAAGGCGGGATCGTGAAGGCGCTGATCGTGAAGGGTGGAGCGGCCACGCCGCGAAGCCGGATCGATTCGCTCGGTGAGATGGCCAAGAGTTTTGGCGCGAAGGGGCTCGCCTGGCTCAAGATCACGGCAGAGGGACAGCTTGAGTCCGTGATCGCCAAGTTCCTGGATGCGAAGGCTTTCGCGGCGGCCCTTCCCGACGCCAAGCCAGGCGATTTAGTCCTCTTCGGTGCCGACAAGGCCGCCATTGTCCACGACGTGCTGGGTCGCATCAGGCTATTGCTGGGTGAAGAGCTGAAGCTGATCGATACCACTGCATGGAAGCCGTTGTGGGTCGTTGAGTTTCCCTTGCTGGACTATTCGCCGGAAGAGAAGCGGTACATCTTCATGCACAATCCTTTTGCCGCGCCGATGGACGAGGATGTGGCGTTCCTGGACTCGGAGCCGCTCAAAGTACGGGCGAAGGCCTATGATATGGTGTTGAACGGAAGCGAAATCGGTGGTGGGAGTATCCGGAACCATCGGAGCGATATCCAGCTGCGCATTCTCGACTTGCTCGGCATCAACAAGGATCAAGCGCAGGCGAAGTTCGGTTTCTTGCTCGACGCGCTCGACTACGGGGCGCCTCCGCATGGTGGGATTGCCTTCGGGCTCGATCGGCTCATCATGCTATTGGGTGAGGTTGAGTCGATCCGCGACGTGATCGCGTTCCCCAAAACGCAACGGGCACAGTGTCCGCTGACCGATGCGCCGTCTGCCGTCAGTGCCGATCAGTTAAAGGAATTGCGCATCAAGCTCGATCTCGTCGAGTAGGGAGGAGTCACCGCCCTATGGCAGGCAATTCGTTTGGTCGCATATTCACCGTCACGTCATTCGGCGAGAGCCACGGGCCTGCTATTGGTTGTGTCGTGGATGGCTGTCCTCCCGGCATGGCCCTCTCTGTCGATGACATTCAGCACGACCTCGATCGGCGCAAGCCAGGCACCTCGCGCCACGTGACGCAACGGCAAGAATCCGATACCGTCGAAATCCTCTCCGGTGTCTTTGAAGGCAAGACCACCGGCACACCCATCGCGCTGCTCATTCGGAACGAAGACGCCCGCAGCAGGGATTACGGCAATCTGATTGACACCTTTCGTCCCGGTCACGCGGACTACACCTATTGGCAGAAGTATGGGATTCGCGATCATCGCGGTGGCGGGCGCGCGTCTGCGCGAGAGACGGCGGTGCGAGTGGCGGCAGCGGCGATTGCGAAGAAATGGCTCAGGGAGAAGTACGGTGTCGTGATTCGTGGATACCTGAGTCAGCTTGGTCCGCTTGAAGCGCCGTTTAAGAGTTGGGGTGAGGTCAGCAAAAATCCATTCTTCTCCGCAAGCTCAGAGGTTGTGCCGAAGCTTGAATCGTTCATGGATGAGCTGCGCAAAGCAGGTGACTCAGTGGGGGCCAAGATCACTACGGTTGCTGAGTCGGTGCCAGTGGGATGGGGTGGGCCGGTCTACGCGAAGCTCGATGCCGATTTGGCTGGCGCTATGATGAGCATCAATGCGGTGAAGGCCGTCGAGATCGGATCGGGTTTCAGTTCTGTGACGCAGCGTGGGTCAGAGCATGGTGACGAGCTGACCCCGGATGGCTTTGTGACCAATCATGCCGGCGGAATTCTTGGCGGTATTTCAACCGGGCAGGATATTGTGGTCACGATCGGGATTAAGCCGACTTCGAGTATCCGTGTGGCCCGCCGGTCCATTGATAAGCAGGGCAAGCTGGTTACCGTCGAGACGAACGGCCGTCACGATCCCTGCGTCGGCATCAGAGCGACGCCGATTGCTGAAGCCATGATGGCGCTGGTGCTCATGGACCATGCCTTGCTCCACCGCGCACAGAACGCCGATGTGGCGACGAAGACTCCGAAGATTTCCGGCTCGCTGAAAAAACGGGCGGCCTCGGGAACACAGAAACCCACCGCGAAGATCAATCCTGACCCAGACGAAGCTTAGCGCTTCTCCTGCGTATGCCTTCCCCCTCCTACGAAGGTCCCATCCTCGAAATCGAGAAGGCCACCGTCTATCGGGGCGATACTTGCGTGTTCGAAGACCTTTCTTTTGCCCTTGAAGAAGGGGGGCACACCGCCATTCTTGGCCCGAACGGGTCAGGCAAATCGACCCTGTTGAAGTTGCTGGCGGGCGAAGTCCATCCGGTCCCGAATAACGCGACGCGCATCCGGTTGTTCGGCGAAGAGCGATGGAATGTGTGGGACGTCCGTAAGCGTTTAGGGATGGTGTCCCATGATCTTCAACATCAGTATATGGACCAAGTGACCGGCCTGAAAGTGATTCTGTCCGGTTTCTATGCCAGCATCGGGATCTATGGCCATCAAGATTTCAGTTACGCGCAGCTCGCGCGAGCGGACGACATGTTGCAGGAGATGGGTGCGGGTTCGTTGAAGGATCGACGGTTTGGGGAGATGTCGACGGGAGAGCAGCGGCGATGCCTGCTCGGCCGCGCGTTAGTGCATGAGCCGACGGCGCTCGTGCTCGACGAACCGACGAGCGGACTCGATCTGACGGCGACGTTTCACTATCTGGATCTCGTTCGCGCCTATATACGGAAAGGGAAAACGCTGTTGCTGGTGACGCACCACATTCACGAGATTCCGCCGGACGTGAAGCGTGTCGTGCTCTTGAATCAAGGAAAGGTTCTTCAGGATGGGGAGAAAGGTTCTGTCCTCACAGAAGCCAACCTCAGCCTGTTGTTCGACTGCCCGGTGACATTGGCTCAAGCCAATGGGTGGTATCAAGTGCTCCAGGGCACAGCGCACCGCACTGACTTCGTTCATCCTGCGCCCAATACAACATGAAACGTCAGGTCTGCATCGATTCGGCGCACGTTGACTGTCTGCTTGGCGTGCGCGGACGTATTTTGAGAGATTGTCGATGTCTGCGTTTCTCCACCCTGTCATTCAACTAGGCTTTCCCCGTCCGTTGGGAATAACCTCGGCTAAGCAATCTCGGCGCAGTGTAAGGCCTAGGGTCTTGGTTTTTGGCGGGCGTCCTTCTGGGACGCGTCTCCTCTTGGTCTGTGCCGCTATTTCGATGCAGCCGTACTGGTCTCGACTTCCCCGGCAATTTCTTTGAGGTCCTTGGGGTACAGCACGATCTCGATTCGACGGTTAGATGACCGTCCCTCTTCGGTGTCGTTTGAGGCGAGAGGGTGGGTGTCCGCATAGCCGACTGCGGAGAGGTACTGACGGTCCACACCGCCCTGATCGATCAGGTAGCGCACCACAATCGTGGCGCGAGCCGTCGAGAGTTCCCAGTTTGTCTTGAAGCGATTTTGTAGCTTCGAACTGATGGGTACATTGTCGGTGTGGCCTTCGATCCGGATCTGCTTGTCGGTGATTTTGTTGAGGACATCGGCAACTTGTTTCAGGACTTGCACACCGGCCGGTTTCACTTGGGCCTGCCCGGAATCAAACAGGACGCGGTCCACCATGTTGATCGTCAGGCGGTCCCGTACTTGTTGTATGGTGATATTGCCCTTGGAAATTTCCTCTTGCAGCGATTTGGATAGTTCTTCCTGTGTCCGCGTCAGCCGTTTGATCTCTTCTTCTTTCGCCAGCCGTTCTTGCTCTAACGTTGCTGCAAGTTGTGATTGTTCCTGCCGAATTTGCTCGCGTTCCTTCGCGATGCGGGCGGTGTTAGCTTCAAGGTCAGCGGCTTGCTTCTGAAGCCTTGCGATTTCTTCCCGTGAAGAGGCACTTCCGCTTTGGAGTTTCTGTTCAAGATCAGTGATTTGACCACGCACATTGCCGAGTTCACTGTTCAGTTGCCCGTTCTGATTTTCCAGGCCATCCAGGCGGGACTGCAACTCTGTAGCCTGCTGTTCGGCGGCTTTTCGCTGAGCGGCTTCCTGGTCCAGGTTTTGTTGTAGCCCAGCCAATTGTTGTTGCAGCTGGGCAGATGTTTTCTTTTCAGCCTCAAGTTCGGTGAGCGCCTTCGTGTGGGTTCCCGTGCTCACGCATCCCATCACCGCCACGGCATACAGCATGGCCAATGCGGGAGCCCGGAGTAGCATGGTACATTCAATCAAAATTCGTCGCATAATCTCCTCCTTTGAATGATGGCGAACAGCATATCGCGAAGGGGAGCAAGCTCAATGCCCAATGACTCGGAAACGCATGTGAAGAGAATGGCTCATTTCTCATGGAAATGAAGAAACAATTGTCGCCTCGTGTGTGAGGGAAAGCAAGGGGGCTGGAGCATGGTGCCACAATCACTGTAGGGTTTACCATACAGACTCTGAGTGCTGTTTGTGATTTGCTGTGCAGCCCGGCTGTTGGTTCAAGGGGAAGAGGCGACTGGTTGTCTGATGAATGAATTGCAACGGAGCAGGCGGGGCGCAGCCTCTGCTGCGCCCCGAAGCAGGGCTTACTTTCCACCCATGTCCTTCTTCTCGTCCTTCTTCTTCTGATCGTCGTCCGCTTTGCCGCTGGTCATGTCCTTCTTCTCTTTCTGCTCGGCAGGGGCTGGTTCGCCGGCGAAAGACACCGCCGTACCGAGGCCAAATGTGAGAAACGCTGCGAGTGCGATGAAACTTGCATAGCGAGTCATGGTAACCTCCTTAGGATTGGTGAGTTGATAAAACTGAGCCACCGCAACACGCGATGCTATGGCTCAGAAAACACTCTGTGATACTGATGAGAGTGACGAGGCTCTCTGGTTATGGTGCAGAGCAAGGCAGATGCCTAACGTTTTGATTGGGGGAAATCCACCAGGGCCGAAGTCGAAAAGGCGCGAAGGTGTTCCATTCTCAAAAGCTTATGGAGAGACTTCTTGCAACGACGAAGAACAGAATTACGGGAAGGACAGTGAAATTCTGTAGGCGAGAGCCTGCGCAGCGATCTCTACTCTCGTCGTGGGGTTGGTGTATGAGATATTGTGTTTCCATGCGAGGACGACATCTTTTCTTTGGCTGGTTAGTTGCAGGTATCCTGCTCTCAGCCTGCTCATCTCAACGAATCGTTCCCGAGTCGATGGAACCACTCGTTGATAGAACTGTCTCATTTCGAGACGTGCTGGCCTCGCCGGAGTCCTACCGTGGACGTGTGCTCGTGCTTGGCGGTGAGGTGCTGAAAGCGAAGCGACTCCGAGACAGCACGCAAATCGAACTCTTGCAACTTCCGCTTGAAGACGGAGAAGAGCCGAGCTTCGATCGTCAACAATCACAGGGACGGTTCCTTGCGTTGCAGCAGGAGTTTCTTGATCCGGCCACGGTGGTCGAAGGAACGCGGGTGACGATTGTCGGGGAAGTCTCTGGGGCGAAGACCGATCGACTCGACGACGTGGAGTATCGATATCCCACGCTGGTCGTGAAACATCTCCACATCTGGCCGGTTCAATCTTTTGGCCAACGGCACCCGGGATTATCCATCGGGGTCTTCGGCGGTATGGGAGTCGGCGGTGGAACTCGTCGTGGTGGTGGATTCGGAATCGGGTTCTGATCGGTTTCCTGGTGGGGCCTCATGCCTTAACAGGCTGGGGAAAAACTATTGTGGCACGGTCGCAACGAGTGAGAGTAGGCTGAGGTCAAGGTTGAGCGAAGATCAGACTTTTTTCTCGACCTTGACCTGAGTGAATCCCCAGACGAGCAGGATGGCATCAACGACAATCCAGACCCAGCGAGTCCCGATGCGCATTACTCCTTTCTGACCGCTACACCTTGTGGAGTGTTTCCGCCCTCTGCTGCAACCGCAACTTCCAGGGAAGGACTAAGGCCTCTCCGACAACGCGCCCGCTCATTTTCGAGACACCTTGTGCCCGTTCAACAAAGGTAATGGGCACCTCGTAAATGGAGAACCCGTGTTTCCATCCCCTCCAGCTCATCTCGATCTGAAACGCGTAATGTTCGGCTACTACGGCGTCTAAATCAATCGACTCAAGCACCTTGCGCCGCCAGCACTTCAGACCCCCAGTCAAGTCACATTGCGGGACCCCTAGTATCATTCTTGCGTAGAGATTACCGACGCGCGACAGGAGAAACCGCCTGAATGGCCATTTGGACATAGTACCTCCTGGTATCCAGCGAGAACCGACCACGATATCCGCAACACCCCGGCAGGCTGCTTCTAACACGTTCCTGAGATCGACGGGTCGATGGGAGAAATCGGCATCCATCTGGCAGATGAATTCCGCCCCTGTCGTACGCAGTACGGTCTGAAAGGCTTGTTTGTAGGCTGAGCCAAGGCCAAGCTTCCCCGGGCGATGGATGACGTCCATTCGCCCCAAGGAAGCTACGAGCCGATCCGCTTCCATTCCGGTACCATCCGACGAAGCGTCATCAACCACCAGGAGACGGATCGAAGGGGAGATCGCCAGAACCTCCGGTACGAGGCGGGAAAGATTCGCGATCTCATTATAGGTCGGGATGACTACAACGGTAGGAGGAAGCGCAATCCCTTGCATAACAGCGTCACGCTAACCATTTCCGAGCTTCAGCCATTATGCAGGGATAACCAACTTCGTTTCCCCGTCAAGGAGAGCCATCTGAACGCACTCAAGGGAGTGAGTGCCGCGGTGGGGCTGAAAAGTCAGTGCATGCATAGGGGAAAAATGAAGGTAAAAGGAAGAACCATCTCAGCGACCACACCTACTGCCATTCCTAGTCACTGAATAGTATGTAACGAATTGACGACTGATTTCAAATGGTGTTGGTGTATGGTGGTGGACCCGCACCTCCTTCGCCTCGTCACGAACAGCAATGTCGGACAAGCTCCTAGTCGAAAAATCCGGAAACATCCCTGAGACTTGTTCTGGAGTTTCCCTGAAAGGCTCCAGACACCCTATTTTCCCCCCGCGCTATAACCGGTCCCACGAGATCATGAGTTAACGGTTCTTGACGAACTGGCCGACAATGCCGATGCCGATGCCGAGGAAGAGATAGCCGGCGATCACGTTCAACATGACGATGGCCTGGGCGATTGGATGTGCCGGTTGGTACTCGACCAACGCGAGCGAGGACGTGACATTGATCGCGTAATAGAGGCCGGACCAGAGGGGAATCCAGGCAGACGGCTTGGTATTGTTCATCGGTTGCAGCCACTGAATGCGAAAGAAGATTTCATAGAGCAGGCTGAACAGCCCGATCGTTCCCAATATCCACGCGGTCCATCGAGGAATACTGATGCCGTATTTACTTGTCGTTTTCCAGGCTAAGAGCGCCAGGGGATGCTTCCCCTGCATCTTGGCCCAGGCGACCCTCGCATCGCGTTCTTTGAGATAGGCGGATTCAGACTCGTCCAGCTCGCCCGTCTCTGCGAAACAATGGTTCGCTCTCGAGTAGGCACGAACAGCGGCATGTTGAAGATGCTGTTGCGAGGAGCCGGCAGCTTCAGCACGCGCGGCCTGTTCGGCACACGCGCCTGCTTGCAAGAAGGCGCGTGCCGCATGAACAAATTGGTCCAATTGCTGCAGTTGGCGGCCGGCCTGATGGTACGCGTGGGCTGACTTTGCCGGGTCGTGGGTTTCCAGAAAATGCGCGGCGGCCAAGTAATAACAGGCGGCGTGCATCAGGTTCGCGTGCGAGTCCTGTCGTGCAAACGCGTCGGCCTTTTGCAGGGTTTCATCAGCGGACTGTGTCGTGGAAATCTCGCTCTCACCCTGCAGGTAATAGCCGTGAGCAGTCGGATCTGAAAAAGTCAGCTCGGTCATTGCACGTCTCCGGGCGTGGCCATGTTACCTTAACGTGAGGTCAGCAAGAAAGTGCCCTTGTTCCGTGCGAACCGCCAGTGCGCGCATCAGAAAGTGTTCAACGATCCAGGAGCCGTCCGACATTGACCGTTCTACTGCGGCGAGCGATCCGCGACCATCTGCGTCGTTCTCGGCCACTCTTTGCGCAGCTCGCTCATCTTCGCAGGCGACGGCGGTATCCTTGGGGCTGATCGAGTGCTTGGCCCCAGTGGGACAGAAACTTGGTGATGAAGGTATGTTCCTGATCCGGCTCCACGGCTAACGGGGCCAGTGCGAGGGCGACGGCGAGCGAAATGTGGTAACCCACGGAGCGGGACGCCAGCGCGCGCCGATAGGCGGGATGGGCTTGATTGATCCAGACGGTGGATTCGACGAGCCGACCCAGTTCTGCGTTATCGGGACGGTCCTCAAACTGAACCCCAAGCCCGTATCGCATCGGAGCACGGGAACGTCCATGGCCCGGGAACATGGCAGATGTTGAAGCAGGGATCGTGGACGTTACAGGCTCGGTCACTGCTGTGTCCTGGTCAGTAGGCAGAGGGGATGTTTGTGGTTGAGCTGGTTCGGTCTCATTCGGCCCCAGTTCGGCCGTCGATGGGGCGGCCAGAACTGCAATGGCTTCTGTTCCCGCTGCGATGTCGGTTGTGTTGCCATCGATCGGCAATCGCTTTTGGCCGCCGGCCCGGCGTTCGACGAGTGAGCCGAGTAGCGGAAAATCGTCGGACAATTCTTCCAGCACTCGATCCAGGTCCCGCTCCAATGGGCGCATCATGCGTGCGGAGGCGTCCGGGGTTCCCGCACGCGTATCGCCCCAGGTTTCCAATTGCCGAGAGACGGCCTCTTGGATCGCTTTCCGATAGGCGAGATAGGCAGCCCCTCGGGCTCCCGTGCGAATGAAGTCGCCCTTGTTGAGGGTGAGCGAGGCGGCCAGGTCTGGGACTTCGATCAATCCACCGATCTGCTCTGGCAGGGCGGGTGTCACGCCCAACCAGTCCCATCCACGTTTGATGACCTTGCCCAAAGTGCTGATCGCGACGCCACGTTGATCCTCTGGTAATGGCGCAGTATGGCGGGACAAATACCCCAACGCCGAGGGTTTCCGCCGCCGGGCCAATCGAATCGCTAACGGCGCCTGGTCCGGTGCCGATGCGGGATGCCGTTCCAGTGGTCGCCCATTGACTGCAAGCGCAATCCCGTCTGGGTACTGGGAGGCCAGAAAGGAATCAAAAAGGGGTTCCAGCAACGGCTGGAAATGCCGACGCATCACTCCTTCGAGGAATCCAGGGTCTACAAGAGGAGAGAGTGGGCTTTGTAGTTTCAGCCTTACCGCAGTGCCCCGCTCGCCGATCAGTCGAGGCGGGGTCACCCATTGCCACGGCGCCCGATGTCGCGAGGCCAAATGCCATCGCGTAGCCACATGTGTGCTGCCGCGCCTTGT
>Ga0187893_10006600_pt1 | contig 19704 bp, 27 predicted proteins | sample MA1701074metaG_FD_139574 | JGI IMG/M metagenome (GOLD analysis project Ga0187893, IMG submission 139574) | White microbial mat communities from a basaltic lava cave in the Kipuka Kanohina Cave System on the Island of Hawaii, USA - MA170107-4 metaG ... | reverse complement strand
TGAAAACGCCTGAATGTGCATTATGTCAAATATAAGATGGGACCGTCCAGCGAGCGGCAGGCGCTCACGCCGGCAGCGCACCGCCCCTGCCGGGACGCCGGTCCGGCTACTCCTTCGCGCCGGCCTGCTTGAGCAGTTGCGCGAGGTCGGTGTTGCCGCCCTTGGTGGCAAGCACGAGCGCGGTGACGCCGTTGTCGGTTTTCACGTTCGGGTCGGCGGACCGGCGGAGGAGAACCTTGACTGCGTCGACGTGCCCGCTGCGGACGGCGGCCATGAGCGGGGTCATCCCGTTCGGCGCCTTCGCGTCGACTTCGGCCTTGCTGTCGAGCAGGTACTGGCAGACGGCCGCATGCCCCTGGAACGCGCAGTAATGGAGCGGCGTCCAGCCCGGGAGGTTGATCTCGGCGCCGCGGGCGTGGAGCAGCTTGACGGTGTCGAGGGCGCCCTTGAAGGCCGCCAGCATCAGCGCCGACTCGCCCACCGCGTTCCGCTGGTTGACCTTGGCCTTCCGGTCGACGAGGAGCAGCACCATCTCCGTATGCCCCTCGCGCCCCGCCTCCATCAGGACCGAGTACCCCTGCTGGTTGGTCGAGTTGGGGTCCATGCCCTGATCGAGATAGCTGCGGACCTCGCGCACGTCGTTGGCCCGGACGGCCTTGAAGAAGTCGTCCAGCGTCGGCGCCGCGAAACCGGTTTGCGATGAGAGAAATCCGATCAGTAGTATCAATACCTTACGCATCATACCTCAACTAAAGTCTCGGTTCGAGCAAGGGCGAAAAGACGAAAGAAGTTGGCGGTGGTGGCGGCCGCGAGCGCCTCCAGGCTCATTCCCCTCAGGCCCGCGACCGCCTCCGCTACGTGCCGGACGAACGCCGGCTCGTTCACCTTGCCGCGATGGGGGACCGGTGCGAGATACGGCGAATCGGTTTCGACCAGGATCCGCTCGAGCGGTAGCGCGCCGGCGACCTCGCGCAAGGCCCCGGCGTTCTTGAAGGTCACGATGCCGGAAAACGAGACGTGGAATCCGAGGTCGACCGCCGCGCGGGCGACCGCCAGCGTCTCGGTGAAGCAGTGCATCACCCCGCCCGCCTCGCCGGCCCGCTCCTCGCGCAGGATCCGCAGCGTGTCCTCGGCGGACGAGCGGGTGTGGATCACCAGCGGCTTGCCGCATTCACGCGCGGCGCGGATGTGGCGCCGGAAGCGCTCGCGCTGCCACTCGAGATCGCCGCTCAGCCGGTAGTAGTCGAGGCCGGTCTCGCCGATCGCGACGATCCGCGGGTGGTCCGCCATGCGTACCAGGTCCTCGACCCGGACCTCCTGCTCGTCGGGATAGTCGGGGTGGACGCCGGCGGTCGCGAAGAGGTTCGCGTGGCGCTCGGCGAGCGCGCGGACGCGCGGAAAGCCGGCCAGCGTGACGCTGATGCAGAGCGCGTGCGTGACCCCCGCCGACGCCATGTTCGCGAGCACCTCGGGCATCCGGTCGCGGAACTCATCGAAGTCGAGGTGGCAGTGGGAGTCGACGAGCATGCGCTAGTAAGTGTGGGTCGACCGGGTCGACTGCAGCAGCCCGCCGAGGATCGTCTCGATGCGGCGCTTGGCGGCCACGCCGCTCTCGTCCTCGGCGAACTGGACGCCGATGCCCTGCGCCTTGTTGCCCTGGCAGTTGGACGGAGTGATCCACACCACCTGCCCCGCCACCGGCAGCTTGTTGGGGTCGTCCATCAGGGTGAGGAGCATGAACACCTCGTCCCCGAGGCGGTAGGGCCGCGTGGTCGGGATGAAGATGCCGCCGCGGCGCAGATGCGGGATGTACGCCGCGTAGAGCGCAGTCTTCTGCGAGATCGTGAGCGACAGGACGCTCGGGCGGATGCCGCCCTTGGCGGGATCGTCAGCCATGCTTGGCCTCCCACAGCCGGGTGTAGCGCAGGAACACGTCCTCCAGGAAGAGCCGCGGGTTGAGCGGGTGCTGCGCCACCGCCGCCGCGCCCGCGAGCGAGCGTTCGAATCTTAACAGCCGCTCCGGGGCGAGCGGCCCGGCGAGCGTGCGCAATGCCGCGGCCTGCCGCACGTGATACCGGACCGTCCCGGCAGCGCGCGCGAGCGCGAGGTCGACCGTCCATTTCTGCAGCCATGCGATCACCCGGGCCGGGTGCGCCCCGGCGCAGGCGTCGGCCAGCTCGAGCGCGTCGCGGCTGCCGCGCGCGAGGGCGCCCGCAACCAGCGCGTCCCGCACGGTCCGCTCCTCGGCGTCCTCGAGCGCGGCGAGCGGGGCGTTCGCGGCGTAGGCGAGCGCCGCTTCGGGATCGGGCACGCCCTGCGACCGCAGCCACGGGATCGCATCGGCCGGCCCGGCCGGCGCGACCGCGATGCGCTGGCACCGGCTGCGGACGGTCGGCAGCAGCCGCTCCGGCGCGCTCGAGACGAGGAGGAAGACGGTTCCCGGCGGCGGCTCCTCGAGGCTCTTCAGCAGGGCGTTGGCGGTCGCCGTGTTCATGGCCTCGGCCGGACGGACCACCACCGCGCGGACGCCGCCGCGATGGGTGCCGATCGCGAGGAAATCCTGCAGCTCGCGCACCTGCTCGATGCGGATCTGCCGACTCGCCGCCTCGCCGTCGCGCGGCGCCTCCTCGCCGTCCCGCGGCGTCGCGAGCACCCCGGGCTCGAGCAGGCGGAAATCGGGGTGGTTGCCCTGCTCGAACCACAGGCAGGCGGGGCACGCCCCGCAGGGCGAGGCCCCGGCGGGGTCTCCTTCGCACAGCAGCCGATTCGCGAACCGGCGCGCGAGGACCGTCTTGCCGAGCCCGGGCCGGCCGTGGATCAGCAGCGCGTGGGGCAGGTTCGCGCGGCGGCTTTCGAGCTGATTCCAAGCGGGGAGCAGCCAATTATAGTTGTTTATATTCATACAGTTCTAATTATTCCTTCAAGTTTCTCTCTAACTTCGGGCAGGCTCCGGGACGCATCGATCACGCGAAACCGACGCGGAAATCGCTGCACACGGTCCAGATAGACCGCCCGGACCCGCTCGTGGAAGCTCGGGTCTTCGCGCTCGAACCGGTCGTGGACCGCCAGCGCCGCCTTGAGCCGCGCCTGCCCGACGCTGACCGGGACGTCGAAGAAGAGCGTCAGGTCGGGCTGGAGCCCCTCCTGGACCCACGCCTCGAGAGTCTCGAGCTTCGCCACCGGGAACCCCCGGCCGCCACCCTGGTAGGCGAACGTCGCATCGGTGAACCGGTCGCAGACCACCCATGCGCCGCGCGCCAGCGCCGGCCGGATCACCCGCGCCAGGTGCTCCTGCCGGGCGGCGAAGACGAGCAGCGTCTCGGTCCCGACGTCCATCGGGTTGTGGAGCAGCAGCTCGCGCAGCTTCTCACCGACCGGCGTCCCGCCCGGCTCGCGCGTCACGATCACTTCGCGCCCCGGACGGCGCAGCCGCTCGGCGATCCAGCCGACGTGGCTGCTCTTGCCGGCGCCGTCGATGCCCTCCAGGGTGAGGAAGGAGCCGGTCATTCGCGCCTCGCCCCCGGTCACGGGCGCCCTCCCCGCTGGTACCGGTTCACCGCCCGATTGTGCTCCTCGAGCGTGCGCGAGAACTCGCTCGACCCGTCGCCGCGGGCGACGAAGTACAGCGCATCGGCCGCGGCCGGCTTCGTCGCCGCGGCGATCGCGGCGAGCCCGGGCAGCGCGATCGGCGTCGGCGGCAGCCCCTCGCGGGTGTAGGTGTTGTAGGGGGTATCGGCGACGAGATCGCGCTTGCGCAGGTTGCCGTCGAACTTCTCCCCGAGGCCGTAGATCACGGTCGGATCGGCCTGGAGCTTCATGCCGGCGCGCAGGCGATTCACGAACACCGCCGCGATCATCGTGCGGTCGTCGCCCCGGCCGGTCTCCTTCTCGACGATCGAGGCGAGGATCAGCGCCTCGTAGGGCGAGGCGAGCGGCAGGTCCGCGCGCCGCTCGGCCCACGCGGCATCGAGCCGCTTCGCCATCGCGCGGTGGGCGGACTTCAGCAGGTCGAGATCGCTCGTGCCGCGGGCGAAGCGGTAGGTGTCCGGGAAGAACAACCCCTCGGGGTGGCTCTCGCTCACGCCCAGGCGCGCGAGCACTGTCCCGTCGCCGAGCCCCTTTGTTTCCTGGCGGACGTGCGGGTGCGCGGCGAGCGCCTCGCGGAGCTGGCGGAAGGTCCATCCTTCGATGAACTTGATCTCGGCGAGCGAGAACTCCCCGCGGGTGAGCTTGCCGAGGAGATCGAGCGGCGTCGCGCCGGCGGCGATCTCGTAGGTCCCGGCCTTGATGTCGGCCGGGTTGCCGGCGGCGCGGACGATGAGCTCGAACACCGGGGGCGGCAGGTCGATCCCGGCACGGGCGATCACCCGCGCGGCGGCGCGGAGCGAGCTCCCCGGCGGGATCGTGAACTCGACCGCGGGCCCGTTCAGCCGCAGCGGCTCGTGGGCGAACCACCAGAGCCACGCGCCGCCCGCGGCGGCGGCGAGAAAGGTCAGCAGGAAGAGAAACTTGAGCGCTCGGACCATCGTGGCGGGCGGGGCGGAACCGCCCTCGCGGCCCCTATAATACCGGCCCACAGGCGTCCTTCCGCCGCTCCCCTTGCCCTCCGACTGGCAGTCCTTCCTCGCGTCGCGCGACGCCCGCATCGTCGGTGGCGTCGTGAGCGATTTCGGCGATCCCGGTGCCGAACGGATGGCGACTGCGGAGGGCAGCGTCGTGGCGGACCTCTCGCAGTACGGCGTGCTCGCGGTCGCGGGCGCGGACGCGCGGGCGTTCCTGCACGGCCAGCTGAGCTGCGACGTCGAGGGGCTCGTCGACGGCGGGGCGGTCTACGGCGCCTACTGCACGGCGAAGGGTCGGGTGCTCGCCAGCGTCCTAGTTTGGTCCGACGCCGGATCGTTCTTCCTGCTCCTGCCCCGCGCCATCGCAGCGGGCGTCCGCAAGCGCCTGCAGCAGTACGTCCTCCGGTCGAAGGTGGTGCTCGATGAGCGGAGCAATGCGCTCGCCGTGCTCGGGCTCGCCGGTTCTGCCGCGGCGCACGCGGTCGCGGGCGTCGCGGGGGGCGCGCCACAGGGGGCGCTCGAGATCGCCCGCTCCGACGGGATCACCGCGATCGCCCTCGGCGGCGACCGCTTCCTCATGCTCGCTGATGCGGCGCGGGCACCGGGTGTCTGGGACCGTCTCGCCGCCACGCTGACGCCGGTCGGCGCGCCGTGCTGGGAGTGGCTCGAGATCGCGAGCGGGCGGCCCTGGATCACTGCCCCGACGCAGGACCAGTTCGTCCCGCAGATGGCGAACCTCGAGGTGCTCGGCGCGGTGAATTTCCGCAAGGGCTGCTATCCGGGGCAGGAGATCGTGGCCCGCACCCAGTATCTCGGCACGCCCAAGCGCCGGCTGCACCTCGCCCACGTCGAATCGGACGCCGCGCCGGCCCCGGGCGCAGCGCTCGTCGCCGACGGCGCCGGCGAGCAATCGGCGGGAATGGTCGTCAACGCCGCGCCGGCACCCGGCGGCGGCTACGATCTCCTCGCGGTGGTGCAGACCGCGGCGGCGGCCGGAACGGTTCGCCTCGGCGCGTCGGGCGGGCCGGCGCTCCGGTTCCGCGCCCTGCCCTACGCGGTGCCGTGAGCCGCAGCGTCTACGTCTACTACAAGAGCGCCGCCCCCATGCCCGCGGTGCGCGCGGCGGTGAGCGCCATGCAGACGACGCTCGAACGGACGACCGGCGTGCGCGGGCGCCTGCTCCGCCGCGCCGACGGCGACGGCGACGGGACCTGGATGGAGATCTACGAGAACGTCGGCGAGCCCGAGCGGTTCGAGCGCGCGCTCGAGACCGCGGCGGCGGAAGCGCGGCTCGAGGCGCTGCTCGCCCCCGGCGCTGCGCGGCACGTCGAGCGGTTCACCGCCGACTGACCCGCCGGACTGACCCGCCGATGTGCCTCATCCTGTTCGCGCATCGCGCGCATCCCGACTATCGGCTCGTCGTCGCCGCCAATCGCGACGAATGGTTCTCCCGCCCCACGGCGGCGGCCGGGTTCTGGCCCGACGCGCCCGAGGTGTTCGCGGGGCGCGATCTCGCGCAGGCCGGAACCTGGCTCGGCGTGACGCGGGGCGGGCGCTTCGCGGCGCTCACGAACTTCCGCGATCCGGCGAGCAGCCGTCCGGACGCGCCTTCGCGCGGGGCGCTCGTGAGCGCGTTTCTGCGCGGTCGGCTCGCGCCGGCCGAGTATCTCGAGGGCGTGCGCGGCGACGCCGCGCGGTACAACGGCTTCAGCCTGCTCGCGGGCGACGGCGACTCGCTCGCGTACTTCTCGAACCGCGCGGACGCGGTGCGCGAGCTCGCACCCGGGATCTACGGGCTGTCCAACGCCCTGCTCGACGAGCCCTGGCCGAAGGTGGCATCGGGCAAGGCGCTGCTCGGCGCGACGCTCGGCGGCTGTCCGAATGCCGAACGCCTCCTCGCGATCCTCGACGACACCGAGCTCGCGCCGGAAGCCTCGCTGCCGGAGACCGGCGTCGGACGCGGCTGGGAGCGCCGCCTCTCCGCGCGGCGAATCGTCGGCGATGGGTACGGCACCCGCTCGTCCACGGCGCTGCTCGTCGGGACGGACGGCGAGGTGTCGTTCGTCGAGCGCTCGTTCGGCGAGGACGGCGCCGACGCCGGGGTGGTGCGAGAGCGATTCCGGCTCGATCGTTAGAGCGTGCGCGCCATCGCGACGTGGGGGATGCCCGCTTCCACGAACTCCTCGCCGAACGCCGCAAAGCCGTACCGCGCATAGAACGGCGCGGCGTGGGTCTGGGCGTTCAGCACGAGGCGCCGCATGCCGCGCTCCGCGGCGCGCTCGACCAGCGCCGCGAGGATCGCGCCGCCGACGCCCTGCCCGCGCCACTCGCGCAGCACCGCCATCCGCCCGATGTGGCCGTCGGGCAGCAGCCGCCCGGTGCCCACGGTGCGGCCGTCCGGCGCGCCGGCGAGCGCGTGCTCGCACTGCGGGTCCCATTCGTCGAGCTCGATCTCCACCGGCACGCCCTGCTCGACGACGAACACCGCCTCCCGGACGCGCATCGCTTCGACGCGCGCCGCGGGCCAGTCGAGGATCCGGATCGGGACGGGATCGGCCATGCGCAGGTGACGGGAGGGCGGGAGGGCGGGAGGGCGGGAGGGCGGCCGCTATAATACTTTCCCACCTTCGGGCCGATCGATGCAGAACCTCTGGCAGGACGCGGAAGCCGCCGGCTTCGAAGGCGATCTCGGCGCGCGCGTCTACTCCTCGCGGCTGCTCGGTCGCGACAAGTCGCTCGTCCTGCACGGCGGCGGCAACACGTCGGTGAAGATCGCCGAGCGCGATCGCTTCGGCGAGGCGCTGGAGGTCCTCTACGTCAAGGGCAGCGGCTGGGATCTCGAGGCGATCGAGCCCGCCGGCTTCGCCCCGGTGCGGCTCGAGCATGTGCGCCGGCTCGCCCGGCTCGATCGGCTCTCCGACCCGGACATGGTCAACGAGCTCGCGACGCACCTGCTGCGCGCGACCGCGCCGTCGCCGTCGGTCGAGACGATCCTCCACGGCTGCCTGCCGTTCAAGTTCGTCGACCACACCCACGCCGACGCGGTGCTCGCGATCACCAACACCCCGCGCGGCGAGGCGCGCATCCGCGAGCTGTACGGCGCAGCGGTGGTCGTGATCCCGTACCTGATGCCGGGGTTCGACCTCGCGCAGGCCGTCGCGCGCGAGTTCGCGCGGGCGGCAACCCCTGCGACGATCGGCCTCGTGCTCATGAAGCACGGCATCTTCTCGTTCGGCGCCACCGCGCGCGAGTCCTACGAACGCATGCTCGATCTGGTGCGCCGGGCGGAGGGGTATCTCGCGCGCAATCGCGCCTGGGAAGTGGTCGCGCCGGACGCGCCCGCGGTGCCCGAGATCGCGGGCGTCGACCTTGCCGCGCTGCGGCGGCGGATCTCCGCAGCGGCCGGCTTCCCGCTCGTCATGCGGACGCGTACGACCGCGACGACGCTCGCGTTCGCGCGGCATCCCGAGACCGGGCGCCTCTCGCAGCAGGGCCCGGCAACCCCGGATCACGTGATCCGCACCAAGCGGGTCCCGATGCTGGGCACGGACGTGGATGGCTTCGTGACGGCCTACGGCGAGTACTTCGCACTGCACGAGCCGAACGCGAAGGAGCGCAAAGTCATGCTCGACCCGGCGCCGCGGATGGCGCTCGACCCGCGTTTCGGGCTGGCGAGCCTCGGGCGAACGGCGAAGGACGCGCGGATCGTCGAGGAGCTCTACGAGCACACCATCGACGTGATCCTTCGCGCCGAGGCGCTCGAGCGCTACGAGGCGCTGCCGGCGCAGGACCTCTTCGACGTCGAGTACTGGGATCTGGAGCAGGCGAAGCTCAGGAAGGGGGGCGAGCCGCCGCCGCTCGCCGGCGGGATCGCGTGGGTGACCGGCGCCGCGTCCGGCATCGGCAAGGCGTCGGTCGCCTCGCTCCTCGCGCGCGGCGCGGCGGTCGTCGGGCTCGATCTCAATCCCGCGGTCGAAGCGCTCCACCGGCGCGACGACTACCTCGGCATCGCCTGCGACGTGACCGACGAGCGGGCGGTGGCCGCGGCGCTGGAGCGGACCGCGCGCGCGTACGGCGGCCTGGACATGCTCGTGCTGAACGCCGGCATCTTCGGCGCCACGCGCAGCATCAAGGACCTGGGCACCGAGGAGTGGCGCAAGGTGATGGCCGTCAACCTCGACGCGAACCTCGTCCTGATGCGCGCCTGCCATCCGTTTCTCGCGCGCGCGCCCGCGGGTGGACGGGTGGTGGTGATCGGGTCGAAGAACGTGCCCGCTCCCGGCCCGGGTGCGGCCGCGTACTCGGCGTCCAAGGCTGCGCTCAACCAGCTCGCGCGCATCGCGGCGCTCGAATGGGGCGCGGACGGGATCCGCATCAACACCCTGCATCCGAACGCGGTGTTCGACACCGGGCTCTGGACCGACGAGGTGCTCGCCGATCGCGCGCGCAGCTACGGCGTGACGGTGGCGGAGTATCGGAGCCGGAACGTGCTGCGCACCGAGGTCACCAGCCGCGACGTCGCCGAGCTCGCCGCCGAGATGTGCGGCCCGCTGTTCGCGAAGACCACCGGCGCGCAGCTGCCGGTGGACGGCGGCAACGAGCGGGTGATCTGAGGTGAAATCGAAGGCTCTCTGGCTTCGGGGAGCACGAGGGGGTGTGCCCCCTCGGGTCGCGGAAAGCTAGGATGGCCAAGGCGGTCGAGACCATGCGCTGGCGCGGCGACCGGGTGGAGCTGCTCGACCAGCGCGCCCTCCCCCAGCGCGTCGACTACATGGCCTGCGCGACCGCCGCCGAGGTGGCCGCGGCGATCCGCGACATGGTCGTGCGCGGCGCGCCGGCGATCGGCTGCGCGGCGGCGTTCGGGGTCGCGCTCGAGGCGGCCCGGCCCGCGTTCGGTTCGCTCGAGGACTTCTACCGGGCGATCGAGGGCTCGTTCGGCGAGCTCGGCGCGAGCCGCCCGACCGCGGTCAATCTCTTCTGGGCGCTCGATCGCATGCGCCGCGCGTTCGACGGCGCGCGCCACCTGCCGCCCGAGGAGATCGCCGCCCGCCTCGCCGGCGAGGCCGAGGCAATCTTCGCCGAGGACCTCGAGGTCAACCTCGCGCTCGGCCGCAACGGCGCCGCGCTCGTCGGCGACGGCGCGCGCATCATGACCCACTGCAACGCCGGCGCGCTCGCGACGGCCGGGCACGGCACCGCGCTCGGCGTCGTCCGCTCGGCGCGCGACGCGGGGAAGAAGATCTCGGTCGTGGCGACCGAAACCCGGCCCTACCTCCAGGGTGCGCGGCTCACCGCCTGGGAGATGGTGCGCGACGAGATCCCGGTCACGCTGGTGACCGACGGCATGGCCGGGCATCTCATGCAGCGCGCCGCGGTGGACCTCGTGATCGTCGGCGCCGACCGGGTCGCGGCCAACGGCGACGTCGCCAACAAGATCGGCACCTACGGCCTCGCGGTGATCGCGGCGCGCCACCGCATCCCGTTCTACGTTGCGGCGCCGTGCTCCACGATCGATCTCGCGCTCGCGGAGGGCAGCGCGATCCCGATCGAGGAGCGCGCCGGCGCGGAAGTCACCGGCTTTCGCGGGGAGCGCTGGGCACCCGAGGGCGTCAAGGTCGTCAACCCGGCGTTCGACGTCACGCCGGCGGAGCTCGTCACCGCCCTGATCACCGAGCGCGGCGTGGTGTCGCCGGTGACTCCCGCCGGGATCCGGCGGCTGTTCGATGTCTGAGGCGCGGATGCGGCTCGCCGCCCGACGCTCGCTGACCCGTTCCCGGAGAGGACCACCACGATGAAGTACAAGCTGTTCGGGACGAGCGGCCTGCGCGTCGCCGAGCTCGCGCTCGGCGCGCTCACCTTCGGTACCGAGATGGGCGTGGGCGAGGACAAGGCCGAGTCGCGGCGCGTCTTCGACGCCTACGTTCGTGCGGGCGGCAACTTCCTCGACACCGCGAACAAGTACAACGAGGGCACGAGCGAGCGGTGGACCGGGGAGTTCATCGCCGGCGAGCGCGACCGGTTCGTGGTCGCGACGAAGTTCTCCCTGAACATGCGCCCCGGCGACCCGAACGCCGGCGGCAACCACAGAAAGAGCATCGTGCAGTCGCTGGAGGCGAGCCTCGAGCGGCTCGGCACCGGCTACGTCGACCTGTACTGGCTGCACCAGTGGGATTTCACCACCCGGCCGGACGAGATCATGCGCGCGCTCGACGACCTCGTCCGCGCCGGCAAGGTGCTCTACGTCGGCATCTCGGACGCGCCGGCGTGGATCGTCGCCCAGTCGAACACGCTCGCCGAGCTCCGCGGCTGGAGCGCGTTCGCCGGGATCCAGATCGAGTACAGCCTGATCGAGCGCACCGCGGAACGCGAACTGCTGCCGATGGCGCGCAGCTTCGGCCTGGCGACGACGGCCTGGGGCGTCGTCGGGCAGGGCGTGCTGACGGGGAAGTTCCATCGCGCCGCCGACCCGGGCAAGGCGACCGACACGCGGCGCGCCGCGATGACCGCGCGCCACATCACCGACCGCAACCTCGCCATCGCGCGCGTGGTCGAGGAGATCGCGGCCGCCCGGGGCGGCTCGATGACCCAGGTCGCGATCAACTGGGTCCGGCAGCAGGACCGGCAGCTGATCCCGATCGTGGGGGCACGCACCGTCGCCCAGCTCGAGGACAACCTCGCCTGCCTCGCGCATCCGCTCACCGCCGCGGAGCTCGCGCGGCTCGACGAGGCAAGCCGGATCGAGCTCGGTTTCCCGCACGATTTCCTCGCCCTGCCGCGCATCCTCGCCCAGCGCTTCGGCGGCACCGAGGAGCGGCTCGAGAACCACCGGCCGCTGTCGCATCTGCCGCCGGCGCGTTGACGGCGGGCGGTGCGTCCCGCCGGTCGGGGCGCTATCGCTCCGCCGCGATCTCGACCGGCGTCCGCACGGGAACCCGATCGAACAGCTCGACGAGGTCGCGGTTGCGCATCCGGATGCAGCCGATCGAGCCGGGTTTGCCGACCTCGACGGCATCGGGCGTGCCGTGGATGTAGACGTAGCGGCGCATGGTGTCGACGTCGCCCAGCCGGTTGAAGCCGACCTCGCAGCCCGAGAGCCACAGGATGCGCGTGAGGATCCAGTCGCGGTCCGGGAACTGCGCCTCGAGCGCCGGGGTCCAGATCTCGCCGGTCGGCCGGCGGCCGACGAAGACGGTGTTTTCCGGCGCGCCGGCGCCGATCTTCGCGCGGACGATGTGCCGCCCGCGCGGCGTGCATTCGCTCCCGCTGCGCTCGCCGGCGCCGTTGCGCGCGGTCGAGACCGGGTAGCGCCGGAAGACGCCGCCCTCGTCGCCGGCGAGGGTCAGCGTCTGGGCCGGGATCGAGATCAGGATCCGGGGCACGGCTCGCGCGTCACCCGTTGCTGCCGCCGGCGCCGTTGCGGCGCTCGGCGAAGAACCGCTTCAGGAGCGTGCCGCACTCTTCGGCCAGCAGGCCGCCGGTCACGAACGTGTGGTGATTCAACCGGGGATCGGCGAAGAGGTTCACCACGCTGCCGCACGCCCCGGTCTTCGGATCCGGGGCCCCGAAAACGAGCCGCCGGAGGCGCGCCAGCATGATCGCCCCCGCACACATCGCGCACGGCTCCAGGGTCACGTACAGGTCGCAGCCCGGAAGCCGGTAGTTGCCGAGCCGGGCGGCGGCGTCGCGCAGCGCGGCGATCTCGGCGTGCGCGCTCGGGTCGTGGCGGGCGATCGGGGCGTTGAACCCGCGGCCGATGATCGCGCCGTCCGCGACGACGACCGCACCGACCGGCACCTCGCCCTCACGCCCGGCGGTCGCCGCCTCGGCGAGCGCCGCGCGCATGAACCGGGCGTCAGCCGCGGCGTCCGGGCTCAACCTTCACTTCCCCGGAAGGTGCTTCCGCCCGACGAGATAGGTCGCACCTTCGACACCGAACCACTCGGTGTGCTCGCAGCCGGCGGCCATGGTGAAGACCTCTCCCGCCGTGAACGTGTGGTGCTTGTCCTCCCAGTCGAGCGTCAGCTCGCCGGCGAGCATCAAGGCGCGCACCTCGAACGCGTGCGAGTGCGCCGCGTTGTAGAGATTGGGCGCCATGGTGCGCGTCTCGATGTCGTCGAAGCCGTCGCGCGCGAGCTGGGTGCTGAATTCCGCCTGGTTCACCGGGTTGCCTCCGTTGTCGGTCGCCCGCACTTCGCGGGGACGGTCGGTATTATCGGTCCGGAACGCCCCGACGGTAAGCAGAGAGCGGTCGGCAAGTGCCGCCGCCGCGGCCTAGCGCTCTAGCAGGGAGCGCGCGTGCTCGGCGTGCGGCGCGAGGACGTTCCCGGCGGCGGGAGCCTGGCCGCGTTCCTGCGATACCGGTTCTGAACGCGGCGCGTCGCCGGTGACGCGTTCGGCGGTCGCTCGCGCGCGACCTGACCATGCCGTAGCCTCGCGCCGATCGGCTCAGCGCCAGAACCGCTCGCGCTCGACGCGCGTGAGGCCCTGGTACCGCGCGGTGTCCTTCGAAAGCGCCTCGAGGTAGCCGAGCGCCAGCTCCCAGGACATGCTGTTGCGTTCCTCTGCAGTCGTCAGGTCGAGCAGATTCCGGGCGTAGGCGCCGAACATGTAGACCTGCGTATGGCGGGGCACCGCCTTGTTGTTGGCCAGTATGGCCAGCCGCTCGATGTCGAGCAGCATGAGCTGGAACCTCGCCTCCATCTCCGGATCGCCGCGATCCCGCTGCATCGTTCCGGCCTCGATCGCGGTGATGTTCCGGGCGAGGTAGCCGCGCTCGGCGAACAGCCACTGGTGCGCCTGATTGAACCGCGAGAGGTTCTCGATCCGCCTGTTGCGCATCATCAAGAACGAGTTGACGACGAAGACCAGGACCGCCACGGTTGCGGCAATCACCGTCGCGTAGTCCCGAAGGTCGCTGCTGCTCACGAGCTCGACTCCTTTGGGGGGCTGCGGCCGCTCGGGCCTAGGCGGCCCCCGCCTTCGCGGCTTCGCGCTCCAACCAGGGCACGAGCTCGTCGAGCATCCGCGCCACTGCGCTGTCGAACGCCGCCACGGCCGAGGCCGCGTTCTCGTCCGCGAGCGGCACCTCCTGCACGAGCGTGCGCCGGGCGACGAGCGCGCGTCCGCTGCGGTCGGCGAGCTCGACCGTGCGGATCTCGCGCGAGGTGGCGCCGAGCTCGAGCGTGCCGGCGTATAGGAAATTCAAAGCACCTTTTTCGCCCTGCGCGACTGTATCGCCGGCCCGGTACACCGTCAATCACACGGGTGTCTGGTGAAAATTTCTCCGCCCGCGATGCCCTGCGAGCTCTGAATCGGTCCGAATCGCTTCACGCCGAGGCCGTTTGACCACCAAACAGTGCAGATTCAAGTCGGCCTGCGGGCCGTTGCCGGGTTCTGGCCCGCAAGCATCCCCCGCCCCGTCCGGCTACGGCACGGTCAGTTCAGTTCCTTGTCCTTCCAGAACTTCGTCCCGGCGATCGCGACGCCGGCCTGCAGGCCGTTCTTGGTGAGCGTGTAGTACGACGCGTCGGCGATCGCGTTCTCGCCGCCCGCCGCGCCGACCGGCTTGCCCGCCGCGCCGGCCTGCACCGCGCCGCCGCCGCCGCCGCCGCCGGCTTCCCAGCCCTTGTTCACGAACTCTTCCATCGCCTTCGTCGACTTGAAGATGATCAGCGTCTCGCTCTCCACCGCGCCGATCTGCAGGCCGGCGCTCGCCTGCGCCATGTCCATGTACGTGACCTTCTTGGTCTTGTTGTCGTGAGTGAGGCCCTTCCCGCCGGCGCCGCCGATGATGAAGCTGAGGCCGTCTTGAGCTCTAGCCAGCGGAGGACGACATGCACCCATGGCTGTTCCTGATTGCGCCGGCAATCGTGGCGATCGCCGGCTGCGACTCGAAGCCGAAGGAACCGCCGCCCGACATCATCAAGAGCCAGCGGCAGGTGATGGACAAGGCGAAGGGCGTGGATCCTGCAGAAATCCACCGACGAGCGGCGGGAGCAGGCCGACCAGCAGAAGTGAGGCGGTCCGGCCGCCCGTCTCCCTGCACCTGCGGGGGAGAGAAGGCGGCCGGCCGAGCGTAGATCCGGGCTTTCGGATCCTACGACAACGCCAGCGTGCGCTTCACCTTGCCCGAAGACTCGGCCATGATCTGGGTCGTCGCCCCGGCGATCCAGCGGTTCTCGACCTGCCAGTATTCGGGCGAGCGCTTGCCCGACTTGACCGACTCGGCCGCGATCACCATGAGCGTCGCCACGACCCGGTCCTGCCTGAGCGAGGCGTATTCGATGCCCGCCCAGTCGATGACCTCGTCGATCATCTGGCCGTTCACGTCGCGCTCGTAGGCCGAGCGCCAGCCCATCTGCTCCGGCCGGAGCGTGGTGACGATCCCGGTCTCCTTCGACCGCACGCGGAGGGGGTGGTGCTCGAGATCGCGCCGGGGCCCCGGTCCATGGCGGCTACTTCGCCGTTACGCTCGACGTGATCGAGGCGATCACGCCCGAGGCGGTCTCGAAGGGCTTGCGGTCGCTCTCCTTCACGCCATGCCGCTGGGCGATCCAGAGGAAGTCGGTATAGATCGCCCACACGTTGCCCCTCTCGTCCTGCTGCACGAGCACCCGCACCGGCCAGTCGATCCCGGCCTGCTGCTTCGCGTTCAGGAACTGGGTGCCGAGCGGCGGGTTGCCGAACACGAGCAGGGTCGAGGGCAGGACCTTGATCCCGGCGTCGGCGGCGAGCTTGTGCTGGTCGATCTCCTGGAAGAACCGGATCCCTTTTGCGGCGATGTCCTTCTTGAGACGATCGACCGTTTCGTCGAGCGGATACGCGCTCTTGACGCGGACGATGCCATCGGCGCCGACGCCGTCGGCCGCTGCGGGAAACGAAGCGGCGAGCCCGGCGGCGAAGAGCGCGGCGGACAGGAACTGGACGAAGCGCAGGTGCATGGGATTCTCCTTCAGCGTTGGGGTTGGGGTTCGGGCGCGTGCCGCTCGGCACCGCGCTGCCACGGCCAGCGGCCTTCCAGCTCGAGCGCGAGGCTCCAGCTGAGGAACGTGCGGATCGCCACGATCATCGCCAGCACGATCACGCTGTCCATCGTCGGGGTGAACGCGACGGTGCGGACGATGTCGGCGGCGACGAGGACCTCGAGCCCGAGCAGGATCGCGCGCCCGAGGTCCTGGCGGTAGCGCTGGTAGCGGGGCACGGCGCCGATGCCCGCCGGCAGCACGTACCGGGCGCTCGCGATCGCGAGCCCGCCGATGATCAGCACGACGCCGGCAATCTCCGCGGCGGTGCCGGCGAGCTCGACGAATTCCCTGACCTGCATGGCGGTTATGCGGCGGGCGCCGGCGCCGGCATCTTCAGGCGGAAGGCGAAGAGCGCCGCGACGGCGAGCGCCGCGCCGATCCCCGCGACGCAGGCGGCCCAGCCGAGGCGGTCGAAGAGCTGGCCGAGGACCGCGGTGCCGACGAGGCCGCCGAAGAAGTAGCAGGCGAGATAGATCCCGCTCGCCGACCCGCGGTCGGTCGTTGCGGCGCGGCTGACGAACCCGGTGGCTGTCGCCTGGGCAAAGAAGGTCCCGATCGCGACGAGCGCCATGCCGGCGATGACCGGAACGAGACTCGGCACGAGCAGCAGGGGAAGCCCTGCGCCGGCCACTGTAAGCGCGCCCCAGAAGGTCGGTCGGGTACCGAAGCGCTGTATCGCGCGGCCCGCGAGCGGCGTCGTGAGCACCGACGGCAGGAACACGAAGTACACGAACCCGAGCGCCATCCGGCTGAGCGAGAGCGGCTCGCGCACCAGGACGAAGTTCACGTAGGTGAACGTGCCGATGAACGCAAACAGGATGCAGAAGCCGATGGCGAAGCTCGCGCGGAGCGGCCGGTTGCGAAGGTGCTCGGCCCAGATCGATAGCGGCGACCGGGCGCCGCCGCCGTCGGCGGCCGGCGACATGGTCCGGCCGAGGTAGAACCAGACGAGTACCGCGCCGGCGAGGTTGAGCGCGGCGAAGACGTAGAAGTTCGCCGCGAGGCCGAGGGAGTCGACGAGCGCGGCCGACATCAGGCGGCCGATCAGGTTACTCGCGACGTTGCCGGTGATGTAGCCGGCGAACGCGCTCGCGGCATCCGCCGCGCTGCACTGCTCGCCGAGGTAGGACAGCGTGAGCGCGAACGCCGCGGACATGCACAGCCCCTGCGCGATGCGGAGCCAGGTGAACGTGGTGAGGTCGGGCGCCACGGCGAGCAACGCAGTCGGGATGGCGAGGAGCGCGAGTGCCGCCACGATCCCGCGCCGGCGGTCGATGTGCCGGCTGAAGAACGCGACCGCGAGTCCGGCGATCGCCATGCCGATGGTGCTGGCGTTGACCGCGAAACCCATCGCCGCCGGGCTCACGTTGTAGAACCGCGCGAGGGACGGCAGGATCGCCTGCGTCGCGAAGAGGTCGACGACGGTGAGGAAGGCGATCAGACCGATCACGAAGGTGCGCACGAGCGCGCCGCGCGGGCCGTGCGCGGAATGCGCCGGCATCGAGCCGAGGACTTCGGTGGTGGTCGCCATGGTGCTCCCGCTCTGCCCAGCCGGGATGCGCGAGGGCCGTGCGGCCGCCGCGCATCCCGCGTTCCGGGCGCCCGGATGGGCGCGCCGCTTACATCATCTTCTCGTTGACCTTGTCCTCGACCGGGAAGATGTCCGACACGACCAGGACGACGTCCTCGGTGCCGGTGTTCTTCCACCAGTGCGACGTGCCGATGCGCTCCGGTGACACGTCACCCGCCTTGTGCACGATCGGCACGGCGCAGGTGCTCGCGTACTCGACGATCGTGCCCTTGACGACGTAGATCATCGCCGGCCGGTTGTCGTGGCTGTGCCAGGGCACGATGCCGCCCGGCTTGATGTCCAGGCGACGGAACCGGAACAGCCGGTCCTTCAGCGCGACCTTCTCCTTCGAGAGGTCGGTGGTGGTGATGACCACGTCGGTCACGTCCTTGGGCGCGGTGGCGCCGGACTTCTGGCCGCTGCCGTCGGGCCGCCGCTGATCGGCCGGGCACTCGCCGGCGAACGCGCTCGACGCGCCGAACACGCCGGCGACGAGGCCGGCGATCGCCACGCGCCGCAGTTGCTTGCTCAGGTTGATGCTCACGTGCTTCTCCTTTCGCTCGATTGGGCCGCGGCGGGAGTCGGCGCGGCATTCCGGTTGACGTTCCAGCGCCGCACCGCGTCGCGGCCGAGGAACACCCGTTCGATGAACCGGGAGCGCCGGTGCGGCACGGCTCGCGGACCAGGCATGTCTCCAGCCCTCATTTCGCTCACCCGGTTGTATTGAATTCTTGTGTTGCGGTGCAGGTCTCACCTGCACCGCAACACGTCCGGCGATCTACGTTGCAACCCACCCGCCGTCGATCGGCACGATCGCGCCGGTGATCGACGCCGCGGCGTTGCTCGCGAGGAACGCGGTCAGCTCCGCCACCTCGCTCACCTCGACGAACTTCTTCGTCGGCTGGGCCGCGAGGAGCACGTCGCGCTTCACCTGTTCCTCGGTGAGGCCGCGCGCCTTCGCCGTGTCGGGAATCTGCTTCTCGACGAGCGGCGTCCAGACGTAACCGGGACAGACCGCGTTGACGGTGATGCCCTGCTCGGCGACTTCGAGCGCGATCGTCTTGGTGAGGCCGGCGATGCCGTGCTTGGCGGCGACGTACGCCGCCTTGTACGGCGAGGCGACGAGCGCGTGCGCCGAGGCGATGTTGACGATGCGGCCCCAGCCTTTTCTCTTCATGCCGGGGACGGCGAGCCGCGTCGTGTGGAACGCGGCGCTGAGGTTGATTGCGAGGATCGCGTCCCACTTCGCAACCGGGAACTCCTCGACCGGTGCGACGTGCTGGATGCCGGCGTTGTTGACGAGCACGTCGACCGCGCCGAACTCGGCGATCGCGGCTTTCATCATCGCCTCGATCGCGTCGGCCTTCGACATGTCGGCGCCGTCGTACTTCACGCTCACGCGGTGCGTGTCGGCGAGGCGGGCGCGCAGGCGCTCGATCTCGGCCCCGTCGCCGAAGCCGTTCAGAACGACGTTTGCGCCGCGGCTCGCGAGTGCCTCGGCGATGCCGAGGCCGATGCCGCTCGTCGAGCCGGTGACGAGCGCGGTCCTGCCCTTGAGCATTGGAGCTCTCCTTCGATGTTCACCTGATCGAAGGCTTGGTCGGGCGGGCGCGGACTTCCTGACAGGCCGCCGCGTGCGCGCCGGCCCGGCCCATGGTTGACCGCGATCTGGTCCTGAAGAAGCTCGCGTTCATCGAAACTTGCGTGCGGGAGTTGCGCACGCTGGCGCGGCTCGAACTTGATCGCGCAGGCCCTACACGGCGGCGCCCGGACCGCCTGCGCCGCGGACGCTTTCGCATCCAGGTGCGCGAGGATCCTCTCGATGCGCACCGCCCCGGCGCAGGCCGCGCAGGCGTCGATGTCGATCCCGAACACGCGCCTCCGGCGCTCTCGCTCGGGTCATTGCGGCCCGGCGCCCGCTCGGCGTTCTGCCGTCGGTCGGGGCCGCGTCGTGTACCGGCGTGCTTCCGTCAACCCGCTTCGCGGTCGCGAAGTGGCGTCGCAGCGCGCTTCGCCAGTGGACGGGCGACGATCCAGTAGACGAGCTGCGAGGCCGCCAAGACCGTCACGGCCAGGAATCTCAGGAACGGCCGATCGCCGGGTTCGAAGCTGAGCAGGAACAGGAACGGGACCATCACGACCGCAGCGGCGAGGAGCGATCCAGCGTTCGAGGTGGGCAACGGACCGCGAACGAGAAGGATGGCGAGCGCGTGAACGACGGCGGCGAAGACGCCCACTTCGAAGGCGGGCACCAGGTAGAGGATCCACAGATGCCCGGACGGCGCGATCACGCCAGCCGCCGCGACCGAGGCGACGATCCAGGCCGCCCCGACGCAGGCCGCCAGGCGCAGCCTGGACAGCGGCCGGGGCTTGCCCTCGCCTTGCATCGTGCGAGCGTCGTTCTGTCCGGATTCGCCCATGTCCCGGGAACAGGAATTTCAAACGCCATGTTCTCTCGTTTGGCGGGTACGGGTCCAGCGCAGATTCGCCCGTCTTAGGGGCCCGACGCGGGGTTTTCGAGGTCAGGGTTGGGTTCGATTCCCATTGC
>Ga0187893_10006599_pt1 | contig 19708 bp, 19 predicted proteins | sample MA1701074metaG_FD_139574 | JGI IMG/M metagenome (GOLD analysis project Ga0187893, IMG submission 139574) | White microbial mat communities from a basaltic lava cave in the Kipuka Kanohina Cave System on the Island of Hawaii, USA - MA170107-4 metaG ... | reverse complement strand
GGCACACGGCCCCGCTGAAGCAGGTAAGCGATCGCGGCCGCCAGCACCACGCTGAGCAGCGCCGCGATCAGGCTGTAGGCCAGCGTGTTGATGACGAAGCGCGGCGCGCGCAGAAAGATCTCCGCGTAGTTGTTGAGCGTGTAGACGCTGGGCAGGTAACTGAGGCTCCAGACTTTGCTGAATGAGAGCACCACGACCCCAAGATGCGGCGCCAGACTCACCCCTAGGACAGCGACACACATAGCCATGACCGCGCCCAGCCGCCAGCCGGTCACGCGCCGCCCGCCTTCCGGATGCCGCGCGCCGGTCTGGAGCGTAGCGTACTCCCTCCGCGACACGATCCAGTTGGACAGCGACACGGCGGCGATCGACAAGGCGACCATAATGACGCAGATGACGTAGCCATCCACGTCGTCCCGCCCGACCGTGGTGATACGCAGATAGGCCTGGGGCCCAAGCATGTTCTTGAAATTGAGTATGAAGGGCGTGCCGATGTCGTCCACGGCCCGCACAAAGGTCAGCAGCGCGCCGGCGGCGTAGGCGGGCAGCACGAGCGGAAAGACGACGCGGCGCAGCAGCCGCCAGCCGCGCGCGCCCATCATCTGGCCCATCTCGACGAGCGACCGATCCACGTTCATCAGGGCCGCGGTCACCGTCAGGAAGATGAACGGGAAGAAGTGCAGGGCCTGTGCCAGGATGATCCCCCGCAGGCCCTCCATGACGTTGCTCTGCACGCCGAAGACGTCCTGGAGCAGGAGCGTAACCGTGCCCGCGCGTCCGACGATCTGCAGCAGCGCGATCGCGCCGACGAAGGGCGGAATGACGAGGGGCAGCGTGGCCAGCGTGACGATGACCATCCGGCCCGGGAAGTCATACCGCGCGACGACAAACGCGAGCGGCAGGGCCAGGATCGAACTCAGGACAACCGTCCAGACGCCCGCGAGCAGGCTGTTGGTCAGCGATTCAACATAGAGCGGATTTTGGAAGAAGCGTACCAGGTGCTCGAGCGTGAGTCCCCCATCCGTTCCAGTGAGGGCGACCTTGAGGACGGCCGTGATCGGCAGAACAACGAAAATCCCGAGGATGACGAGCAGTCCGGCCATCAGCGCCGCGTGTCCGGGGTCGACGGCCACCCGAATCCGGACAGGCAGGCGCGCCGGCGTATGGGCGGGCGCCGGTGGCACCGATTGGGGAACGGGTATGCTCAACGCCGCCGCTGTGCTAGCGGCGCCGCAGCGCCTCCTCGGCCTGCGCTGCCAGACGGGCCGCGCGGGCGTACGACTCCCGCGCCACCTCGCCCCACTCGCGCTCCTTGGCGCTGCGGTAAGCCGCGTCGCGCTCCATGCCGCCGCTGACCTCCGCCGCCGCGCGCTCGCTCACGTGCACGTACTTGGCCGAGGCGCGGGCCTGCAAGAGCATGCGCTCCGCCTCGATCACGTCCCGCCCGGTGCTGCGGGCCGCCTCGATCGCGCGTTCGGCGCGGTAGACGGCTTCCCACGCACGCTTGAGCTCGGCGTGGCGGAACGTGACGATCTGGTCAAACATTCTGTTGGTGACATTGTAGCGGTTTGCCGAGAGGTCGGCGTTGAACTGCACGCCGGCCGACATCCGGAAAGGATTCGGTATGCCCTTCGGCGCCTCGGCGTAGAGCGTGGTCCGCACCGGCAGACGCGCGATGTCGGGCTTGAAGAGCAGCTTCTGGCCGTCGTCGCTGAGGAGATAATTGACGAACCGGCGCGCGCCCTCGGGATTCGGGCCGCCCTTAATGATGCCGACGTTGGCCGGCACGATCGCGGTCTGCGACGGATAGACGAACTCGATCGGCTGCCCCGACGCGATTGCCGAGAGGCCGAAGAAGTCGATGACAACGCCGACGCCGTAGTGGCCCGCAACCACGGCCTCGGGGACCCCGAACGACCGCTCCGTGATGGCGCCCATGTTCCCGCCCATCTGGAGCAGCAGCTCCCACCCCTTTTGCCAGCCGTAGCCCTGCAGGATCGTCTCGACCGTAAGATGCGTCGTGCCGCTGCGGCTCGGCGCCGAGATCACGAGATGGCCGAAGTAGACGGGTTTGGTCAGATCCTCCCATTCCTTCGGCGCGGGCAGTCTGTTGCGCTCCATGTATGTCTTGTTCCACATGATGCCGTACCCGCTCAGCGCGAATCCGAGGAAGAAGCCGTCCGCGTCGTTGATCGGGAATCCCGCCACCTTGTCCGGCACGTTGCGCCGAAACTCGGCGGGCGGCGTGTATTTCTCCAGATAGTTGTTCGCCTTAAGGAAGACAAACGCGTCGACGGCGCTGGCCCAGAAGATGTCGACGTCGGGCCGTGACGCGCGCTCGCGGACATGCGTGATCGCCGCGGGCGTCGGCTTGGGAACAACGGCCATTGTCCACCCCGGGTTCGCCCGTTCGAACCCCACCTTGTAGGCGTCGAAGAGCTCCTTCGGGAACGACGTGAGCACGGCAACCTGCTGGCCCTGGGCGGCGCTGGGGGCAGGCGGTCGCAGAACTCCTCCGGTCAGCGCAATCAGCCCCGCAAAGGCCAAGATACGCATGGTGCTCTTCATCATGATCACCTCATCCTGTGGTTACGTGGCCGCCACCGGCCTATCCTTCGCATCAAGGTCTCCAGCCTTCGAGAAAGTTCTTCTAGTCCGTGGTCCGCTCCTGAGAAGGGACCGGCGGGCTGCCAGGCACCACCGGCAGCGGGTCGCCGAGAGCCGCAAGGGTGGCCCGCAGCCGGTCCGGGAAATTCGTGATGATCCCGTCCACCCCGGCCGCGGCCAGCCGAGCCATCTCTGGGACGTCGTTCACCGTCCAGGTATCCACCCGCAGGCCCGCAGCGCGCGCGGCTTCCAGAAGATCGGGTGTGGCAAACGCCCACTGCGGATGGAGCCTCCGCGCCCCGGCATCACGGGCCAGGCGCACGGGGTCGATCGGCCGCGCGGTGAAGAGGACCGCGGTATCGACTTCTGGGGCGAGGGCGGCAATCTCGGGCAGCACGTGGTGATCGAACGAGGACGCCGTCACCGCGGCATGGCCCGACGCCTTGACGACTTCCGCGACCCGAGCCGCGATCTTCGGATAGTAGATCGGTCCATTCTTGATCTCGATGATGACGCCGACCGGCCGCAGCAGATCGAGCGCTTCGGCGAGCGAGGGAATGCGCTCGCCCGCGAACGGCTTCCCAAACCAGCGGCCGGCATCGAGACGCTGGAGCGCGGCCGCCGTGTGTTCGCTCACCAGACCCGAGCCGTCCGTTGTGCGGGCGAGCGCCGGGTCGTGGATGATCACCGGCTCGCCGTCGGCCGAGAGGTGCACGTCGAGTTCCACGGCATCCACGCCGATGGCCAGGGCCCGCCGGAACGCGGCCAAGGTGTTCTCCGGTGCCTCTCCCGAGGCCCCGCGGTGCGCGATGATATGAGGCCGTGGCGTCGGAATCAGCCTGGGAGTAGCTGGTCGAGCCGCTCGACGATAAAGTCGGCGATGGGACGGGCTTCGCCCGCGTGCTCGGCGCGCGTCACTCCGGTCAGCACCAACGCCGAGGCCATTCCGGATCCAATGCCCATCGCGATATCTGTCTCGGGCCGATCTCCGACGATGATGCATTCGGCGGGGGACGCCCCCAGCCGCGCGGCCAGCATCCGGCCCATAATCACCGACGGCTTGCCGACGACCTCCTCGACTTGGCGCGTTGTGCAGGCCTCGATCGCGGCGATGATGGCCCCACAGTCGGGCAGCCCACCGTCAGGCGTTGGGCAGTAGGCGTCGCGATTGGTCGCAATGAAGCGCGCGCCGGCGCGAATGGCGCTGAAGGCGGTATGGAGCTTTTGGTAGTCAAAGGTTCTGTCGAAGCACGCGACGACAATGTCCGTGTCCTCAGGTCGGTCCGTGAGCGTGAGCCCCGCCGCCTGTAGCTCGACCTTCACAGACGGTTCGCCGATGACAAACAGTGCAGCGTCTGGCGCCGTCTCGGAGAGGTAGCGCACCAGGACATATGACGAGTTGATGACGTCATCCCGCGCCGCGGGAATCCCCAGACGAGTGAGCTTCGCCGCGTAGTCGCCGCGCGTGCGAAGGGGGTTGTTGGAGACAAACACGATGGGCCGCCCCGCCGCGCGCAGCGACGCGACCGTTTCCCTGGCCGTGGGCAGCAGCGTGTCCCCGAGATAGATCGTGCCATCAAGATCGAACGCATAGCCGGCGAAGAGCCGCTCAGGCCGTCGCAGCACCCTCGGCGTGGGACCGCGCGCGCTATCCGCCACCAGCGCCGAAGAGCCCGCCCAACCGCGCACCGGTAAGACGATAAACGACGTAGAGCATGGCGGCGCACAACAGGATGAGGACGAACCCCAGCGCGGCCGCCTGCCCGATCGTACCCGACGTGTAGAACGTGAAGATTCCCACGGTCATGGTCTCCCATCCTGGGAGCACGAGGAGGATCGTGGCCGCGGCCTCCTGCAGGGCAAACATGAGCGAGAACAGCGCCCCGGCGAGCACGCCTCGCCAGATCAGCGGCAGCGTAATGTCCGCGAAGGTCCGCAGACCAGAGGCGCCGACGCTCGCGGCTGACTCCTCCATCGAGCGATGCACTGTCAGCAGCGAGGCGAACGTGCCGCGGACCGTGTACGGCATGCGGCGGACAGCCAGAACGAGCGGCATGATGATCCACAGTCGCGTGAGGATTACCCCGATCCACGGCATCGGCACATGGAAGGCCCGGATGTATGCGATACCGATGGCCGTTCCGGGCAGCGCCAGCACCAGGGTGACCACCGCATCCATCAGGGTGCGCCCGGGCAGCGTGCTGCGCGCCAGCACCCAACCGATAGGCACCCCGATTGCCAGGATGATCGTTACGGCAACCAGGCTGTAGAACAGCGTGTTGATGAGGTAGTCTGGCGTGAGGTGAAGGACCTGATTGAAATGGCTGAGCGTGAATTGCGTTGGGAACGGTGTGAGCGACCATGCGCGTCCGAACGCCGCCATCGTCACCCCCAGGTAGGGAAGGAACGCCACGAATAGGATGACGCTGAAGTAGAGCGGGATCGCGATGCGGAGCAGCCCGCGCACCGGGCGCCTCTCTATCGTGCGGTACGACACGACGGCGTATTCGCGCGAGGCAATCGCACGGCGCGCGATGATGAGGAACACGATTGCGAGCACGGCCATCAGAGCCCCGATGACAATACCCATCTTGAAGAGCCGGCGGTCGACGAACTGGACGATATTCAGGTAGGCTTGAGAAGCGATCAAATCTTGAATGCCCACGACCAGCGGCGTGGCGAAGTCGGCGAACGAGAGGATGAAGACCAGCGTCGCGCCCGAGATGAAGCCGGGCGCAACCAGCGGGAGCGTGATGTCCCGCACCCTGCGAAGTCCGCGCGAACCGACACCCTCGGCGGCTTCTTCGAGCGACGCGTCGATCTTCCCGAGCGAGTCCACGACGCTCAGCATGATGAGTGGAAAGTAGTGCAGGATCATTGCGAGCAGCACGCCGTGCCACCCATAGATGAAATTCAGCGGCCGGACCATGCCCAGGGCGTCCATCAGCAAAACATTGACGGTGCCGGCGCGTCCCAGCACAAACACCAAGCCCATCATGCCGACAAGCGGCGGCATGATCACCGGCACGATCGAAAGGTACGAGAACACGCCGCGGCCTGGAAACTCGTAGCGCACGAGCAGGAACGCCGCGAGAAAACCCAGGATAGACGTGCCGGTTACGGTGCCCACCGACACGAGCAACGAGTTCACCAGCGCCTTGCGGTAGAAGGGATCCGTCGCGAACCCCTTAAGGTGCCCCAGCGTGAATGTTCCTTGCTCGGTCTGCACCGCGTCAATGAACAGCCGGAATAGCGGATAGAGAATGAAGAGGAGCAGGAAGCCGTAGAGCGGCACCGCCCACGCTATCGCCGGGATCCGCGCGCGCTTGAGGAGCGGCCGTGCGGCGGCCGCGGCGACCGCGGGACTCACCACTCAACCGCCATACGGATCACGCGGAGGCCCCGGCCGCGGTCGACATCTCGGCGCTCCCGGAGTCTCGGCCCGCCCGCAAGTCCGGAGGCTCCGCCGAGGGCTCGCGCCCGGCGGAGTCTCGGCCACCCTGCGACCCCGCGGGGTAGATCACTGTGGCCGAGGGCTCAAAGCTGAAGGACACGACCGTGCCGGGCGCCATCGGCCGGTGGCGCTTGGGATCATGGATGTCGATTCGCAACACGACCCCCGCGGTGTCCACCTCATAGCGCAGCACGCTGCCCATGTATTGCGAGAGGATGACCCGGCCGCTCAGGCGGTTGTCCGCCTGGGCAGGTGATTCTCGCTGTAGCGCCCCGTCTGCAAGGAAGACGTTCTCGGGGCGGATCGCGGCGGTGGCCGGCATGCCTTCGCGGACCGCTCCGTGGACCCGCCCATGGATCAACCCGGCCGCCGTGCGCACGCGCGCGTACCCGTCAGCACTGTCGACGACCGTGCCCGAGAGGAAGTTGTTGGTCCCTATGAAGTCTGCCACGAAGAGCGAGGCCGGCCGTTCGTAGAGGTCGGTGGGTGTGCCGATCTGCTGCACTCGCCCCGCATCCATGACGGCAATTCGATCGGACAGGACGAGGGCTTCTTCCTGGTCGTGCGTCACATAAATTGTCGTGATCCGGAGCTCCTGCTGAAGGCGCCGGATCTCGCTGCGCAGGCGGGACCTGACCTTCGCGTCCAGATTCGACAGAGGTTCGTCTAGAAGCAGGACGCGAGGATTGAGCACGAGCGCGCGGGCCACGGCGACGCGCTGCTGTTGGCCGCCACTCAACTGGCCGGGCGTCCGGCGCTCCAGACCTTTGAGGCCGACCTGTTCGAGCGCCGAGGCGACACGGGTTGCGATCGCCGCCGCCGGTGTGCGCTGGATGCGGAGGCCGTATGCAACGTTGTCGAAAACGGTCATATGGGGCCATAAGGCGTAGTTTTGGAACACTATGCCGATGCCGCGCTCCGCGGGCGGGATGCCGTTCATCGGCACGTCGTCGAAGAAGACCGTGCCGCTATCGGGGTCGTAGAACCCGGCGATGACGCGGAGCGTCGTGGTCTTGCCGCAGCCGGACGGCCCCAGCAGGGTGAAGAACTCGCCGTCTGAGATGGTCAGCGAGACGCCCGTGAGTGCCTCAACGGTTCTGAAGCGCTTGACGACGTCGGTCAACCGAACCTGCATCCGCCGCCTCTCGACTTAAAGCTAGGCGGACGCCATGCGGCGTCCGCCCCCACGCTCCCGGCCCACCACGGGCCGAGCTGTTCCCGTGGCCGCGTTAGTTGCAGTACAGACGCTTCAGCTGGTCGTGCCGCTCCAGGACGAGCTTGCGGAACACCTCATTCACATCGCTGTAGCGCTTCTGCGCCACGTCGTCGTCATAGATGTTCCGGTGCGGCCGATCGAAGAACGAGCGCGCGCCGGCGAACTCCGCCATCCGCTCGACCTGCGAGCCTGGCGGCCCTTGCATCCGGTACTTGGGGGCGATGCCGTACTGGCCCCGGGCCATCATCACACGCTGGCCTTCGTCGCTCAGGGCGTACTGGATGAATGCCCGCGCCGCTCGCGGGCTGCGCGCGCCGGCCAGAATCGCCAGCGGTTCGGGGGTAACGAAGCCCGCGGTGGGCGTCAGATACTTCAGATCGTATCCGGAGAGCAGGTCTTCAAACGCCATGTACGCGGGCACCGCAAACCCTACCGCGAACTCCCCTTTGGCGACGACGGTGGGGACGTCGCGACTGCGGGCGACGAAGATCCCGGTGTTGGCCCCGAGACGCTGCGCCCACTCCCAGCCCTTCTGCGCGCCGTACATCTGCAAAATGACCTCGTACGAAGCGTGATTGCTGCTCGATCGGTCCGGCGTCGCCTGCGCCACCCATCCCTTGAGCCGGCAGTCGAGCAGATCATCCCAATCGCGGATGGTCTCCATCCCCAACCGCTTCAGCAAACGGGGATGCCACACCAGGCCGTAGGGTGTCAGACAACAGCCGATCCAAAATCCCTTGGGATCCTTCAACGCAATCGGTTTGGGCGTTCCGATTGTTGCCGGGATCTCGCGCAGCACATCGGCCGACAGATCGAGGGCCGCGATGAGTTTTCGCTCGGCGAGATCGTCGAACAGCGCCGGCTCGCCGCCCCAGAACACATCGGCTTCCGGACGGCCACCCCACTCGCGAATTCGGCCGTATGCGACCGGAGTGCCCGCCGAGGTGACGGTCACGCGTACCGTCACGTTAAACTGGCGGCGCGCAAACTCGGTGAACGCTGTCACGGTGGGATCCGCCACCGTGCGCGCGACCGGGGTGATGATGACGAGCCGATCTTCGATCGAGGCCTGCGCCTGCGTTTGCAGCACGGGAGCGGCCGTGAGCGACATAACGACGGCGGCCAGCCCGAGCACGGCGATCCGCAGCATTTCGTTCCCTCCCTCCGGCGACTCAGCAGCTCTTGACTTCGCCCCACGCTCCCTCCTCCCCTACCCGGGCGCAGCAGAGTGCAGGAACGCCGCAACGGTGCGCGCGACGGCCGCCTCATCCAATCCGGCGACCACCTCCCGCCCCCCCACGACAAACACGGGATAGTGCCGGGGACGGTAGCGAATGACCCGGAGCATCCAGGCGAAGGAAAGGGGCTCGATAAGATGCACCTCGATCTGCCGGCCAAACGATTCCCGGAGCCGGTCGAGCAGTCGGAATAGTCTGTAGGACTCCTCGCCCCCGATGTCGCCCGGCTTGGGAGAGGCCGTTTTGGCGCTGCCTGCGACGGTGCGCGGGAATCCCGTGCCCACGAATCCTGGCGCCAACACTTCAACCACCAGGGGGCCTGCGTCGATCCTGCCCGACGCGGGCGTGAGTCCGCGCCCGCCACCGTGGTCATGGTCGACCATGATCACAAGACTCCGCTCATCGACCGTCCAACTCCTGCAGCCCGGCAGCGCGTGGGGAGGAGTCCGTTACCCCTTCCCGTAGTTCTCCGACCGGCGAGGAGGTAATATGCGCGTACACGCGATCGTGAATCCGACCGCCGGTGGAGGCCGGGGCGCCCGCATCTGGCCACGGGTGCGTCCAATCCTGCGCGAAGCAGGCTGGGACGTGACCGAGAGCACCAGCGAGCGCCGCGGGCATGCGACAGAGCTCGCCAACTCGTCCAGGGCGGATATCGTCCTCGCGGTGGGCGGTGACGGCACCGCCAACGAAGTCGTCAATGGCCTGCTTGCGTCGCGGAGGCGGCCCGCCTTCGGCGTGATTCCGGTCGGGACCGGCAGCGATTTCGCGCACGCGCTGGGTGTGCCGCGCGATCCCATCGCTGCTGCCGGCGCCCTGGTGATGGCGCGGCCGCGACCGGTGGATGTCGGCAAAGTGAATGGCCGCTACTTCCTCACGATCGCCGGAGCCGGATTCGACGGAGAGGTCGCGCAGCAGGTCAATACCTGGCCGAAGATACTGAGCGGGACCGCGATGTACGTGCTCGGGATCCTCAAAGTGCTGGCCACGTACCGCCCGGTCGATGTCGAGATTACGCTGGACGGGGCGCTACTGCGCGAGCGGCTCTTCCTCATCGCGGTGGGAAATACCGCGTGGAACGCCGGGGGCATGTGGACCGTCCCGGCCGCGCGCCCGGATGACGGGATCTTCGATGTGGTGATCGCGGGCCCGCTGACACGTCTCGAGACGCTTGCGGTCCTCCCTAAAGTGTATTCGGGAAAGCATATCGGTCATCCCAAAGTTCGCCAAGCGCGCGCATACGAAGTGCACGTCAGCGGCGTGACCCCGCTGGCAATCCAGGCCGATGGGGAATCGATTGGACGCCTGCCCGCCACCTTCACGTCACACCGCGCCGCGCTAACAGTGTACGCTCCGCGCGTCTAGCGACGGCGGCCCAAGGCAACTCTCACGCGCCGCATTCCATCAGGCGGTAGGCGGGCCCCCGGAGTCGGGATGCGCCGCGCCGGCCGCGACGGCCAGTCCCAGGACGACCCAGAGCACATTCGCAGGCCCGATCATGCTCCAACCAAACTGCATCCAGACGCCATAGCCCGTTAGAGCCGCGGCAAGCCCGGCCGCGATTGTTGACGTCGATGATGCATCGCGCGGTGCCTCCGGGCGATCGCGCAAAGCCCTCCGGATACCCCCGACGGCGGCAGCCCAGAGCCAGGCGTATGCGGCCAGACCCAAAAGGCCGGCGCTGTACGCTACGTGCAGCAATTCGTTGTGGGGAGAATCAACCAGGACAATCTCTTTGCTGCCGAACACCTGCAAGTACTCCGGCGAGCCGATATCCTTGAACTGACCGACCAGCGTCGAGAAACCCCAGCCCTGCACCGGACGCTGCGCGATGAGCGGAAGGGTGTGCTTCCACACGTAAAGCTTCTGACGCAACGAGTAGTCTTTGGTGTCCACTGCCGATGAGAGACGTTGTGTGAGTAGCGCCTGCGGATGGGTCAGAACCAACACCGCGGTGACCACGACGAACCCCGCCGCCAGGAGGGTGGCGCGCCGCCAGCTCACCGAGGTCTTCGGCATCAGCCAAACCAGTATCAGCCCTCCGGCGGCCGCACCGATCCACGCCGATCGGGTTTGTGAGGTGACCAGTGCCGCGTACAGCATCACCGCGGCGCCACCATACGCCCAAACCGCCGGTCCCCGCGCGTGCAGCATCAGAACTACGGCTAGCGGAAGCAGCAAGGTGGCCAGCGCGCCCAAGAAAATCGGATTTCCGAGGGTCCCCTGAGCACGCAGCCCTATCCATACCGAATCCAGGCGTAGTTGGACGGGATTGGCTCCAAAGAAGGTCAACGGCATGGATCGAAAGCCCAAGGCCCGCAATATGTCGACGCCGTAGTATTGCGGTAATGCGATCAGAGCAACAACCACGCCTCCCGCCAGCATGGCGGTGATCACGCGATGCGCGTCCCGCCGGCTGAGGCGCGCGGCGGTGAGCGCCAGTGTCACATAGGCGATGTAGACCATCAGGCCCTCCCCGCGAAACCGGGAGGGGAAGAAGCTGACCATCGGTTCAACGGAGAACGCGGTAGCGAGCAGGGCCGCGGCGAGAAAGGCGAAGGCTGGCATTTCCAGGCCCGACAGTCTCGTAGTCCCCTCAGAGGGCGCTGTGTTCTCACGCTGCGCCCGGAAGAGCAGACTGGCGGCGGCCAGCACCGCCGCCATCAACGTCACTTTCACCTTCCAGGCAATCGGTGGGAGTACGGGCGCCACGGCCCCGCACATCACGAGGGCGGCCAGCGCCATCGTCCGCGATCCTTCGCGGACGGCTTCTCGTGCCGCTCGGTTGGATGGGATCGCGAGGGCCATCTACGGCTCGGCCCGCTCCCAGCGCAGCAGCGTGACAGCCGACGGACAGGCGTACGTCCCGGCTGTGCAGGTGGCGTAGGTGATCTCTACGCGGGCCCGGATGGTGCGCCGCTGGAGAAGTGCCCAGGTACCTGTGCCAGCGTCGTAGCGCCAGACCTCACCGTAAGAGTTGATATCCCAGCGGCGGATGTCCGGGTTTCCCGTCGGGCAGCCGTTGACGTCTGGTGTGCACGGGTCGCCCGGCGTGGCACTGCAGATTGGGGTGGCGAAATACCAGAAAGGGCCCAACCCGGGAGAATACTGCGCAAGTTGAGGAAATTCCTGATAGGGAACCCCGCAGTCGTTCTTGTTGCTCTTCAGTAGATAGATCTGATGCTCGATGCCTGCCTGTCCCAGATACTGGGCCAGGGTGTCCCACCGGCTCAAACGGTGGATGTCAACTTCAGACGTAGTCATGAAGCCCATCGCGAGCGTGATCGCGGCCAGGACGAGGACCACCACCAGCGCCATGATGAAGGCCACACCTTGCTCGTTACGCCGGATACGCATGGTCTTCATCACGGCGCTTGACGGAAGGCTCTAGTAGTGATGGTGATGTCGGCCACCACCCCCTGGGGATCCATAGCAACGAGTGCGACCTGCACGGACCGGACAGAGGCGGCGGTCGCGCACGAGACCGTTGCCCCCGCATCGTTGAAGCAGGTGACGGTCATCGACCTGAACGGCCCCGCGAGCGGAACAAACGGATCGGGGTCCCATCGGTACTCCAGCTCATTGGTCGCCGCGTTGCGGCGATATTCGTTTGTCCGAACCGTCGCCGCATCGCCGTAGAAGTAGGTAAATCTGATGTTCGTTGAGCTGATCACGGAGAACGTCTGGGCAGCCCGCAGTCTGTCGGCGAGATGATCCAGGGCGATACGGGCATTCTGTATCATGTCCATCCGGCGGTGGGCGTGGTCCCAGGTCTGCTGCCCTGCGGTGAGTATCGGCATAAGCGCGCCGACGACCAGGGCCAGCAATGAGGTCGCCACCAGGACTTCAATGAGCGTCATGCCGCGGACAGCGCTTAAGTGGCGGCGCACGTCGTGAACGGGGGCACAGTCTCTACGGACGGGTCGTGATCTTCGCATCGTAGCGCACCTGAAGCTCTCCGGTATTACACCTGTTGTTAGCGTTCGCATCCCGGCAGGCGACGACGCTCAGCGTGTCGCGCCGTCCCACGCCGCTCGTGGCGCTGGATGCCTCGGTGGCGACCGTCCACACGAGCCGGCAATTGGGAAGCCCGGTGCAGGCGGACGCGCCGCTCATTGGCGGAGATGCACCCGGGGCGCTCGTGGTGAACTGACTAGGGACCTCCAGCGTCGACCCTTCGACTCTGAGAGTCACCGTGTGAGCCGTCGACGCCGTGACCGCCTCAAGCCAAATCTCGGCGAGCAGGTACTCGTCCGACAGGGTGAACGGGCCGACCGAAGCCGTCGTCCAGGTGCTGGTGGCTTGACTGGTGCTGTACGTGAAGTTCGGGCTCGTGGTGCTGAACAGTTCCACCGCGCCGACAATGGAAGTAGTCTGCGGGACCTTATACACCCGGACATGGAACCGTGCTGTACTCGCGTCCGTCCCACCCGCCGACCGCCGCAGGCGGAAGCTCCAGGTTCCGGCGGGAAACGTCTCAATGAGCCGCGCATCGCTCCACCACCCGAACCCCTGGGGGATCCCGGGGCCGGGAACACCCGGCGTCGAATTGATGGTCCCCGGTTGAAAAAGGATAAACTCCCCTGCCGCCTGCACGACGGCTCCCTTGATGGTGGTAGTGTTCTGCGCGTTGTCGGCTGACACGCCGTCCCTGGCGAGCCAGTTTCCGGCCATGCCCGAGACTTCCTGATGAAGGTAGAAGCGCTTGCCGGTCCCGGTTCCGCGATGAAGGCCGATCAGTTCTTCCATCTTCCGAATCGCGGCCGCGGACAGGAGCAGGTCGTACTCGGTCTCTCGGTTGATGCCGAGGGTTGTGGGGTAGAGCTCGAGCATCGGCACGATCGCAATACTGATGAGGAACACCGACGCCAACACCTCGATCAGGCTGAGGCCGCGCTCGTGTCCTCTCATGGCACCGTCACCTGGGCCCGGCCGTTGTACCAGTACACCGTCACGGTTGCGGTACTCGACCCGGCCGCGATAGTGAGCGCGCCATCGGAACCCACGTTCCCTTCGTAGGGCCCCCACCCACCAGAGGTAAACGTGAAGACACGCCGGCCGCTCACGCTCAGCCCGCCCGGTACCAGCTTGGGGAAGTCGGGCTCCTCAACAACCGCGGCCTCGTTGCGGATCGTGTAGGACTTGTATGGGGCGGGGTTCGGTGAGAACTCGAGCGTGTAGTTGACGCGGCGGGCGATCGCAAGTTGTTGGGTCAGGCGCAGATCAACCGCGACCTGCCGGGCAAAGGTGGCTGCGTTGAGTGTCTCCGGCAGCTCGAGCTTGGGCATCGCCACCAGTATCAGGATCGCCAGGATTCCCACGACGGCCAGGATTTCGGGGAAGACATACCCGCTGAGAAACAGACTTCCCGGCCCCTCTCGGAACCGGGAAGCCCGCGACGTGTTCATGCGATGATCCCGCAGCCCTACATCTTAGGCCGCGCGTCTGGAAGACTAGTGACCGGTGCCCGATTCGTGGTCCACGCCGCCGCTTGACTTCTGGATACGGCACAGTGTCGAACTGTAGGTCGTCGAGTACGGCGTCAGCGTATTCGTCCGCGGGTCGGTGGGCGCTCCGTCCGGGAAGTAGGTCGTGTCGTTCGCGAACGACGCGAACGTCGCCTGCCCCACCTGCCCCACGCAGTTTCCGTTGTTCTTGAATTGGTAGAGGGCGATGGCCGAATTGATGGCCCGTAGGGTTGCCACGTCTGCGTTCTTCCTGGCGTCGCCCTGCGCCCCGAAGTATTGGGGCATGGCCACCGCTATCAGGATTCCCAGCAGCATGACGACTGCGAGGACCTCCACAAACGTAAAACCCTTTTCACCCGAATGAGAGCGGCCCATCGTTGTTCCTCCTTATTTACTGCTGCGTGTCTTCCCTCTCTTGACGGCGTCTAGACCTGCATTGTGCCGTCGTCTTACCGCAATACCGCGCGTGCCAGCCCGAAGATCGGGAGATACAACGCAATGAGGATCGCTCCAACAATCGCTCCAAGGACGAGCGTGAGCGCCGGCTCCATGAGCGTCAGGAGCCGCTTGACCGCGAAGTCGATCCGCCGGTCGAGCAGATCGGCGGCGCGGAGCAGCATGTCATCGAGGGTTCCCGACTCTTCGCCCACCGCCACCACCTGAAGCAGCATCGGCGGAAACAGAGGAATCTTGCTCATGGCCTCTCGGAAGCGCCGTCCCTGGCTGACTTCCTCCTGGAGGGTCTCGACAGCCTGACGCACCGCGAGGCGGTCAACGGCATCGGCGGTGGCTTCCAGCGCGCCGATGATGGGCACGCCGCTCTTGAGCATGGTCCCGAGCGTGCGGGCAAAGCGGCTCAGCGCCACGAGGCGAGCGACGTCGCCCAAGAGGGGCAGACTGAGCGTTAGGTTGTCGAACCGCGACCGGAAGCGCACCCAGATCGATCGCTGAGCGGCCAGCCACAGCAGGATGGCGATCGCGGCCAGGAGCAGCAGGAAACGCTCGCGCACGAGGTGGCTTGCGCCCACCAGCACGAGCGTCGGGGCGGGCAGACTGGCGCCTCCCGCACGATAGACCTTTTCGAAAGCCGGGACGACGTAGACCAGAAACACGGCGATCACGACGGCCGCCAGCGAGAGGACGATCGTCGGATACACGAGCATCGCCCGCCACTTCGTGCGCAGCACGGCCTCACGGTCCAGCAGCTCCGCCAGGCGGCTGAGCGCGTTGTCGAGTGTGCCCGAGACCTCGCCCGAACGGACCATCCCGAGGTAAAACGTGGAAAATGCCGTCGGATGCCTCTCGAGGGCCTGGGAGAACTGCCTGCCGGCCTGAAGGTCCTGCTGTACGCCGCTGATGATCTTCCGTAGGACCGGGCTGGAGGTCTCGTCGTGCAGCGCCTGGATGCTCCTGACGAGCGTGATGCCGGCCGCAACCATCGAGGCCAACTGGTACGTAAACGTGGTCAATTCATCGAGGGAGATGCCCTGGCTGAAGAACCAAGGAAGGACGGCGCGTCGGGATCGCGTGGGCTCGAGCGAGGTGATGAAGTACCCCTGCTGCCGCAGCCGTGCGCGCGCGTTCGCGGAGTCCTCCGCCTCCACCTCGCCCTGACGGAGCTCGCCCGCGGCGTCCCTCACGGTATAGGTGAAGGTCGCCATCCTACGCGTCCTGCCGAGTCGCGGTGTCCGCGAGAATGACCCGGCGCAGCTCTTCAATGCTGGTGATTCCCGCCCGGGCCTTTTCGAGCCCGCTCGAACGCATGCTCCTCATACCTCCGGCCACGGCGGCGTCGTTGAGAACGGCTGCCGGCCGGCGCTGCAGGATCAGATCACGGATCTCGTCGGTAACGAGCATGACTTCGAAGATCGCGATCCGGCCCTTATACCCTAGAGACGCGCACTCGGGGCACCCGCGGGGTCTGTAGAACACAACCTCTCCGGTCGACACACCGCCGACTTCTCGCGGCGTGATGCCGAGCTCGTTCAAAAGTTGCGGACTCGCTCGATACGGCTCTCGACACTCACAAAGCACCCGGACCAGTCGCTGCCCGGCGGCGGCCAGCATGGATGAGGTGATCAGATAAGGCTCGACCCCCATCTCGATCAGCCGGACAACCGCCCCCGCCGCATCATTCGTGTGCAGAGTGGTCAAGACCAAATGGCCCGTGAGTGCCGCCTGTACGGTGATCCGAGCCGTCTCGGAATCCCGCACCTCGCCGACCATGATGACATCGGGATCCTGCCGCATGATCGCCCGCAGGCCTGTGGCGAAGGTAATTCCCATCTTCGCGCGCGCCGCGATCTGGGTAATCCCCTCCAGGTGATACTCGACGGGATCCTCCACGGTCATGATGTTCCGCGAGCGCTCGTTGATACGGCTGACGCAGGCATAGAGGGTGGTGGTCTTGCCACATCCGGTGGGTCCGGTCACAAGGATCATGCCATACGGTTTCTCGAGGAGGCGGTTCAGGAGGGGCTGCTGGTCGGGCAAAAACCCAAGGTGCTCGAGGCCGCGCAGCACGCGGCTCTTGTCGAGCAATCGAATGGTCAGCCGCTCTCCGAAAATTGATCCGACCGTTGCGATACGCAGGTCGTACTCCCGCCCCTGATCGGTGAGCAGAATGCGGCCGTCCTGGGGACGAATGTGCTCGGAGATGTCCAGACTGGAGAGCACCTTGATCCGCGAGGCCACCGCCGCCGCCACCCCTCGGGGCAATCTGGCCTTGTCGTGCAGCAGCCCATCGATCCGGTACCGGATAGTGGTCTCCTCTTCCTGCGGCTCGATGTGGATGTCCGTCGCGCCGTCGCGAATGGCGCCCTGAACGACCGAGTCCACTAGGCGCACGACCGGGGGATCGAACGGCGATTCGGACATCCGAACTGCGGCCACCTGGGCATCGATGGCGTCGGCGTCGGCGACCTCCTCCGCGCGCTGGGCCACCCGCAGTTGAACGTCAAAATGCTTGCTCAGCGCGACCGCGAAGTCCGAGTCGGTTGTCAGAAAGGGTTTGACGCGAACCTTGGTGATGAAGGCCACACGATCGATAGCGACGATGTCCGTCGGGTCCACCATGGCCAGGTGGACCTCGTTGCCCTCACGGCGCATCGGCATCACTTTGTGCTCGGTGATCAGTGCCTCCGGAAGGCTGCGCAACAGCTCGACATCGACCGGGTATGTGCTGAGGTTGACATACGGGACTCCACGCTGCTCTTCTAGCACATGGCCAATGATCTGCTTGGGAACGTATCCCCGCTCGATCAGGATGCGCCCTAGCCGGTCGCCGGTCTGCTCCTGTTCGGCCAGCGCATCGGCCAGTTGCTGCTCCGTGAGTAGCCCCGCATCGACGAGCAGCTGCCCGAGCTTCTTTCGGCCTTCCGGCGGCGTGCTGTAGACCGCAGCGCCATCGGCGCCCCGTTTGACGGCCACATCCCCAATGACGACAAGCCGGCCGAGTTCGGGCTCAACCTCCTGGATCGGTGCGCCCACGGCCCGCGCCAGTTCGGCGGCGGTAACTCCTTTGTCCGGCTCGACATGGAAATGCAGTATCAGCCGCTGCCGCACGGTGACCGGCTGGTCGCCGCGAACCTCGCGGGTCTCGCGCGCCACGGCTACCTCCGTGCCGCCCGCGGACGGCCCGTCTGCGGTTCTCGGACGATGCCCCGCGGGGCTGGCGCCGCGTCGTTGTGACGATCGGTCAGCCACTGCTCGATCTGATCTCGCTTGAAGCGCCAGCGACGGCCGACCCGGAAAGCAGGGAGCTCGCCGTTCTGGGCCATGCGGTACACCGTGACGGCGTGGAGCCGGAGATACGCGGCGACTTCCTGGACGGTCAGAATCATGGGCTGCGTCACCGCATGGCCCGCCCGTCCCTGGGATGCCCTCGCGTTGGCGGATTTGAGCACATGTGAACTCCGAAAGACTCTGGGGTGCCCTAGTAGGCAGTCTATGCACGAGCGCAGCGATTCTTAGTCGGGACGTGCGTGGACGAGCGGAGTAGAACTAGCCGGCAGGCCTGTTGAGTGGCGCCGCGGGCGACGGGCTCGCGGGCGCGGGGCTCCCGGATGTTACCTCAGGTTGCTGGTCCGGCGGCAAAAGGGCGGCAATCGCCGCCATGAATCGTCGCCCCCAGGCATCGAGGTCATCGCGTGCGATGCGTCCTTCGAGTTTGGGCATGGCAAGGAGCGGGCCGATACGAACCACGACCTGGCCGCGCCGCGGAAGCCGTTCCCCTTTTGGCATGGTCCGATGTGTGCCGACCACCGCCATCGGGAGGACTGGGGCACCCGCCCGGAGCGCCAGCAGCGCCGCTCCCGGCTCGGCGGACATCAAGCGTCCGTCGGGACTTCGGGTGCCCTCCGGAAACATGATAAGGACTTCACCGTGCGCGAGCGCCGCAAGCGCCGTGCGAATCGACTGCCGGTCGGGTTGCCCGCGCCTGACCGGGAACGTCCCGACTGAGCGCAGCATGGCCCCCAGGATGGGATTGCGAAAGAGCTCGTGCTTGGCCATGTACCTGGCGGGACGGCGGAGCGCCACCCCCGCAATAGGAGGGTCAGCGGCACTGACATGATTGCAGATCGCCAGGACCGGTCCGTTGATGGGCTCGTGCTCGCGCCCCTCGATCCGCAGGCGAAAAAGCGCCCGAAACGTGAGGGCAAACATGCCTTTCCAGAATCTATACCACACCGGTGCGGTCTCGAACGAGACGGAGGATGACATCGACAACCTCGGCGACGGAGCGATCGGTCGTATCGAGGATCACCGCGTCCGCGGCCGGGCGCATTGGCGAAAGCGCCCGCGTGGCATCGCGCCGATCTCGATCGGCCTGCGCACGGCGGACCTCCTCCAGCTCCACGTCCACACCACGGGCGCGGAGTTCTTCGAAGCGGCGACGCGCCCTGGACTCCAACGACGCCTGCAAGAACACCTTGACGTCGGCATCGGGGAACACGACCGTTCCGATGTCTCGCCCTTCCATCACGACGCCGCCCGACGACCCCAGGCGCCGCTGGCGGGCCACCAACGCGGCCCGCACACCAGGCACCAGGCTGACGATCGACGCGGCTTCGCTGACTTCAGGGGTGCGAATCGCCTCCGTGACATCTTCGCCATCCAGCACGATGCGGCGGCCAGCGGATGCCTCACGGAACTCTATGGACAGGCTGTCGGCCAGGGCTGCCGCGCCACCGGCATCAGAGAGATCCAATCCGCTCCGAATCGCTGCGAGGGCCACGCAGCGGTACATCGCGCCGGTATCGACGTAGTGAAAACCCAGGCGTGCGGCCACAGACTGGGCGACGGTGGATTTACCCGACGCCAGCGGACCGTCTATCGCGACGATCGGCCGCGGGCGCGGGGTCGTCGTGCCACGATCCGGCCGACCAGCCAGGGGCGTTCTCCTTCCCGGAAGATCCCTTCCTCCAAATCGAGTACTTCCCATCCTTTGAACAGCCGTTGAAGCTCCCCCGCCCGGAGCCTGTGGCGCATATCGGAAGGGCCGCCGTCGGTTCGGGAGCTCTCCAGGTGGGTCTCGAGGAGCATCACACCGCCCGGTCGGACCGCCGCCTTCAGCGCACCCAGCAGGCGCCGCTTGAGAAAGAACGTGTTGACCACGAGATCATACCGTGCGGTGGGCAGCGGATACGAGTCGAGGTCGGCCTCGATCCACCGCACCCGCAGCCGCCGCCGGCGGGCGCGCCGCTCGGCCTCTCGCAGACCCGCG
>Ga0187893_10006598_pt1 | contig 19709 bp, 15 predicted proteins | sample MA1701074metaG_FD_139574 | JGI IMG/M metagenome (GOLD analysis project Ga0187893, IMG submission 139574) | White microbial mat communities from a basaltic lava cave in the Kipuka Kanohina Cave System on the Island of Hawaii, USA - MA170107-4 metaG ... | reverse complement strand
TTCTGTCGCATCCGAGGATATATTTCGACGATGAGCAAGCAAGGTCATAATGTTCTAACAGCACTCAAGAGTGTTTTTGCCGGACAACCTATCCTACCCGCCCTATCGGGCTGAGTAGTTACGTTTGATTTATGGTTTGATAGCCGCTTCGATAAGTTCTATGCGCTGAAGGGGGCGTTCGCCTTCGCGCTGAACTTTTTCGATTCGATCAAGCGTATCGAATCCATCGATAACTTTTCCGAACACCGAGTACCTGCCGTCGAGATGCGGGGCCGGACCAAGCACGATGAAAAAAGATGTATCGGCTGAATCGGGATCATCCGTGCGAGCCATCGAGAGGATGCCTCGCACATGCGGACGATTGCCGAACTCCCCTTTGAGCTTTCGCACCCAGCGATCAGCCGGGTGCGGCGCGCCTTCAGCGCGAGTCGAACCGATGCCGCCCTGAATGACGAATCCCGGAATCACCCGATGAAACGCCGTGTGATCGTACCATCCGGTTTCAACCAGTTTGAGAAAATTGCGCGCGTGTTCGGGCGCAGTCTCAGGATCGATCTCAATCGTGATGTCGCCCAGAGTCGTGCGCAGCAGCACATCCTTTCTCAGTTGATCGATGGTCGCATCTTTGAAAGGCTCGGTTTTTTTAGGCTCTATTTTGACAGAGATGATTTTGACGGGACTCAGGGTCAGTTGATTGGCGTCGGTTTGAACGAGCGAAATTTTTTCTACTATGTCGATTCCTTCAGTGACCTGCCCGAAGGCCGAAAACTGAGAATCGAGCGACGGTTGAGGCGAGACGCAGATAAAGAACTGCGCGCCGCCGCTGTTGGCTCGTCCCGGAATGCGAGCGGTCGAAACCACGCCGCGCGTGTGTTTGATATCGGTCAATTCGTCGGCCACCTGATTCAACGCGCCCGACCCCCATCGCTCGCGCGGTGTCCGGGGGTCTTTCAGCAACGGGTCTCCGCCCTGAATGATTGCGCGCGCAAGGGCGCGATGGAAAGCCGAGCCGTTATAAAAACTTTCGCGGGCGAGTTTGATGAAATGACGACAATGATTCGGCGCTTTGTCGGCGAAGAACTCCATTCTGATCACTCCGAGGTCTGTCGTTATGACCGCTTCTACGGCCAACATCTCTTCGACCGTCAGAGGCGTTTCAGGCGCGGCGGCTCGTTTCTTCTGCTGCCGATCAGCAACAGAGACCGCAGCAAGCGCGATGATCGAAAGCGCAGTGAAGGTGCAGCGCATCACGAAAATCATTCGACGATCTCCTCACGAACAGTTTTCGGTTTTCAGTACACTGGAAACTAAAAAATTCGACTTTTCATTCAAACATCCAGCGGTGTTGAATCTATTTCTCTGAGAATCAAATTTGAAATCTCAGATCGCGCAAAAGCTCAAAAACTCAGTTTCCAATGTATTCAGTTTCGTTCAACAAAAACTGCAAAGACTCTCCGGGGTCGTACTCTTTCGGCTCCGCGCCTTTCACGAATATCCGCGCGCTTTTTTCGCCAAGCAGATTTATCTCGTCGCCCTCCACGCGAAGCAGGCTTCCTTCCCTAAGTCCGACCACTTGCACAGGCGAGTTCACTTCGATGAATTCGAGTATGCGATCTTCTCTCGTCTCGCCCTGATGACCGGGCGGGTGAAAGTCCGTGTAGTGAGGATTGATCTGAAAAGGGACGAGATTGAGAGAAGTGAGACTGGGCGGCTCGACTATAGGCATATCGTTAGTCGTTCTGATGGTCGGGCAGGCGACATTCGAACCGGCGCTCCATCCCGTGTAGGGAACGCCCGCGAGCGCGCTTTCGCGTATGGCTTCTATCAGGTCGAGTTGATACAACGCGCGCAGCAGATGAAAAGTGTTGCCCCCGCCTACGGCAATGGCTTCGGCGCGAAGAATGGCTTCTTTGTGATCCGCGAGTTCGTGAATCGAATCGAGCAGGTATCCCATCTGCTCGAAGCGGCCTCGCACCAGGGCGGTATAATCGTCCAGAGAGACGCGCACGCCCGCGAAGGGAATGAAGAGAACCCGCTTTGCGGAACCGAGAAAATCTTTCATCGCCGATGCCGCATGCTCAAGATAGCCTTGTCCGTAGTTTCTCGAATTGCTCAACAGCAACAATCTCTTCTCAGACATTAGCTCACCGCCTTCATTGATTCGAAACGGCTGACTTCAAGCTCGCGCTCCCGATGATAAGACATCCGAAGATGTTTGCAAAGCGCCTCAAGATTTTCCGACTTTTCCAGGTCGGGTCTCATCTTAAATCAGGGCTTCAGTCAGGATACGACGACTGAGGTCTCCTCCTTCGATTCTTTCTGTGCGGTCGATTTTTCGACCCTGAGACGGGGCTATCGATCATCCCAACACTTCGCGCCTTCAGATAGTCCCGCCTCTCATTTTCCCCCCCGCCTTTGTCAGACTCGCGCTTTGTTTTATCATTACTTCAAGGGTCTGCCAGATCACGTACCGGGTCGCATAAGGAGAAACCTTTCATGAAAAAGCGATCTTTCACTTCCCTCATCGGATTCGCAACCGTGTGTCTGCTTATGCTCGCAGGCTCATATCATCACTCGCAGGCTACGACCGCGCCATCGCGTGATGCGCCCTCGCTTCGCTATCGAATCGAGGCGGGTAAGAGTCGTTTCATAGTTCAGGTTTTTCGTTCGGGCATACTCAAGATGTTCGCCCATGATCACACGATTCAGATTCGCGATTTTTCCGGCGAAGCTCTTGTGACTCCCGGCTCGCTCTCTCCTGCTTCGCTTCAACTCGCCATCCGCGCGGATTCTCTCGCCGTCACAGATAAGGTCAGCGACAGCGACCGACGGGAGATCGAAGCGACTATGCGCAACGAGGTGCTTGAGACTTCACGTTTTCCTGAAATCGTCTTCAAGTCCGACAGGACCGAGTCGGTGAAAAATGGCGAGGGGAATTACACGGTTAAAATCTGGGGCGGCCTTGCGCTGCACGGAGTGACGAAAGAGATACACGTAGTCGCGCGCATAGACTTCGGCGACAACATCATGCGCGCGACGGGCAGTTTCGCTATCAAACAGACTGACTACAAAATAACGCCCGTCTCGGTCGCAGGAGGGACTGTGAAGGTCAAGGACGAAATCAAATTTACGTTCGACATAACAGCCATCAGGCAGTAGGCTGCGCCGTCTTTCCGCCGCCTCGTTTCCGATCAAGCGCCGCGCGCACGCGATTTCCCAGTTCGTTGATGTCGTAAGGCTTGCGAAGAAGCGAAGCGCCGAGGCTCTCGACGAAATTCGTGTCGACCATATCAGCCGAATAGCCGGTCATAAAAATCACAGGGATGTCTCTGCCTGCGGCGCGCAGACGAAGATAGACCTCGCGCCCGCTCATGCGCGGCATCATCATGTCGAGTATCAAAAGATCGATCTCGGCTCGGCTCGTTTCCACCATCTCAAGCGCCTCAGCGCCGTCGCGCACCATCAAAACTCTGTAGCCGAGTTTCGACAGTATCTTTCGCGTGAGGTTTTGCAGCGACTCCTCGTCTTCAGCCACGAGAATAGTCTCCTTTCCGCCGCGCGCAGGAAGCGACTCCGCACCCGATTCGGCTCCGGTCGCTTCCGCGTGCAGAGGGAAATAAACTTCGAAGCGCGTTCCGCGTCCCAACTCGCTTTCGACGTTTATCAATCCGTCGTGCTGCTGAACGACTCCGTAGACGACCGATAACCCAAGTCCCGTTCCTTTGTTGGTCTCCTTCGTGGTGAAGAAAGGTTCGAAGACGCGATTGAGAGTTTCCTGATCCATCCCCGTGCCGTTGTCTGACACGATGAGGCGCGCGAAGCGGCCCGTCTTCGCCCACAGATTTCTGCGGCACAAGTCGTCATCAATCTCGACGTTGTCAGTCTCGATCCTCATGCTTCCGCCTGCGGGCATCGCATCGCGCGCATTGACGGCGAGATTCAGCAATACCTGTTCGACCTGAGAAGAATCAGCGAAAATTATCGGCTCCGAGGCGCGCGTCTCAACCTGCACATCGACATCTTCGCCGATGATGCGGCAAAGCATCTTTATGAGATTGTTGATCGTGTCGTTGACGCTGATGACTCTTCTTTCGAGTTTCTGGCGGCGGCTGAAGGCGAGGAGTTGCGAGGTGAGAGATGCGGCCCTCTGACCCGCGCGCAGTATCTCTTCGGCCTCTTTGCGAAAAGTCTCTTCAGCGCCCATACGAGCGAGCATCAACTGGCTATAGCCGATAATGGCCGTCAACAAATTATTGAAATCGTGCGCCACTCCTCCCGCAAGCCTGCCGATGGATTCCATCTTCTGGGCCTGAAGCAACTGCTCTTCGAGTCGCTTTCGCTCCGCTTCAGCCTCCTGGCTCTGAGTGATATCGACCATCACTCCGCGCATCTTGACCGATCCGTCGTTTCCGGCGATCACCGAAACGATATCTCTGAGCCACACAATCCGTCCGTCGTCTGCAATCATTCGATATTCGAACTGATGGTTGCGTCTCTTTTGGGTTTCTTTCAGGCAGAACCCGACGGCCTCTTCCCGGTCTTCCTCATGGATATGGTCGGGCCAGAAATTCGGCTCTCTCCACGACTCGACCGGATAGCCGAGGAGTCGTTCGGCCTGTCGGCTGATGAAACTGAACTGGAATGTTTCTGGATTGCATTCCCAGACTATTCCTTCGATGGAGTTGACCAGTTCTTCATATCTTCGCTGCGATTCGCGGAGCGATTCTTCCACATCTCTGTGCTGCTTTTGCTCCGTGTACTCGCGCATCGCGCGGCGGACGACAGGGCCGAGTCGGGCGAGCCGATCCTTCAGCACATAATCCGTAGCTCCGGCTTTGAGGCTATCTATGGCCACCTCTTCGCCTACGGTTCCCGAAACCAAAATCAACGGCGTGCTGATGTCGCGCTGGCGCAGCAGTTTGACAGCCGTGATTCCGTCGAATGAAGGCAGGCTGTGATCGGCGATGATGAGGTCGTAGGCGCGGTCGATATGTCGCAGAAAATCTTCGCGATTATCGACTCTCTCCCACACACAGGCGATCCCGTCCGATTCGAGAGCCGACACTTCCAGTTCTACATCAAGAGGATTGTCCTCAAGAAAAAGTATATCGAGTTTGTCTGTCATCGCTTCCCCCTCGGAAAAGTGGCGCAAGCCGTTAGCTTGCGAGTTCCCTGAATTTACATATTTTCAGGGCGCGCAATCTGACAGATTGCGCTTCAAGACTCCTTTTCAATGACAGCGCGCAGGGCTGCCCGTTTCGCCTGCAAAAGGAGCGCGAGTCGCGCCGCCGAGAGTGAAATAGAAAGTCGCTCCTCCGTCAGGCTCGCTTTCAGCCCACACCCGCCCGCCGTGACGGTGGATGATTCGCTGAACCGTCGCAAGCCCGATTCCTGTTCCCTCGAATTCGTGGTCGGCGTGCAGACGTTGAAACACCCCGAACAGTTTGTGCGCGTACTGCATGTCGAATCCGACGCCGTTATCGCGGATGAAAAAGACGGTCTCGTCTTTCCTGTCCTCAGTCGCTCCGATTTCTATGTTCGCCACATCGCGTGGCGCGGTGTATTTGATGGAATTCGACAACAGATTGACCAGAACGATTCTGAGCAGTCCGGGATCGGCTTCGACTTCAGGCAATTCGCGCTTACAAAGATCGATCCGTCGTCCGGCCATCAACGGAGCTATCTCCTGTTCGACATCCGAGAGCAGACGGTCGAGGTTGACTCGTTCGGTCTGAAGTTCCTTGCGCGATGTGCGCGAAAGCATTAGCAGTTCATCGATGAGTCGCCCCATCCTTACGGTCGCATCTGAAATCGTTTTCAAATACCGTTCGGATGTCTCGTCGAGTTTTCCGCTTTCGCGTTTGATGAGCATCTTGACGAATCCATCTATGTGACGAAGCGGGGCGCGCAGGTCATGGCTGACAGAATAAGAAAACGATTCAAGCTCTTTGTTTGCCGATTCCAACTGTAGGGTTCGCTCCTCGACCCGCTGTTCGAGTTCTTCGTTGAGCTTTCTTATTTCCTCTTCGGCCCGATGTCGTTCGACTATCTCCGCGCGCAGTTTCGCCGTCCGCTCTTCTACGGTTCGCTCCAGTCTCTCGTTGAAGGCTCTCAGTTCTTTTTGCGCCTCGATCAGTTCGCGATTCTTCTGCATAGCCGCTTCGTAGATCGAAAGCAGGAGATTGAGAATCTGCGTGCGAGAGGAAGTGATGTCGTATTTGCGCCCGCCGAAGAAAAGGCTCGAACCCGCCTCGCGGTCGCCCTCTTTTATCAACCTGTTTGCGAGAATCGAGCGCAGGCGCGCAAGCAGCAGGCTTTCGTCATAAGGCTTGACGATGAAATTATCCGCTCCCGCTTCAAGCCCGCGCAGCACGTCTTCAGGATCGGAAAGCGAAGTGGCCAGAATGAATGGAATGCGGCGCAGAGCGTCGTCCGACCTTATCGCGCGGCACAGTTGGAAGCCGTCCATCTCCGGCATCATCACATCGCTTATCACAACTTCTACTCTTCGCCGTTTCAAACTCTCAAGCGCTTCTCGTCCGTTGCGGGCCGAGGACACTCGGTAGCCCTCGCGCTTGAGAATATGGATGAGCCTTTCGGCCTGAGTGGGGCTGTCTTCGACTACGAGTATGTTTATGGGATTCGCTTCATCTTCTATCATACCGGCTCCCTGTTCATTTTCTTTGCGCAAGACGGGCAAGCTCTTCAGCTATCTTTTCGGGCGCAAGCACGCGCGCAGCCGCGCCGAGGCGTATCGCTTCTCCCGGCATTCCATGCACGACTGAAGAATCTCTGTCCTGAGCAAAGGTTATAGCTCCCCTGTCTCGCATCAGTTTCAACTCCGCCGCCCCGTCGCGTCCCATTCCAGTGAGCAGTACTCCGGCGGCGTCTTTGCCGAAAGCCTCGGCCACCGAGCGAAAGAGATAGGACACGGACGGGCGCAATCCGTTTTCCGATTCGCCATCTGTGAGTCTTATTCTGTGTCCGAGACCGACGCCCATCTGGAGAGAATCGGGAGCGAGGTAGGCGCGACCCGGCAGCATCAATTCCCCATCGCGCGCAACGTGGACGGGGAACCCGGTCGATTCGCTCAACCATTCGGCGAACCCGGCCACGAATCCCGGTGCCATGTGCTGAACTATCAGGAGAGGGAGTGGGAAATTCCTGGGGAGCTTTGAAAGAATAGTATGAATGACTATAGGCCCGCCAGTCGAGGCGCCAATCGCGATGATCTGAACCTGCGGGGCTGCCCGCTCCATCACGGCGGACTTCGGGGGCGGCTGCGTTTTCGTTGTGCGCGGGCGACGGCGCACAACTTTGACCTCGCTCATCAGCTTCACATTCAGAACCAACTCGTGCGCCATCGCTTCGTGATCCGGGTGTCCTATGCCTGCGGGCATAGGCAGCACCATCAAGGCTCCCGCTTCCATCGCCTGGAAGGTCGTCGCCACGGCTTTCGTATCGACACCAGCCGTCACTATCACGATGGGCATCGGAACGGTCTCCATGATCTTCCGCGTGGCTTCGAATCCGTTCATGTTCGGCATATTGACATCCATCGTGATGACGTGCGGGCGGTGTCGGAGGGCCAGATGGACGGCTTCTTCGCCGTCGCGCGCCGTCGAGACGACTTCCATTTCAGGGTCGGCCCCAAGCAGGCTGACGAGAAATTCGCGCATAACCGGAGAGTCGTCCACTACCAGAACTCTTATCACTTTGCCTCCCTGGAAAAGTCTGAAGTCGAGAGTCTGGAGTCTGGAGTCATTAGGTGACAGGGAACAGTTTACAGGTTACAGACGTGGAGATTTCCCGCCTGTAACCTGTAAACTGTTTCCTACTCTGACCACCGACCACCGACCACTGCCTTTGCTCTTGTTCAAATCAATCTTCTTATGACTTCGAGCAGATTGCTCTGATCGAAATCGCTTTTGACTATGTAGGCGTTGGCCCCTGCTTCCATGCCGCGCTCCTGATCCTCACGCGATGCCAGAGCCGTCACCAGCACGACGGGAAGATCGGCGAGCCTGCGGTCGCTGCGAATCTTTGCCGTCAGGTCGAATCCGCTCATCCTCGGCATATCGACATCCGACACCACCAGATCGAAATTCCCGCCTCGCAGTCTGGTCAATCCGTCTATCCCATCGAAAGCCGTCGTCACTTTGTAGCCCGACGCTTCGAGAATCCCCGCGACGAGCGTCCGCGCGGTGATCGAGTCTTCAACCACGAGTACCGACTTTTTATCTTTCTCTTCGGCCTCGACTGCTTCACGCCTTGCGGCTCCGGCGCTGCGGGCAGCCGATTTCACGAGGTCTTCGACATTGAGTATCGGCACGACTTCGCCGCTCCCCAAAATAGTCGCGCCCGCGATATTAGCGACTCGCGCAAGTTGACGACCGAGGCCCTTGACCAGCACTTCCTGCTCGCGCAGAACTTCATCGACCGAGAAAGCTATTTTCCTCTCGCCGGAATTGACTATGACGGCTTGAAGTCGGTCGCGCCCGTCCGACTCCGACCAGGCAAGCCCCAGCGCGTCGGAGAGTCCCACTAAGGAAACGAGGTCTCCATTGAGGCGAACGGTCTCGCGATTTTCAACCGTGCGAATATCATCGCGGTTTATACGGACGACTCGCTCAACGCTCGAAGTCGGAAAGACGAACATCACCGCCGACGCTCGTACTATCACCCCGCGAAACGTCGAAAGCATCACGGGAAGAGCTATCGTGAAGCTCACTCCCCGGTCGCGGACGGTTTCGAAGGCCACTCTCCCGCCGAGCTTTTCGATTTTTTCCATCACGATGGCAAGCCCAAGCCCGCGCCCCGAAATGTCTGTAATCAGAGGACTGGTCGAGAGCCCCGATCTGAATATGTGCGAAGCTATCTCCGCTTCGTCGCTCGTCACTGCTTCTTCGCGCAAAAGCACGCCGAGTCGGATGGCGGCGTCTTTCACTTTTTCCGTATCGATTCCGCATCCGTCGTCGGATAGGACGATTTCGACCTTGCCTCCTTCTTTCGGAGAAACCGTCACCGCGATAGTCCCCTGACGCGATTTGCCTTTTCGCTCACGCTCCCCGGGCGACTCTATTCCGTGATCGATAGAGTTGCGCAGAAGATGAATGAGCGGGTCTTTTATCTCATCGAGTATTCGCCGGTCTATTTCTATCTCCTCTCCGCGGATGATGACCTGCGCTTCCTTTCCCTGACCGCGCGAGAGGTCGCGCGCCATCTTGGGAAGCATTTCGAGAAGCGACGAGAAAGGAAGCATCAAGGCTTTCTTCATGTCATCGAGCAGATTTTCCGTCATGCCCGAAAACATATGGCTGTCCGCTTCGGCGGCGCGAATGAGCGATGAGAGCCGTCCTTCGAGGGATTTGAAAAAGATGCCGCTCTGATCGATGAAAGAGAGCAGCTTCGCGACGCGCGGATCGTCCTTTCTCCTGCGATTCATCTGCTCACTCTGTTCCATCGAACGGTTGAGGGCGCGAACTTCGGGAGCTATGCGAGTCAGTTCGCGCTTCCAGTCAGCAAGCGATTGTTCGATCTCATACATATCAGAGACTCTTTGCAGGGCGGCTTGTTTTGCCGAGAGCATCTCTTCGGCCTGAAGCAACAGCGAATCGAGTTTCGCAGTCGCCACTCTCACGGTATCGGCGAGGCGGGTTTTTTCTTCGATTGCTGCAACCGTATGCGCGTCCCCGCTCGTCGGCGAAGTTTGAGGCGCGGGAGATGCGATGATAAGCGAATCGAGGTCGGCGATGAGTTGAGCGATTCGCGGCCCTGGCTCACCAGAGTCGAGCAGTCGAGCCGCAGCGTCTACGGCGCGGTGAAGCGCGTCGAATGAACGGGGCTGAAGCGCGATCTCTCCGCGTTTTAGCGACGCGAAGACGCTTTCAATCGACTGACAGATAGTTTCAATATCAGTAAGATTGACGGCGCGCGCCGCTCCCTTGAGGCTATGGGCCTCGCGGAAAACGATTTCGACCATCTCCATTCGCCGCTCGCCGGGATAGCTCTTTTCCAGATCGATCAGTCCGGCGGTGATGGCTTTTATATGCTCATCCGCCTCGACGCGGAAGGTCGCCAGCAAACGTTTGAGAAATTCTTCATCGTTTTTCGGCATAGCGATTGTTTCTAACCTGAAAGACTACATCTCATGGAAATATTCAATTTCTCGCCAGCTTTCATCCGGCACATTTTCTATCCATTTTTTCATACCACGAATTTTCCATCTTCAGCCTGCGGAACAGGCGTCAGAATAAAGCCCAGGGTGAAAACCCTGGGAGAGTGAAAACTGAGAGAGCGAGCGATCAAAACACGCCAAGCCCGTGAAACGGGCGACAGACCTTCAGCCTCTCATCTCCACAAATACCTCTCATCGAATTCAATCTCGTTGGCCTTCAGCAGCGCGATGAATTCATCTCTGAATGACCGCTTCCGATGATGCTCCTGCTGTCCGGTAATATATTTTCGCACTCGCTCTATCTGCGATGCGCTCACCGTAAAAGCTCCGTATCCGCCCTGCCACGCAAAATCTTCGAGAGCGGGAAAAACATCGTGCAGCCATCCTGAAGCATTTGCCTTCAGGTCGCGAACCACATCCGAGAGAGCTTTATCCTGTCTCAGCTTTGCAAGAATATGGACGTGATCTTCCATGCCGCCCATCGCCATAGCTATACCGCCCTGGCTGCGAATAATGCCGCCGATGTATTCATACAACCTGCTTTGATAATCCTCAGTGATGAGCGTCTTCCGTTCTTTGGTCGAAAAAACAATGTGATAAATCAGATTGACGTAAGATTGAGGCATCGCGTTTAACTCCATCGTCTGTCGCCCGCTTCGCGGGCTTGGATTGTTGAACTCGACCTCTACCCAGGGTTACGCCTTTGGCTTCACCCTGGGCTTTATTCTATCGCCTCCTCCGCAGGCTGAAACGTCGCTGGCAATCGCGACCTGCTTTTTACGTTTGCCTTCATTCTCGATCCATCTTTCAAACGCCATTCATCCCTCCTCAAACCCTGTAACGCCCGACCAGTTGCTTTAGCTTCTGTCCCAATTCGTTCAAACTCCGCGCCGCAGTCTCCGCCTGTTGACACCCGGCGGCATTCTGCGCCGTCGCCTGCTTGATGTTCTCCATCGCCTGCGCCACCTGCTCCATCCCCACTATCTGCTGCTGACTCGATGTCGCTATCTGAGTGGCCGCCTGCGCCGACTCGCCTATGCTCTCGGCCAATGTCCTTATGCTATCTCCCGACACGACCGATTGCTTCACACCTGACTCGACCGCCTTGCTTCCCTGCTCCGTCACCATCACCGCCGCGCTCACCGCTCTCTGCACATCCAAAAGGATCGTCCTCACCTGCGCGGTCGCCTGCTTCGATCTTTCGGCCAGACTCCTTATCTCTCCGGCCACGACCGCAAACCCCTTCCCTTGCTCTCCCGCTTTCGCCGCTTCTATGGCCGCGTTGACGGCTAGTAAGTTCGACTGCTCGGCCAGATCGCTGACCGTCGCGTTTATCTCGCCGATGGCCTGACTCTGCTCGCTGAGCTTGACGATGCTCGCCGCGATTGATTCCATCTGCTCGCGCACGCGGTTCATTCCTTCGATCAACTCCTCGATGGTCTGCCTGCCGGTCTGCGCCACGTGTGAGGCTCTCTGAGCCGATTCTGAGACACTGCCCGCTTTCTGACTCGACAAAAGCGAGGTCTGACGGACTTCCTCGACAGTGGTTGTAGTCTCGCTGACAGCGGCGGCTGTTTCCGACGAGCTCGCCGCTGTCTGTGATGTCACGGCAAGTATCTCGCTCACCGAAGACGCCAGCACGTTTATCGCCTCCAGCACCTCAATGTTTACATCTCTCAGGCTTTTGACCATAAGAGACAATTCCCGTCCGAGCGAATCCTTTTCCGAACGAGGGCTGATTTCGACAGCCAGATTTCCCGATGCTATCTCGTGCGCCAGGCCAGCCATCTCGCGCTGATAGTTGATCACCCGGTTGAAGGCCCGCGCAAGCGCGCCCACTTCATCTGAGCGATCATACTCGCGCGGATTTGCGCTCAAATCTCCCTGGGCTATTCGATCCGATAGCGCGGCGATTTCATTCACAGGGACGGTTATGTTCCTTGTGATAAAAAAGCCGACCACTGCCATTAAAATGATCGCTGCTGAAATTCCGTATTTGGTTACCGAGAATGCCATCTGCGTGCTTGCGTCTACGTCCTCGATTCTCTGTTGCAACCGTCGGTCTTCTTCTGCCTCCATCTCTTCGGCTATTCTTCGCAGATCGTCCATGATTCGCTTGCCCTCGCCGGTGCGAACGTGATGGGCCGCCGCTTCGAATCCTCGCGTCCTGCGAAGTTCTATCGCCTGTTTTCCTCCATTCAGCTTCTGCAAAGTCAGAGGCTCGAAGGCATCGAGCCTCTGTTGCTGCGCGTCATTACCGGCAGTGAGCGTCCTCAATTCTTTTATCAACGGAGCGATTTCCCTGACCGCCTCGTTATAAGGTTCGACATAAGATTCCTCGCCCGTGATGGTGAATCCGCGACTTCCGGTCTCGGCGTCCTTCAGAGCCGACAGCACCTGCTCAAGTCCTGAAAGCACCTGATACGTGTGCGCCCTCTGCTCGGCTGATTCAATCAGGCGGCTCGTCGTGTTGTAGAGGATTATTCCGATCACCAAAAGAGCAATCACAGCAAGCGCGTAACCTGCCGCGATTTTTCTTCCTATAGAAATTTTCATCCGTTCATCCTCCATTTGCGCGATTCACTCCTCGACTTCTTCGCGCACGATGATCCTTTTATCGGAAAGTATCTTTTCAAGGTCGAGTATGGTCAGCCTCTCGCGTGTCACTCCCTTGAGGAATTCGGCCCCGATGCCTGTAAGCGTAGGCAGGGAGGATTGAATCTCATCGGCGCGCACACGCCTCGCGCCGACGATTGAATCGACAAGCAGACCGACTTCCATATCGCCGCGTCGCACGATGATGACTTTATTGAGATCGGTCAGCCCTTTTTCGGGAAGGTCGAAGAATTTTCTTATGTCGAGAACCGATAGTATCTGACTTCGAACATTGATGATCCCCAGCACGAAGGTCGGCGCTCCGGGAAGCGGCGTGTACTCGCGCAGAGGGTAAACCTCGCGGACGAATCGCGATTCGACCGCATAATTTTCATAGGCGAGATTGAACTCGACGACTTCCATTAGCTCATCATCCGCCTGCGCGGGCGTCGGCTCTGAGGCCATCGCTCTGGCCCTTTCTCTGAGTATCGCTTTCTTCTCGTCTGTCGTAAGACGGATTGCGCCTTCGAGCGCAGCGCGCGCTGAGTTGAGACGGCGATGAATCTCGCTCCAGTCAATCGTCGGTCGTCCGTCGCCGGTCGCTTTGTTCATCGCGCGCTCCTTCGAAATAGTGGCGCAAGCTGACAGCTTGCGTGGCTTCAAATTTCGTACTTTCAAGGCGCGCACTCTGTCAGATTGCGCCGCCAGATTCATCGGCTATCGTTTGTATGATCGCCTTCAGCCTCCCTACTGTTATGCCTTCCGATTCGGGAAGAATTTCGTCACCCTCGCGAGCGGTGAGAAGCGACATCACGCATTGAAAATGTTTGCGCGACTCACTGCTTCTGCCCGTTCGCGCTTTGAGACCGGCCAGTTTGAAGTGAGCCATCACGAAATCCGGGTCGATGTATAGCGCGCGGTTGAGCGCCGCGATTGCCGACTTCGGATTTCCCTCTTCCTCCGTGATCACTGCCAGAAGGTAATGGATCGAAGGGTCGAGTTTGTCGCGCACTAAAGCCTTTTCGCACCACTCGCGCGCTTCCCGAAGCCGCCCCTGATTGGCGCGCGCGCGCGCCGCGAGCGTCATCGCTTCCGATAGCGGCAATCCGCAGGAGAGAGATTCTTCAAGCGCGTCTATAGCCTCATCGTATCGGCCCTCATCGTAAAATCGGCGCGCAACTTCAAGCGGGTTTTCGACGACGGGAATTTTTTTCTTCTCCCTCGTCTCGTTTTTTTGTCTGACGACGGGCGGAGCGGGAATCCTGATTTCTTTTTTCGAAAAATCTGCGGGCTTTGGCTTCGTCTTTCGATCAGATTTTCTGTACAGGGTCGCGCCCTGAAAACGGACAGGCTCGAAGCGCGAATAAAAACTCGAAGGCGCGTCGGTCGCGCCCGCAACGAGCCATCCGCCATCGACTAAGGATCGGTGGAAAGAGTCAATCGCCTTTTGAGCCGCTTCCGCGTCGAAATACATCAACACGTTTCGGCAGAATATGACATCCATCGCGTTCGTACCCGTAAAGAGCGACGGGTATATATCCTCGGCGAGATTGAGATAATCGAACGAAACCATTTCGCGGATCGCCGGGGCTATTTCGAAGTCCGAATCTTTGCGTGTGAAATACAATTGTTTGAGCCAGTCGGGACAATTGCGAAAAGACCACTGACGATAGATTCCTTCGCGCGCCCGCTCGACCAGACGCAGGTGAATGTCGGTGGCAAGAAGCGTGAGGTTCCACTCTTTCCAGTCGGGGACGGCTCTTTGAACTGAGATGGCTATCGAATAAGGTTCTTCGCCCGTCGAGCAGCCCGCGCTCCAGATTCTAAGCCTTCGCTGCGGCCTGCGCATCGAGGCTATTTCCGGCAGTATGGTCTGCTCAAAAAAATCGAATATTTTCTGATCGCGGCGGAAGTAAGTTTCGCCGACCGTCAGATGGCGGGCCAGCGTTTCGATATCTCGACGTAAAAGAGGCGCATCGAGGAGCCAGAGGGCCAGCGACTGCCAGTCACAAAATCCCATCTCGCGGGCGGCGGACGCTATTGCGCGCCGAAGATCGCCTCGGCGATCCGTGTGAAATCGCAGGCCGGTTTTCGACTTCAAGGTTTCGGCCACCTGCGCAAGCAACGCATCAGGATGGTTGACGGTCATGTTCGACCTTCATGCTTTCGTCGAGCGATTCTTCTTCATCGAGCGAAAGAAACAAATCGAGGTCGTGAATGAGCAGTATTCCATCGTCGAGTCTCAGCACCCCCTCGACATAATCGATACGGGGCAGAATCGCGTCTGAGGCGACTATTTTTTCATCCGCGCATTCGACGAGTCCCGACACCTCATCGACGGCAAGCGCGACCCGGCGTCGCGATGAGCGGGCGATCAACAGATGATCGCCGGGGTCGATTTCGCGTTCGGGCAGATGAAACCGTTTGCGCGGATCGAAGACAGGAATTATTCGACCTCTTATGTTGACCACTCCCAGCACGACGCGAGGCGCGCGAGGAAGCGGAGTGATTTCCATCATGCGCGCAGCCTCCTCGACCGAGGCGAGACGCAGGGCGAAGCTCTGCTCATCGAGAGTAAAAGCGACCAGTTGATTCGACAGTATCATCGAGTCACCTAGCAGTCCGGTCTTCAAGCACTTCGCGCACTTTCCGGGCAAGGTCATCGAGAGTGAACGGCTTTTGTATGAACGGGTGATCATAGAGAAAACCGTCGTGATTTCCTACGTGATCGTCGGTGTAGCCGGACATGTACAACACTTTGGTTTGAGGGCGAAGCGGGCCGAGCGAGCCGGTCATCTGTCTTCCGCTCATCCCCGGCATCACCACATCAGTCAGTATGAGATTGATGCTATCTTTATGAACGCGATATTTTTCGATGGCTTCTTCGGCGTCCTGGGATTCGAAGACGCGATAGCCGTTTGTCTCAAGAACTCTTCTCACCAGCCCGCGAATGCTCGCGTCGTCTTCGACCACGAGTATGGTTTCACTCCCCTGGGTTTGGCATTCGCAGTCCTTCGTTTCTTCAGAAATTGATTCAGCCTCTTTTTCGACCGGCAGGTAAACATGAAAAGTCGTTCCGCTTCCGGGTTCGCTCTCGACCGTTATCGCGCCGCTGCTTTGTCGGACGATTCCATAGGCGGTCGAAAGCCCCAGCCCTGTCCCTCTGTCTTTTTCTTTCGTGGTGAAGAACGGTTCGAATATGCGAGACAGAGTTTTGGAGTCCATCCCTGTCCCCGTGTCTGCGATTGAAAGCGCGACATAGGCTCCGGGCTGACAGCCTGCGCGCATAGCCGAGGGTTCGTCGAGCAGAACGGTCGTGGTTTGAACAGAAAGTTTCCCCCCTTCCGGCATCGCGTCGCGGGCATTGACCACGAGATTGACTATGACCTGCTCGATATGCCCGCGGTCGGCCTTCACCTGCTTGAGCGCAGGGTCTAAGGCGACGATCAACTGCACGTCTTCGCCTATGAGTCGCGCGAGCATTTTTTTCAGGTCAGTGATGATTTCGTTGATGTCTAAAATCCTAGGCTGCACGATTTGTTTGCGCGAGAAAGCGAGCAACTGACCCGTCAGGGCTGCGGCGCGTTTGCCCGCTTTGATGACTTCTTCGATTTCGTCCGAAGGATGATTGCCTGTTGCCAGTCGGGTCAGAGCAAGCTGGCTGTAACCGATTATCGCGGTGATGAGGTTGTTGAAGTCGTGGGCGATCCCTCCGGCCAGTCGGCCTATGGCTTCCATCTTCTGCGAGTGGTGAAGCTGGTCTTCGAGATGTTTGCGCTCGGTGACATCGCGGAAAGCGGCAAGCACGGCTTTGCCTCTGCCCCACGGTATGAGATTAGCCGTCAGATCCATCAGGCACACTGTGCCGTCATGTCTGAGAAATTCCTGCGATTCGAATACAGCCCCATGCACTCGCAATTCGTCGAGCAAATCTTTCCGCGAGCTTTTGGATTCGGCAGGAAAGAGGATCGAAAAATGTTTTCCGGTCAAAGCCTCCGCCTCGTAGCCGAGATTTCTCCGAGCCGCGGGATTTACCTGAAGTATCAGCCCGGTCTCGCTATCGATGATCATGATCAGGTCGAGCGATTCCTGAAATATGGCGCGGAATTTTTCTTCAGACTCGCGCAGAGAGTGTTCAGCCCTTTGGCGCTGCCGTCTCTCCTGACATTCGCGAATCGCGCGGGTGACGACAGGGCCGAGCCTTGAGAGCCGGTTTTTCATCACGTAATCCGTAGCTCCCGCCTTGAGGCTTTCAATGGCCACTTCTTCCCCGACTGTTCCTGAAACGAGTATGAAAGGGATTTCGAGATTGCGCCCGCGAACAGCTTTGAGCGCGGCAAGCCCGTCATAAGACGGCAGGCCGTAATCTGAAACTATAAGGTCATAATCGGCATCGAGGCGCGCCAGAAAATCCTCGCGACTCTCGACGCGATCAAAATGGCACGAATACCCCGATTCCTCGATGGCAGCGATGACAAGCTCCGCATCATTGGGGCTGTCATCGAGCAACAGAATTTTCAGACGGGTTGTCATACTGCTCACCCTTTCGGTCGGCGACTAGAGTTTGCTCACACTTCCCGGCGGCGGCTCGTTTATCAGCACCCAGAACAGGCCAAGTTGTTTGACCACTTCGATGAAGTTATCGAAGACGACCGGCTTGACGACATAGGCATTGACTCCGAGGTTGTATGTTTCAACTATGTCTCGCTCTTCAGCCGAAGAAGTCAAAACGACCACCGGAATCGATTTCAAATCAGGATCGCCCTTGATATGCCGCAGCGCTTCGAAACCATCCATTCTCGGCATCTTGAGATCGAGAAATATGACCAGAGGATTTCCGTTGGGCCTCCGCTCGAATCGCCCTCGACGATAGAGATAATCGAGAGCCTCGACGCCATCTCGCGCGACGACGACTTCATTGGCGAGGTTATGCTCGGCCAGAGCCGTGAGCGCAAGCTCAACGTCGTTCTTATTATCTTCAGCCATGAGAATTTTCTTCGCTTCCATCTCTTCTCCTGACTGACTCTGTGGCCGCGCAGAGTCGGGGAGTCGAAGCTGAGGCCGAGGGAAAGTAAATTTTCAGATATGCAATTCGAGAGGCAGATTATTCAGGATTGCTGAGCGCGCATCAGGCTGAAAGGAACGGTTTTCGATACGAGTGAGAGGGCCGCTCCGGGCAATACTGAATTGATCGCTCTCGTCGCTCAAATGCTGGTTCCACGCGGGGAGAGAGTGACGCAGAATCAGTCTTGGTGAATGTATACAATCCAACAGGGGGCGTCTGATTAAAATAAAACCTGAATTCTTATGTCCCGGTGCAGTTCTATAATCACGAACACCTGGGGAAGCCAAACAACGGCAACAGCCATTAAATAACACCCCGCAGAAAAAACATCAATAAAAACCTTTAGACCCGAAACCTGGGGAGTGCGGGCAGGTGAAAGGATGCTGTGATACGGAGGCGAGGAGTATCGCCTGTAAATATTGCGCTCAGGTCATTCGCCGCGAGCCAGACGACCAAGCGCGCCGCCGGGATGCCAGCGAGCATACTGTTCGCGAGTCAGCCCCTTGTGAGTTTCGAGCGCGACCGACAGCGCGCATAACACGAAGAGCTTCCCTATTATGCTCACGCGGGGGACGAGGTTGAGTTCGCCCCCTTCATTGAACGCGCCGGGGCAGATCAAAACATCGGCGACTTCTGCAAGAGCGGAATCCACGGATCCCGACACGCCTATGATCTTTATTCCTATGTTGCGAAGCGCATCGACGGCGAAGAGAAGTTCAGGCGTGGTTCCGCTGTTGGAGATCGCTATCGCCACATCGTTCTCACGAGTCTGTCCGGCTGAACCGTGAGCGCACTCGGTAGCGTGGAGGAAATAAGCCGCCGTCCCAGTAGAAGAGAGCAATGACGCAAAGTAACGGGCGACGTGTTCGCTCTTTCCGATGCCGGTCACGTGAACGCGCCCGCCGAGGGATTCGCACTCGATTATCAACTGCGCCGCCTGCTCGATGGATTCCGTGTCGATTCGTTCGCGCAGCAGGCTGATCTCATCCAAAGCCAGATCGAAAAATCCTTCTATGGCCCCGGGCATGTCGTCCAGGTGATGGCCGTTTCCGTTTTCCGCCTGTTTTCGAGGAGCGACTCCGACTCCGCCGACGCCTGATGCTTTCAATGCGATATCTCTGTCGCCATTACCAACAGACGGCGAAGCCATAACGGAATTCCGATTTCGTTTCATTGCCATCCCTTAGCCTTATTTTCCACGCGCGGAAATTTAGTTATATTGGCCCACGCGCCCTGAGTCAAGGGCAGTGTGGGAGTATGCGAGTATGGGGGTGTAAGAGTGAAGAGGTGAAAAGGTGAAGGGGTGAAGAGGTGATAGGAGACAGGAAGCATCTGTACCTTCTGATTCCTGACTCCTGATCACCGACCACTGTTCCACTCTCACACTCCCACACTTCCGCGTTTCTGCTCACGGCGCGATAGCGAGCGCGCGAACGGGGCTGTCGCTGCCTCATCAGCAAATTATTATGACATTACCAACCCTCGAAACATCCGCTCAGTGACACGAAGAATGATATTTGACCTCCCATCGGGAGATAAAAATTACGACTGGCTTTGACTAAAGATATGTTATAGAATTGCGCCGCTTCAGGCGCGCATCCCCCGGCTCGCCGCAACGACGAGTTGAGCGCCGGACGGCAATAATCAGGAAATGCCACTGTCAGTTGTCAATCGTCTGTAGTTGATAAACTAACTGACAAACACGGTTTCACTTCGGGTTATGGAAGCGAATTCATATAGCAATTTTGGTATCGCCGTCTGCGGCGGCGCGGGCTTGTTTACGTCAGGAATCAATCGCAAAGAATGCCCGTTCCGCCGCTCGGACGGCGTATCTCGAATTCGGATGAGGTGACAGGTGACAGGTGACAGGTT